>Ga0209373_10005254_pt1 | contig 10665 bp, 12 predicted proteins | sample Higcelweek5metaG_FD_187173 | JGI IMG/M metagenome (GOLD analysis project Ga0209373, IMG submission 187173) | Freshwater pond sediment microbial communities from the University of Edinburgh, under environmental carbon perturbations - High... | ecosystem: Environmental > Aquatic > Freshwater >...
CCGCCAGCTGCGCGCGGCCCCCAGGCCCGTTGGCCCGGCCCCGATGATGGCATAGTCGACCTGCATGAAGCTCCCCCCGGATGGCGCGCGAGATTTGGCGGCGGTCAATTTTGCCGCTTGCGCGCCACGGACAGGTGTCCTATCACGGATCATGCCGGAACCTCGGCCGGACGCCTCCCGGCTCCGCGTCACCCACCTTTCTCCCGGCCGTCACACAACCGTCACATGGCGTGGGTAGATCATGCCTCGTGCAAGCGTGAACATCAACCCTTTCGGAGGACCATCCATGAAACGTCTTCTCTCTGCCGCACTCACCACCCTGGCCGTGCTCGGCCTGGCCGCCACCTCCTTCGCCGGCGACCTCCCGGTCAAGGGCTCCACCACTGTCCAGCCCATCATGCAGAAGGCCGTCGAAGCCTTCATGGCCAAGAACAAGGGCGTCAGCGTCTCCATCTCCGCCTCGGGCTCCGGCGACGGCGCCAAGGCCCTCATCGACGGCAGCTCCCCCCTGGCCATGATGAGCCGCGAGATGAAGGCCAAAGAGATCGCTCAGGCCAAGGAAAAGGGCGTCAATCCCAAGCAGATCGTCATCGCCTATGACTGCATCACCCCGGTGGTCAACAGCGCCAACCCGGTCAAGAACCTGAGCCAGGCCCAGCTGAAGGGCATCTTCACCGGCAAGATCACCGACTGGAAGGACGTGGGCGGCGCCCCCGGCCAGATCGTGGTGGTCTCCCGCGACTCCTCCTCCGGCACCTTCGAGTACTGGGGTGAGCACATCATGAAGAGTGAGCGCGTCTTCGCCGGCGCCCTGATGCAGGCCAGCAACGGCGCCGTGGCCCAGACCGTGTCCAAGAACAAGTCCGCCATCGGCTACGTGGGCCTGGCCTACGCCAAGGCTCCGGGCCTGAAGGACCTGACCGTGGACAACGTGGAGGCAAGCATCGCCAACACGCTCAACGGCACCTACCCCATCTCCCGCGGCCTGTACCTGTACACCAACGGCGAGCCCGCCGGCGACGTGGCCAAGCTCGTGAACTTCATCCTGTCCGACGCCGGCCAGAAGATCGTGGCCTCTGTGGAATACATCCCGCTCAAGGCCAGCAAAAAGGGCAAGAAGTAAAAAGTCTTCCCCACGCGCCAAGACGGCTTCAGCATCCGCATCCTTCCTTTGCCCCCTCCCCCCTGCCCTGCCCGGCCCATCCGAGGCAGGGCCCAGGGGGCGAGGGGCAAAAAACGTACGTTCAAGGAGTGACGAACCATGCGCCGCAGCACCAAAGAGATCATCATCAAGCAGGCCTTTCTGGCCACGGCCGTGACCTCCCTTGCGGTGCTGGCGCTGATCATGATCTTTCTGTTCATGGAGGGGCTGCCCACCTTCAGCTTCGTCAGCGTGAAGGACTTCCTCTTCGGCCTGGACTGGTACCCCACGGACGAGGCCAACCCGGCCTACGGCATCCTCCCGCTCATCGTGGCCAGCGGCGCGGTGACGGCCCTGTCCTCGCTTTTGGCCATCCCGCTGGGCGTCATGACCGCCGTGTACCTGGCCGAGATCGCCAGCCCCCGCGTGCGCGCCGTGGTCAAGCCCGTGGTCGAGATGCTGGCGAGCCTGCCCTCGGTGGTCATCGGCTTCTTCGGCATGGTCATCATGGCCCCGTTCCTTCAGGATTACTTCGGCGTGGCGGTGGGCCTGAACCTCTCCAACGCCGCGCTCATGCTGGCCTTCATGAGCGTGCCCACCATCGCCAGCGTCAGCGAGGACGCCATCTACGCCGTCCCGCGCGACCTCAAGGAGGCCAGCTTCGCCCTGGGCGCCACGCACCTGGAGACGCTGGCGCGCGTGACCCTGCCCGCCGCGCTCTCGGGCATCGGCACCGCCGTCATCCTGGGCATGAGCCGGGCCATCGGCGAAACCATGGTGGTGCTGATGGTGGCGGGCGGCGCGGCCGTGATCCCGAACTCGCTGTGGAGCCCGGTGCGGCCCATGCCCGCCAGCATCGCGGCGGAGATGGCCGAGGCGCCCTTTCGCGGCCACCACTACCACGCGCTCTTCGCCACGGCCATGGTGCTCTTCATGGTGACGCTGTTCTTCAACATCCTGGCCGACTATTTCTCCCACAAGCACCAGCAGTCCGGCTCCGCCAGCCTGTAAACGCAAGCGAGACCAACCATGACCGCCGAAGCCATCCTTTCCATCCCCACGCCGCCGCGCCAGTCCCTGTCCGTGACCACGGGCCGGGACCGCGCCCGCAAGACCAAGCAGTGGCTGGCCTTCATGATGCTGCGCGGGGCCATCCTCATCGTGGCCGCAGCCCTGGTCGTCATCGTGGGCTTCCTGGTGATCAACGGCATCTCCTCCATCTCCTGGGGCTTCTTGACTGAGGTGCCGCGCAACAACATGACCGAGGGCGGCATCTGGCCGTGCATCGTGGGCACGCTCCTGCTCTCGCTGGGCGCCATGGCCGTGGCCCTGCCGCTCGGGGTCGCCAGCGCCATCTACCTGCACGAGTATGCCCTGCCGGGCAGGACCATGCGCATCATCCGTCTCGGGGTGAACAACCTGGCGGGCGTGCCCTCGGTGGTCTTCGGGCTGTTCGGGCTGGGGCTCTTCGTCACGGCCATGAACCTCGGCGTGTCGATCCTGGCGGGTTGGCTGACGCTCGGCGTGCTCTGCCTGCCGGTGATCATCGGCACCACGGAGGAGGCCCTGCGCTCTGTCCCGGCCACCTACCGCGAGGCCTCCCTGGCCCTGGGCGGCACCAAGTGGCAGACCATCTGGCGGGTGGTGCTGCCAAGCGCCCTGCCGGGCATCCTCACGGGCTCCATCCTGGGGATCAGCCGCGCGGCCGGGGAGACTGCGGCCATCATGTTCACGGCGGCGGTGTTCTACACGCCGAAGATGCCCAACTCCATCTTCTCCGACGTCATGGCCCTGCCCTACCACATCTACGTGCTGGCCACGGCGGGCACGGAGATCGAGAAGACCCGGCCCATCCAGTACGGCACGGCGCTCGTGCTCATCGCCCTGGTGCTGGGCATGAACCTCTTCGCCATCATCCTGCGCGCCTGGCTGCAGCGCCGGGGCTCCCGCTAGGGGCGGCCCGCCTGCAAGAGGTTGCGCCTCTGTCCCGTTTGTGGGACAAGAGGCCAACATTTGCAGGAGGATTGTCACGTGGTCTGGGAAGATTATATCCCTGAAGAAATCCGTCAGCTCTATGAGATCCATGACTACCGCCACGCTGCGGCGCTATTGTGCTGTGAATTCCCGGAACTGTTCGCAGAAATTTGTTCTGCGCTGACGCGCTTCCGCTTCTGCCTGGCCGATGTGACGGAGGGAGGCGGCAACGAAAGCAACATCCCAAAGCACATGTCCGCATTACTCCGCCCACTTGGCTGGATAGAAGACAAGCTTACGGCCAAAATATTGGTCGGTGACAACATTCTTCCTCAAGACACCCACAAAGTTGATTACACCAAGGGTAGGGTTGCGTTCGATTTGGAATGGAACTCCAAAGACCAAACCTTTGACCGCGACCTTTTCGCCTTCAAGACTTTTTTCGAGTATGACAGAATAAGCCTGGGCGTGTTGGTCACGCGGGGCACCTCTCTTGATCCGTGGTTCAAGGAGCTTGGCCCAGATATCCGCAAGAAGTACGGAGCCAGTACCACCCATATGGGGAAACTGCTTCCACGTCTTGAGGCTGGGCGTAGCGGCGGCTGTCCTGTCCTTGTCTTTGGCATCACCAAGGCCTTGCTGGAGGCAACATGAGCATGGATATTGTCCTTGAGTTCTCGCAACATCTCGGATCGAGCAAATTCACAACGGTGTTAGCGGACCCGCCCTGGCGTTTTGAAAACCGCACAGGGAAGATGGCGCCTGAACACAAGCGACTGAGCAGGTATGGAACGCTCACGATGGAAGAGATCATGTCTCTGCCTATCGAAGCGCACCTCTCTCCCACTGCCCATATGTATCTCTGGGTTCCCAACGCATTGCTCCCAGATGGGTTGCGCGTACTCGCAGCTTGGGGTTTTACATACAAGAGCAATATTGTCTGGCACAAGATCAGAAAAGACGGCGGCCCGGATGGACGTGGGGTGGGGTTTTACTTCCGCAACACAACGGAGATGCTGCTGTTTGGAACCCGGGGAAAGAACGCACGCACGCTGCCCCCAGGCCGCAGCCAAGTCAACATCATCTGCAGCAGAAAGAGGGAGCATTCCCGGAAGCCCGACGAACAGTATGACCTCATCGAATCATGTAGCGCGGGACCGTATTTGGAACTCTTTGCCAGAGGCAGCCGCCCAGGCTGGACAACTTGGGGCAACCAGTCTGAGGAATATGAGCCTACGTGGCCAACATATGCTAACCACTCACAAGCAGCGACAAGAGAGCTGGAGAAAAAGCCCCCCCTGTTAGGCTAATCAATCCGCACCGTATTCCGCGCAAAAGGAAAGGGGGCCTTTCGGCCCCCTCTTGCATTGCATACGCTTCCGTCCGGCGCGCGCTATTTCTTGATGCGCTTCTCCCAGAGCTTCATGTCCTTCATCTTGTTGCGGCGCTGGCGCTGCAACTCCTTGCACACCAGCGGGGTCTTCTTGGCGTAGCCCCACTTCTCGCGATACTCGTCCGGGGTCAGGCCGAATTTGGCCAGGTGGCGCTTGGTCAGCACCTTGAAGCTCTTGCCGGACTCCAGGCAGATGATGCTCTTCTCGCGGATGGCCTTCTTGGGGTCCGAGGCCGGCACGCTGACCGCCTCGTCCTCTCCCTCAACAGCCGCTCCAATCTTGCGGATGCCGCTTTGCAACCCCTTGACCATGGAGAGGATCTCGTCCTCCGTCATGGTCCGCACCGTTGCCTGAGCTTTAACAATATCCAGCGCTTCCTTCAGAAAATCGTCCATCGCGTCCTCCTTGGGGGGGGGTCGTCCGCTTTGGCTCGGTGCACCTGCGCACGGCCTTAACCGGTTTTTCTTTTAGGCAAATACGAAATCGGCCCGCGGATGTAAAGTTTCAATCCATAGAATTGTATACGAAGATATACGTATCCGCAAAAAGGAGTGCGTGCAAACCCTGCCGAGCGCACACGTTTAAAATGAAAAGAGGGCCCTTGCGCTTTATGGAGAGAAGATTATGTTGAAGTCAGAGGAGAGAAACAGGCCGGACAATCGGAATGAACAGCCCAGGGAGGTCGATATGGACGGAAAACGCTTCGACCCCGAACTTCTCTATGTGGAATGCGCCCGCTGTGGAAAGCCCGTTCTCTGGAGTCCGGGAGATACAACGAACATCCTGGCCTGGGCAGGAATAGACACCAGCGCCTTGGACGAGAAGTGCATGATCGTGTCCGACGGGTGCCCCACCTGCATGCCCGGCCAGGGCAGCTTCAGCACCCAGGTGGTGCGCCTGCGCAAGACCCCGGAAGGCCGCGCCCGCCCCCACGGCGCCCCGGTCAACTGAGGCTCGCTGCCCGGCCGGACGCGACAACGCGCGCCGACTCCATCAATCACGCGCCGGAACAGGGACGAGAGCAAAGGACTCCACCCGGTTCCGGCCGTTCTTTTTGGCCTCGTACAGGGCGTGATCCGCAGCCGCCAGCAACGACTCCAGGGCGTTGCGCAGGCCGGAGGCGCGGTTCACGCGCTCCTCGTGCAAGGTGGCCGCGCCGATGCTCACGGTGATGGCCAGCACCTTCCCGTCAAAAGGCACCGCCAACGCGGCCACAGCCGCGCGGATGCGCTCGGCCAACTCAAGGACGGCGTCCTGCCCGGCGTTGGGGGCCAGCACGGCGAACTCCTCCCCGCCCACCCGGGCGAAGAGGTCCGACTGGCGCACCTGGCGTTCCAGCAGCTCGGCGAAAGCCGCCAGCAGCGCATCACCCGCCGCGTGGCCATGGGTGTCGTTGACGGCCTTGAAGTGGTCCAGGTCGAGCATGAGCAGACTCACCGGCTGGCCCGCGCGCAGGCCCGCGTCGATGAGGCGCGGCCCCTCCTGGAACAGGTGCTTGCGATTGGCCGAGCCGGTCAAATGGTCCGTGAGGGAGGCCTGGCGCATGGCGTCCAGGGTGTCGCGCACGCGGTCGACCATGAGGCAGTAGGCCACGTTGAGCCGCCGGACCTCCACGGGGTCGCTCGCCTGCGGCTCCGGGTCGCACTCGACGTCGAAGTCGCCGCCCTCGATCTTCAGGGAATGCTCCTCCAGGCGGCGCACCGGCCCCTCAAGGGACCGCGCCAGGCGCAGGGCCATGGGGCCGAAAATCAAAAAGAGCAGGGCCGCGCCCAGAAGCGGCACACCCAGAATTCCCGCATGGAGGCGCATGATGTCGATTTCCGGCTTCTCGGCCACGAGCAGCCAGCGGCCCCCCAGGACCCAGCTGTAGGCGCCCACCACACGCTTGCCGTCGTGGTTCCGGTAGATGCCGGAAGACGGGGACCGGGCCTGGGCCTCGTCGAAGATGACGTCCCCGGCGTGCAGGCTGCGCAGGGGGCCGCCCCCGGGCTTGCCCGGGTCGACGGGCGCGCTGAGAAGGGTCCCCTTGGCGTCCAGGAGAAAGGACCGGCTGGAGGACTCGGCGTGCAGGGACTGCAGATAGCCGAGCAGGGTGTCCAGAGGCACGGAGCCGAACACCAGGCCCCGGAACCGGCCCTGGGCGTCGCGCACCGGCGAGGCCACGATGATGGTCTTGCGTCCCGAGCTGCGGCTGGTGAGAACCTCCGAGACGAAGCTTTTGCCCGCCTTGGCCGCGCGGAAGTACTCCCTGTCCGACACGTCCACCCCGGCGGGGTGCCGCGCATCGGCCCTGGTGCGCCCGGATGCATCCACGGCCACGAGGTCGTCAAAGGCCGGGGAGGCCTGCAGCATGCCCAGGAGCATGGCGCGCAGGCCGTCCACAGGCAGGGTGAGCACGCGCGGGTCGCCGGCCAGAAAGCCGATGTCCTGCTCGCGCTCGGCCATCAGGTGCTCGATGAACTGTTTTTGCAGGGCCAGGGAGGCGTGGAGATCCCGGATGGAGTCCCGTTGCAGCGCGCTGCCGGAATACAGCAAAAAAAACGCTCCGCCGGTCAGGATCGGGGCCAGAAACATGGCCCAGAGCATGAGCCGCAGCCGCCGCACCAGGCTGTAGGAGCGATTCTCTCTCTTCATACTACGTAAGAATATCCATTGATTCCTCACTGGCAAGGACAAAACTCTTTTTCAGCCCCCGATGGCCGACATGGCCGTGCCGCAGACCCCCTGGCCCGCGCGCCGGGCGGCCAGAAGCTCAAAGCCCAGGGGCTTGACCTGGCTGGCCAGGCGCAGGATGCGCTCCACGGCCGCCAGACCCAGCTTGGGGTGGCGCAGCGCCCCGCGCAGGCGGTACACGCGGTCGGAGAACAGGCAGGTGCGCAGCACCCCGCCGCTGGTGATGCGCAGGCGGTTGCAGGAGCCGCAGAAGTGGTTGGAGAGCGGCGTGATGAGCCCGAAACGCCCGGCCCCGCCCTGTATGGCGTACATCTGCGCCGGACCGGAATCTGCTGAAGGGCCGCCGCCGCGTTCGATGGGGGTCAGCTCGGCCAGGGTCTTGGCCTCGGCCAGGATGTCCGCCGCGCGCCAGACCTGCTCGGGCTTCCACTCGGACCCGCCCATGGGCATGTACTCGATGAAGCGCACGTCGATGGGCAGCTCACGCGCCAGGTTGATGAACCCGGCCAGCTCAAAGTCGTTGACCCCGCGCATGGCCACGGCGTTCAGCTTCACGCGCAGGCCCGCAGCCAGGCAGGCGTCGATGCCCCGGCGCACCTCCTGGTACATATCCTGGCCGGTGACCCGGGCGAAGGTGGCGGGGTCGAGGGTGTCGAGCGAGATGTTGACGCGCGCGACTCCCGCAGCGGCAAGACGGGGGGCGAAGGGCGCCAGCAGCGTGGCGTTGGTGGTCAGGCGCAGGTCCAGCTGCGGATAGCGCGCCCGCGCGGCCTCCACGAACTCCATGAAGCCCTTGCGGGCAAAGGGTTCGCCGCCGGTGAGCCGCACCTTGCCGATGCCCAGCTTGAGCCCCAGGCCCATGAGCTCCAGGAACTCCTCGTAGCGCAGCACCTCTTCGTGGGAGAGCCATTGGCGCATGCGGCTGTCGCAGTAGAGGCAGCGCAGGTTGCAGCGGTCGGTGACGGACAGGCGCAGGTAGCTGACGCTCCTGCCCCTGGTGTCGGAGAGCGCCTTGCCCGCAGAATGGCCGCCCGCAGGCGGGCTACTTGGAGCGGCGTTCGGCATCGGCCGCCTCCACCTTGGCCGCCCCCGCCTCGACAGCGGTGATGAACCCGGCGCGCTCGGCCTTCAGGCGCTCGGCCAGGGCAGGGTCGGACAGGGCCAGGATCTGGGCGGCCAGCCAGGCCGCGTTCTTGGCCCCGGCCTTGTCCAGCGCCAGGGTGGCCACGGGAAAGCCCGGAGGCATCTGCACCGTGGCCAAGAGCGCGTCCATGCCGCCGAGCGGCGAAACAGCCAGCGGCACGCCCAGCACCGGCTTGGTGGTGCGCGCGGAAACGGCCCCGGCCAGGTGCGCGGCCATGCCCGCCGCGCAGATGAACACCTGGCAGCCCCCGGCCTCCAGCTCCTCGATGAGGCGCCCGGTGCGCTCCGGAGTGCGGTGGGCGCTGGTCACGGTGAACGCGTAGTCGATGCCGAGCTTGCGCAAGACCTCGGTGCAGGGCTTCATCAGGTCCTCGTCGGACGCGCTGCCCATGAATACTGCCACTTTCGCCATGTGCGCTCTCCTTACTGCTTGCCGCGGGCAATGCCCTTGTCGCCGATGTCGCGGCGGAAATAACAGCCCGCAAACCCGACCTTGCCCACGGCCTCGTAGGCCTTGGCTTTGGCCTCGGCCAGCGTCGCCCCCAGGGCCGTGACGCCCAGCACCCGCCCGCCGCTGGTGACGGTGCGGCCGCCCTCGACCTTGGTGCCCGCCTGGAAGACCTTGACGCCGGGAAGCTTGCCCGCGCCCGCCTCAACGGCGTCCAGTCCGGTGATCTCCATGCCCTTGGGGTAGGAGCCGGGGTAGCCGGGCGCGGCCAGGACCACGCAGATGGCGGTCTCGGGCTTGACCCGCACCAGGTCCGGGGTCAGGCGGCCCTCGGCGCAGGCGAACATGATCTCCACCAGGTCCGAGTCCAGGCGCATCAAAAGCGGCTGGCATTCGGGATCGCCGAAGCGCACGTTGTACTCCAGCACCATGGGGCCGTCCTTGGTGAACATGAGCCCGGCGTAGAGCACGCCCTTGAAGGGGTGGCCCGCGGCCGCGAGGTGGCGCAGGATGGGCCGGATGCACAGCTCGGCGGTCTCGGCGTACTTGGCCTCGGGCAGCACCGGAGCCGGGCTGTACGCGCCCATGCCGCCGGTGTTGGGGCCGGTGTCGCCCTCGCCAACGGCCTTGTGGTCCTGGGCCGAGGGCAAAAGCGCGTAGTTCTCGCCGTCGCAAAAGGCCAGAAACGAGGCTTCCTCGCCGCTGAGCGCCTCTTCCACCACCACGCGTGCGCCCGCCGCGCCAAAGCTTTTGACGACCATCATGTCGTCGATGGCGCAGAGCGCCTCGTCAACGGTCCTGGCCACCACCACGCCCTTGCCTGCGGCCAGGCCGTCGGCCTTGACCACAAGCGGCGCGCCCTTTGCGCGGACATAGGCCCGCGCGGCCTCGGGGTCGTCGAAGACCTCGAAAGCGGCGGTGGGCACGCCTGCCGCGCGCATGACGTTCTTGGCAAAGGCCTTGCTGCCCTCAAGCTGGGCGGCGTAGGCGCAGGGGCCGAAGCAGGGGATGCCCTCGGCGGCCAGGGCGTCGGCCAGGCCCGCCACCAGCGGGGCCTCGGGCCCGACAACCACCAGGCCGACCTGCTCGGCCTTGGCCAGGGCGATGAGCCCCTGGATGTCGTCGTCCTTCACGGCCACGTTTTGGGCCTCGCGCGCGGTGCCGCCGTTGCCGGGCGCGGCCAGTACGCGGTCCACTTTATTGGAATCATTGAGCTTCCAGCACAGGGCATGCTCCCTGCCGCCAGAACCCACAACCAGCACGTTCATGATCTGCTCCAAAGGGGGTCGGTTTGTGCCACAGGTCTAGTGAAATCGGCGCGGATTTGCAAGGCGGCCCGCCGTTGCGTATTTCTGATTTAAACACAGAAAATACTTGCGCTGGGGTGACAATGAACTATGATTGGATTTGAACCCGTTGCAACCGGCAATGCTCCAACCCAACCTTCGAGGAGATCAGCCATGAGCACGATGAAAGCGCAGTCCGCGAAGACCCCGGCCAAGAAACCGTCCATGGTTCCGGCCAAGGCCATGTCCACGCTACCGGCCACCAGGCCCGCCGCCAAGGTCCCGGCCAAGGCATCGACCAAGGCGTCGGCCAAGACCAAACCTCCGGCCAAGGCCAAAGCCCCGGCGAGGCAGAAAAGCAGCCAGGAGGCCATGCTGGCGCGGCTTGAGGCCGTGCGCCTGATGCAGCGCGAGGAAGGCCATTTCGACTGCTTCGGCCGGGCCGGCAGCGGCTACTGCGACCAGGGCGGCTGCACGTACCACGCCGAGTGCCTGAGCGTCTCGCGGATGATCCACGCCATGTAGGAGCGGGAGTACCGGCGCTGTCTCCCTCCTTCAACCGCCCCCCCCGGCGGTGCGGGGCGGACTGCGTTCCGCCCCATGGGG
>Ga0209373_10005255_pt1 | contig 10665 bp, 10 predicted proteins | sample Higcelweek5metaG_FD_187173 | JGI IMG/M metagenome (GOLD analysis project Ga0209373, IMG submission 187173) | Freshwater pond sediment microbial communities from the University of Edinburgh, under environmental carbon perturbations - High... | ecosystem: Environmental > Aquatic > Freshwater >...
TTCGAGGAGCACGCGGCGGCTGACGATGACGTTGCTGCGGCGGCGATTGATCTTGAGGATCTTGAATTCGAAGTCCTGGCCCACCAGCGCGTCCATGTCGGGCACGGGGCGAAGGTCCACATGGGAACCGGGCAGGAAGGCTTCGACTCCGCCGAGGTCGACGGTGTAGCCGCCCTTGATGCGGCGGACGATGCGGCCGGTGACGGTGCCGTTGTTCTCCTGGGAATCTTCCAGGCGGTCGAACAGCTGCATCCGCTTGGCCTTGTCGCGGGAAAGATGGATGGTGCCTTCGTTCTCGTCCTTGTTGGACACGAAGACATCGACCTTGTCGCCCACGGCCACGGTCATGTTGCCCTCGGCGTCGAGGAATTCCGAGACGGCGATCTGGCCTTCGGACTTGAAGTTCACGTCAACCAGCACATGGTCCTTGCCAATCTTGACAACGGTGCCGGGAACAATGGTGCCTTCGTCAAGGTCACCGAAATCGTCCTTGAGGTAGTTCTCAAGGGCATCCTCAAAATTGAGGTCCATTTCCTGATCTGCGACTTTCTTGGTTTTTTCCATCGTTGCCTCCAACGACACTCCCTCGGACAAATGTATTTGCGCTTTTTATGGTCTTTGGGCGTAAGCCGCCGCGTCCCGGTTCCGAGGCGTCCGGGGTCCGCTGCGGCCACGTTCGGCCCAAAATGGGCCGAGTCCAAAGGCCGTTACGCCGTTCAAGGGCCGGGTGCAGCCACAAGGGTCGCACCCTGAAGAGCATGCTGCTTACCTGAATCGACAGCGCCTGTAAACAAAATTTCCGCGGGGCCGAAGCGGTTCGGCCGCCACCCCGACGCGCTCGCGCCATCCGCTGACGAACCTGCGGTTGTCGCCCCAACGTGAATTTGGTATCATACCGTGCTTGGCCGCAGGGCCCGAAACCCACGAGAGAAAGGAGCCTTCATGCCCGCCCTTTTGCATGCCGCAGAGCCTGTCCGCTGTCCCTGGTGCCTCATGGGCAGCGCCGAGCCGGACCCCGTGTACATCCGCTACCATGACGAGGAATGGGGCGCGCCCCTGCACGACGACACGGCCCTGTTCGAGCTGCTCGTGCTCGAGGGCGCCCAGGCCGGGCTCAACTGGCGCATGGTGCTGCACAAGCGCCCGGGCTACCGCGAAGCCTTCGGCGCCGGAGACAGCGGCCCCCTGTCGCCCCACGTGGTTGCCCGCCTGACCGAAGCCGACCAGGAGCGCCTGCGCGCCGACGCGCGCATCATCCGCAACCGGCAAAAGATCGCCGCGACCATAGGCAACGCGCGGGCATTCTTGAACATAGCGGAAGAATTCGACAGCTTCGACGCCTACCTGTGGCGCTTCGTGGACGGCGCGCCCGTGCAGAACGCCTGGAGCGCCCTGGCCCAGGTGCCCGTGCGCACGGCCATAAGCGACGCGCTTTCCAAGGATCTGCTGGCGCGGGGCATGAAGTTCGTCGGCACGACCATCATGTACGCCTACATGCAGTCCACAGGCATGGTGAACGACCACCTGACGGACTGCTTCCGCCACGGGGAGCTCGCGCCAGCGGTTATTTCCGGGGGGGAATGAGCAGCGAGGTGACGGAAGTGACGCCCTTCACGCCCTTGGCGTGGGCCACGGCCTTGGCCGCGTCGCGCTTGCTGCGCACCATGCCCAGCAGATACACGTGCCCGCCGAACACCTCGCATTCGACCTGGGTGGCGCTGATGTTCTTGTCCGCCACCAGCGCGGTGCGGATCTTGGCCGCTATCTCCAGGTCCGAGGTGGTCGTGCCCTCCTTGCCGGGCGCTTCCCAATAGGTCGTCACCCCGCGCACGCCGCTGGTCTTTTTGGCCGTGGACACGGCAAAGGATTTGAAGCCCTCGTCCGAGAGCTGTCCAAGCAGCGTCACCCGGCCTAGAAAGCAATACGTCTTGACCGCGAGCCCCAGCTTGCCGTCCTTCTGCATCAGCGCGGCTTTGATGGTCGTGGTGATCTTTTTGTCCGCGGTTATCTCGGCCACGCTGCGCTCATCGCGCGCGACCTCGTAGATGCTGCCCCAGGGCGTCAGCGCCTGGGCCAAGGAGATTGCCGGAGAGCTGGACAGCGGGCAAAACAAAGCCACAAAACACAAACAGACAAGGACTTTCAAGGTCGGACGCATGGGAGGCGCTCCTGCAAAGTAACGTTCTGAGCGCGGGGATTATCCCGCGCCGACGGCCCGCTGTCAACGAGGGCAGCTCAAAATTCAGCTGCGGCGTGGCCCCTGGCCGCCGTGTTGACCGGCGCGTGTTTAGGCCGTAGTGTGCGCCGCCACAGAAACCATCACCGAGAGGTGCCTTATGACCCAGTGCCATTGCGGCAGCGAACGCCCCTTCGAGGAATGCTGCCAGCCCATCATCAGCGGAACCAAGCCCGCGCCCACGGCCGAAGCGCTCATGCGCGCCCGCTACAGCGCCTATGTCGTCTGCGACATCAAATTCCTCACCGAGTCCCTGGCCCCGGACGAACGCCACGACTTCGACCCCGAGCAGGCCAAGGCCTGGAGCCAAAACTCCAAGTGGCTCGGCCTCACCGTGCACGCCGTGAAAGACGGCGGCGAAAACGACCAGACCGGTCAGGTGGACTTCACCGCCAGCTACGAATACCAGGGCGGCCGCCAGGACCACCGCGAACTGGCCGACTTCAAGCGCTTGGACGGCGCGTGGCACTACACCGAAGGCCGCATGCGCAGCCACGACCCCATTGTGCGCGGCCCCAAAACCGGCCGCAACGAGCCCTGCCCCTGCGGCAGCGGCAAGAAGTACAAGAAGTGCTGCGGCAAGGCTGAGTAGAAAACAGGCAAGGGGCGCCGCCCCTGCTCCCCGGTCAAGAGGAGAATTGTAACACCCGATTGCGCGCCTCAAAAATGCCGAAGGGGCGAGGAGTTTGTCACGCTCCTCGCCCCGTTTTGCTTCAAGGTCGCCTGCGGCGTCAAGGCTTGTTGATCTCAGGAGTCTGCCCGGGCCCGCGCAAGTATCAGGCGAGCAAGGGGATGGCTATATCTGCGGCCAGCAGGACATACGAGGTCCACAACGGTATGGGCAAGCCTCGCCACTGCGCCCTCCCCTCTCCAAGCCAAAGCGCACCGACGAACACCAGGGCTTGGCCCCAGTATATCTCACCCAAAGTCACTCTCATTTGCTTGCACTCCATTCGTTATAAAGTACACTCGCAAACCCGCCGGCAGCCCCTCCTCTTGTCATGGGCGGAGGTCCTGGATCAAGAGCCCCGGTAAGGAAGTCTACAAGCATTCTACTTGTCCTTGTTTTGGCGAGACCGCATGATGTACGCCGCGATGGGAATGCCGATGCCAAACGCAATGAGCGCCCAACCGATTTGCTGAGGATACATGACCGGAAAACTCTTATAGTACATCTTGCTGTCGCATGCACCCGGCATTCCCATAACAACAAGAGCAATGCCAGTGATTATGTCCCCGGTTTTTACCGCCTTCATCACTTACCCCTCATTATATCATTGAGGTAGTCGAAACCTGCCTTTGCACTACTTCCCCATACCCCCGCAGAGGTCGTAGGAGGCAGGCTTGGATCAAGAGCCCCGGTAAGGAAATCATAAGCCTGTTCGACCTTCTCCGGATTGCGCGCCACGGTCGTGGCGATAATCGGGCATCCTCTTGAGCACACCGGAAATCAACGCCAGTAATTCCCCAGGCGCGAAGTACGCCTTGTACCCGCGTGGCGGGAAGACGGGGATATACGCCGCATATTTGTCGCATTTCGCAATGATGCGGCTCACGGCGTTGATGTCTTTGACCTTGTCGCCGAGTTGTTTCAACAATTCTGCATGTTGGGTCACCAACTCACGTTTCAATTTCAGCAGTTCGGCAACGAGGCGAGCTTTTTCCATGATGGCAACATCTGCCATCCGTCAAAAGTCGTCAAGGATCTGTTTTGAGTTTCATACATAAGGGCGCCGCCCCTGCACCCCCGCCAGAGGGCATTCGCCCTCTGGACTCCCCAGGCAAGCGAAAAGGCTCTTCCGCGCAAAGCCGCCGGAAGAGCCTTTTCGCTTGAACCGCTCACCTGGCGGATTCAATCCCTGAAAACTCCCGCCGCGCCATGTCCATAAACGCTGCCAGCGGCGGCGAAAGCCACTTGTCCTTGTGCCGGATCATCAGCACCGCCGTCTCCAACTCGCCCTCGGCCCAGGGCAGCACCGTGATGCGCCCGGCCGCCAGATGTTCGCGCACGGCCAGCTCCGGCAGCAGGCTCACCCCCACGCCGTTGGAGACGCAGCCGCACAGGGCCGCCGCGCTGGAAAACTCGACCCTGGCCCCGGCCTTGATGCCGTTTGCGTCGAGGATGTTCTCCAGAATGCGACGATACGCGCAGTCCTCCTTGGACAAGACGAGCGTTTCGCCGCGCAGATCCTCCGCGCCCACCTGCGCGGCGCCGGCCAGCCTATGCTCCGGCCCAGCGACCAGCACCAGCCGCTCCACGCCCAGCGCCTCGGCCACCAGGTCCGCCGCGCGGATGGAGTCCGTGAGCAGAAAGGCCAGGTCCGTCACGCCCTGGCGCAGGTTCTTGCCCAGGCTCTCGTAAGTGCAGGCGGTGAAGTCGAGGGAAATCAGCGGGAAGCGCTCGCGAAAACGCCGGATGACCCCGCCCATGCGGAAGGCGCACAAATACTCCGGCGTGCGGATGCTGAGGGAGCCCCGCGCCTCGGACTCGCTGGTGGCCCAGGTGCGCGCCTCCTCCTCCAGGTCCAGAATCTTGCGCACGTAGTCCAGCAGCCCCGCGCCCACGTCCGTCAGCGCCACGCGGTGGCCCGTGCGCTCGAACAACCGCACGCCAAGCTCGCCCTCCAGCGCCGCAATGCGCGCCGAAACCGTGGACTGCGCCGCGTGCAGCGTCGTGCCCGCCCGCTGGAAGCTCAAAAGCCGCGCCACTTCCGCAAAGGTCTTCATGTCCCGCAATTCCATGCGCCCTCCGTTCGGCCCTGCCGATGCACCCCATCGAAAACAATCGTTGGACTCGATGCTCGGCCAGCAATAATCAAGTAGGCCGATAGGGGCTGCAAGTCAAAGCACAGCGAACAACAAGGAGACGGACATGGAAAGCGCAATGGACAGCGCACAGGTACGGAACAGAGTGATGGACAAGATGCGGCACGGCATGAACTGCGCCGAGTCCGTGTGCACAGCCATCATGGAGGCGCGAATGCAGCCGCAAGGGCTGGACGGACAAGCCATGCCCCTTGCCGCGGCGATGACCGGGCGCGCGGCCACGGCCTTTGCCGGGGGCCTGGGCCGCAGCAAGGAGGAGATGTGCGGCGCGCTGGCGGGCGGCGTTCTTGCCCTGGGCTGCCTGTATGGACGCGATACGCCGGGCAGGGACTATGCCTACGTGGCCGATCTGGCCGCGGAGTTCCGCCTGCGCTTCCGGGCGCTCACCGGGGCCACGCGCTGCCTGGACGTGCTCGCGGCGCTGGGGCCGCAGGAACACTGGGAAGCGTGCATCCGCCTGGCCGGAGACGCGGCCGCCGCGCTGCGCGATCTGATCGCCGAGCAGGCCTAGGGGGCAAGTGGGCAGAGGAGCGGCAGGACAAGAGAAGCAAGGGGCGCCAGCAGGGAGCATGGATATGCCTCCGGCGGCCGGGGGCTGGCCGCCCCCCGGACCCGGCGAAATGGGGAATTGCACCTTTGGCCGCAGCGCGGGGGGCGGCACCCCCTGACACGCTGGCAACGGCTAGGCGCTTGCGCCGCTATTTCGCCTCGTCACCCAAGAAACCGCCGGTGACGGACTGCGGGTTGGCCATGATTTCTTCGGGTGTGCCCTGAGCCACGATCTGCCCGCCGTTTTCGCCGCCGCCGGGGCCGAGGTCGAACACATAGTCGGACGCGAGGACCACGTCGGCGTTGTGCTCGATGACGATGACGCTGGCGCCTTTGTCCACCAGGCGGTGCAGCACGCGGATGAGCTTGCCCACCTCGTGCATGTGCAGGCCGGTGGTGGGTTCGTCGAGGATGTACAGCGCTCCGGGCAGGTTGCGTTTGCCCAGCTCGCGGCTGATCTTGATGCGCTGGGCCTCGCCGCCGGAAAGCGTGGTGGCTGGCTGGCCGAGCCGCAGATAGGACAGGCCGACCTGTTCGAGGACTTCCAGGCGGCGGGAGAGGGCGGTGTGCGCGCCGAAGAACTCCCGCGCTTCGGCCACGGTCATGTCCAGCACCTCGGCGATGTTCTTGCCCTTATGGCGCACCTCCAGGGTCTGAGCGTTGTAGCGCATGCCCTTGCACACCTCGCAGGTGACGAAGACATCGGGCAGGAAGTGCATCTCCACACGCACCTGGCCGTCGCCCTGGCAGGCCTCGCAGCGGCCGCCCTTGACGTTGAAGCTGAAGCGGCCCGGCTGGTAGCCGCGCATCTTGGCGTCCTTGGAGCCCGCGAAGATGGTGCGTATCTCGTCAAAGGCCTTGGTGTAGGTGGCCGGGTTGGAGCGCGGCGTGCGGCCAATGGGCGTCTGGTCGATGGCGATGATTTTTTCAATGACCTCCGCGCCCACAAAGGAGTCCACCGGGCCGGGCTGGTCCACCTTGATGCCCTGGGAAAGGGCGAGGTGCTTGTAGAGGGTGTCGACCACCAGCGAACTTTTGCCGGAGCCGGAAACGCCGGTGAAGCACACGAGCACGCCGAGGGGGATGTCGAGGTCGAGGCCCTTCAGGTTATTGGCGCGCGCGCCGCGTATGCCCAGGTGGGTGCGCCCGCCGATGGGCCGGGGCTGGCGGCGCTCGTCCGGCCGCCAGGAGCGCAAGTCGCCGCGCAGATACTTGGCGGTGAGGGACTCGCTCTCGTTCATGAGCTTGTCCACATTGCCCTGAAACACAATCTCGCCGCCGAGCTCGCCTGAGCCGGGGCCAAGCTCGATGACGTGGTCCGCGCTCAGGATGGTGGGCTCGTCGTGCTCCACCACCAGCACGGTGTTGCCGCGCGCCTGCAGGCTGCGCAGGGTCTTGAGCAGACGCTCGTTGTCGCGCGGGTGCAGGCCTATGCTTGGTTCGTCGAGCACGTAGGTGACGCCCACCAGGCCGGAGCCCAGCTGGCTGGCCAGGCGGATGCGCTGGGCCTCGCCGCCGGAGAGGGTGCTCATGTTGCGCCCCAGGCTGATGTAATCGAGCCCCACGCCCTTCATGAAGCCCAGGCGGTGCGTCAGCTCCTTGAGCAGCGGCCCGGCGATGAGCGTGTGCGCGCCGGAAAAGTCCTGGGCGTTCAGCCAGTCCAGCGCGCGGGTGATGGAGAGCGAGCAGAACTGGTGGATGTTCAGTCCCTCTGGCGTGGCGGGCACGCGCACGGCCAGCACCTCGGGCTTGAGCCGCGCCCCATGGCAGGCTGGGCAGGGACGGCTTTGGCGGTAGCGGGAAAGCTCGTCGCGCCAGACAGGCCCCATGGAGAAGCCCTGCTCAAGCAGCGGGGCCACGCCGGGCCAGTCGCACGCGCCGTCGCCGTCGACCAGGGCCACGCGGGCCTTGGCGCTGAACTCGGCCAGGGGGGTGTCCAGGGTGAAGCCGTGGCGCTTGCCCAGGCGCTTCAGGTCGTCCTCGTGCCGGGCGAAAAGGCGCGGATTGCGCCAGGGCAGCAGCCCGCCCTCTTTGAGCGAAAGGCCCTTGTTCGGCGCCAACAGGTCGAACTCGAAGGAATCCACGGTGCCCAGGCCGGAGCATTCCGGGCAGGCGCCCTGGGGGCTGTTGAAGGAGAACAGCGCCGGGGCCAGCGCGGGCATGGAGATGCCGCAGGTGGCGCAGGTGCTGGAGGTGCTGAAGAAGCGGTCGGCTCCCTTGCCCTTTTTACCATGCTCGTTGACGATGAGGCTGCCCTTGCCCTGGCGCAGGGCCAGCTCCACGGAATCGCCCAAGCGCGGGCGGATGTCGGGCTTGATGGCCAGGCGGTCCACCACGAGCTCGATGGTGTGCTTCTTGAGCTTGTCCAGCTCCGGCACCTCATCCAGCGGGTAGACCTCGCCGTTCACGCGGGCGCGGGCAAAGCCCTCCTTACGCAATTTGGCGAAGAGATCCTTGTGCGTGCCCTTCTGGTGCTCCACCAGGGGCGCCAAGAGCAGAATGCGCGCGCCTTCTGGCATGGCCATGATGGCGGACAAAATCTCGTCGCCGCTCTGGGCCGCGATGGCCTGGCCGCACTTGGGGCAAAAGAAGGTGCCCAGCCGGGCGAAGAACACGCGCAGAAAGTCGTACACCTCCGTCACCGTGCCCACGGTGGAGCGCGGGTTGCGCGAGGTGGACTGCTGCTCCAGGCTGATGGCCGGGGAGAGTCCCTCCACCTTGTCCACCAGCGGCTTGTCCATCTGCGGCAGGAACTGCCGGGCATAGGCCGAGAGCGACTCCACGTAGCGGCGCTGGCCCTCGGCGTAGACGATGTCGAACGCGAGGGTGCTTTTGCCGGAGCCCGATGGCCCGCAGACCACCACGAGCTTTTCGCGCGGGATGTCGAGGCTCAGGTTCTTGAGGTTGTGGTGACGGGCCCCTTCGATATGGATGACGCCCCGATCCGCAGAGGGTGTGGCCGGGGTCTTGGCGGCTTTTTCTGACATTTGCTGCAGGTAAGCATTGCACGGCCCCTGGCAAGGGGTGCGGGCAACCACTTGACGGAATTGGAACGCCGGGCGTAATGTGGCATCTCTTGGGTTTTCGGCTTTGCGCCTGAGTCTGCGGCACGCGCCGGCAGGACCATTGCGGAGCTTTCGCCGCGCGGCCGAGCCCCCAACCCCGGACAAGGGGGAGCGCCATGTACGGATTGACCGACAACATCATCGCCGGACCAGCGGGCCACATCGAAGCCGGGCCAGCCGGTCACATTGAGGCCGCACCCGCGGGCAGCATCATGATCGGCCAAGCGGGCAGCTCCACCGTGGGCCCCGTGGGCGGCTCCGCCGTCGAACCCGGCGGGCATGTCCTCACCGAGCCCGGAGGCCACGTCCTTACCGAGCCGGGCGGCCGCACCATCACCGATCAAGGCGCGCACATCACCGTCGAACCCGGCGGGCACACCTCCCTGTCCTCGGCTGGCAGCTCCGTTGTCGCGCCCTCCGCGACCCAATCTTTTTCCGTGGCCGGAGGCAGCCAGCAGGTGTCCATCGCGGGCACGGGCAGCGCCATTGTCGGCGGCAGCGGCAGCGGCGGAGCCTACAGCTTCGGCGGCAGCATCCTTGGCGGCGCAGGCATGACCGCGGGCGGCGCAAGCAGCTTCAGGCCCGGCGGCGGCGGGTCGGGCGGCAGCGGGCCAGGCGGTGGCGGCGGCGTTTCCGGAGGCGGAGGCGGCAGCGCCGGCGCGGCGGGCGGCGGCGGCATCGGCGCGGCGGCAGGGGGCGGTGGCCTCAGCGGCGGCGGCGGCGGCGGCGCGGGCGCAAGCGGCGGTGGGTTTGCCACTACCGGCGGCGCTGGCGGCGGCACAACCGTTGGCGGGGGCGGAGGATCTTCGGGCGGCGGGGGCGGCGGCGTTTTCAGCGGGCCAAGCACCCTTGTGGCGCCTGGCGGCGGCACCGGCGTCAGCTACATGGTCTCTTCGGGTCCGGGCATGCCCCCGGTGGAAGTGCATGGCGGCGGCCAATCCGTCGGCGCAGCGGCCCAAACGGCCAACCCTGGCCCGGCAGGGCACACGGCGGGCGGCCCGGCAGGACACGTGCAGGCCCCGCAGGCCGCGCGCTTCCATGGCCACGCATCGCCCAACGTCAGCCACAGCCCGGTGCACGTCTTCAACCACAAGCTCATCAGCGAAGCCTGGCAGGGCTATAAGGCCGCCTACGTGTGGCCCGGCCCAACCAAGGTGGACGCTAATCTTGCCCCGCTGCCCAGCGGGCAGGTCGACATGAATCTTTCGAGCCTGCCGCACGTGGTCTTCCCGGACGAGAAGCCCGGCCCCAAGTCCGTGGTGGACAACACCGCCGGGGCCTCGGGCACCATGCAGCTCACCCAGGTGACCAACGAAAGCACGACGCAGAACTTCGGCACCTCGCGCAGCGTGGAGTACAACTCCCGCACCGTGGACGAGCGCAGCGTGACCCTGGACAGCTCCCAGAACCAGAGCATCACCATCAGCCAGCCGCAAAGCCACGAATCGAACATGAACATCGACTACTCGCGCACGGTCAACGCCGACTTCTCCACCGCGCCGCAACACAGCACGCAGATCAACGTGGAAGAGGCTGCGCGGGTGGTGAACCTGATCTTCATCGACGGGCAGTCCGCCTCGGCCGCGGGCATGGGCACACCCATCAAGCCCGGCGTGGCTTGACCACCGCATGAGCATTGCTGCGGCCATGCGTCCCGGCCATCGGGCCACTCGCCCCGCACCCGGACAGGAGCGCGGGGTTTTGTTTCACCCTGCCGCAAGCACGGCAAGGCCTGCCCGCTCCAAGAGACAACACGCCGTCGCAACGCCCGCGAGCGCTCCGTCCCGCCGCGCAAGGTCCTCCCGAACAGCGCGCCCGACCGGCCACCAGGGCTCTGCCAACAACGCGCAGCATTTCCGATTCACGCGCACAAACTCAACCGGACCGGTGTGCGGCCCGGCAAACGCTCCGGTCACTCTTCCCAGGCCCCCCGCGCCCCCTTGCCAGCCATGACCGCACCGCACGCCGCCGCCGATGCCGCCCAACGCC
>Ga0209373_10005256_pt1 | contig 10665 bp, 12 predicted proteins | sample Higcelweek5metaG_FD_187173 | JGI IMG/M metagenome (GOLD analysis project Ga0209373, IMG submission 187173) | Freshwater pond sediment microbial communities from the University of Edinburgh, under environmental carbon perturbations - High... | ecosystem: Environmental > Aquatic > Freshwater >...
GCGCTCACGGCAAGCCGAACGCGAAGCCCCATCCCGGAAAGCCCGAACGCCGACAGAATCACGACGGTAACCGCCGCGGCGATCAACGAGGGAATGACGAGGCGCGAAGCGACGTAGCCCCCCCGCCCTACCGGCGTAACGGCGAGACAGGAAACGATGCCGGCGTCGCGCTCCTCGAGGATCACCATCGACGACGCGAAGCACAGCATATACGGCGCGAGAATCGCGAGAAAGGCGTCCACGAGCGCGTAATACGGCGCGATTACGGGATGCCCCAGGCGATGCGAAAGGAACGCCTCGAGCGGCGGAAGCCCGAACCGGAACGCCGTACCAGCGAGAATCGGCGCGGCGGTGGACATGACGAGCATCGAATCGGCCGCAATCTGCCGAACGAACATCAAAAACGAAGCCATTGTTTCTTTCCCGTACATCGTTATGCCTCCCTTCCCGCGCCGACATCCCCTGATCGCAGCATGCGATCCACGGACGGGATCGCGATCAGCGCGAACGCCGCGCACCAAGCGGCCAGGGAAAACAAGCTCGCGACCGGCGCGCGCGGAGTCGCGCGAAGCAGGTTCAGGACGGCGACGCCGGGATGGGCGAACATCCAGTCCGGCCCGTGACCGAAATACCAGAGTCCAGCGGGCAAGAACATCGCGAGTTCTATCGGCACGGTAAGGATCATGAACGAGTTTACGGTGCGCGCGCGCGCGCCGATCGCGAGACCCGCGAGGGAAAAAAGCGATGAGCCAAAAAGCAGGGCGAGAATGGTCCAGCCGGAAACCCTTCCCCCGCTCGCGAGCACGATCGCCACGCCCGCGATGGCAGAGATCGCGGAAAGGGAAACGCACTTCGCGAAACAGTACTCTCCCGCGCTCGCTGGCGAGACGGAAAGCGACGGATGCACGCGCTCGCCCCGCTCGAAGAGGAGAATGGCCCCCATGAAAAACAACCCCAGCGCCGCGGGATCGGAAAAGACCGCGATCTCCCGAGCGATATCCCGGTAGGGTCGCGGGATCGCCAAGATTACCGCGACGTATAGGACGGATACGATAACGTACAAAAAGTAAAAGCCGTATCGGGCCTGCAGCAGCGCGTCGGTTTTCGCCATCGAGACTACGCGCCTCATGCGAGCCCCCTTCCCGTCACGTCCATGAAAATATCCTCGAGCGACGGTTCCTGGCTATGGATGGAGACGAGCTTACCGGAGACGATTAATTCCCGCAGGCGCGAGTCGGCTCCCGTGTCGGAGAGAATAGTCTCGCCCCAGGACTCTCTCGCACACCCGCCCTCGCCGTCTTCCGCGATCCAGGAATACCTGATTTTCGCCGCGCCTCGGGAAAGCATGAGGTTTCGCGGGGTATCGAGAGCGCGCACGGAGCCGTCGACGATGAAGGCCACGCGGTCGCAGAGCTCGGCGGCGTCGTGCATATTATGCGTGGTAAGGATGATCGCCTTCCCGAGATCGCGCTCGGAGCGAATGATATCCTTCATTTGGCGGGAGTTGGCGGGATCGAGACCGGAAGTCGGCTCGTCGAGGAACAGCACATCGGGATCGTGGGCGATCGCCTTAGCGAAGTTAAGCCGGCTTTTCATCCCCTTGGAAAACGCGCCGACCTTCTTGTCGGCGTCGCGCTCAAGACCGACCATCTCGAGCGACTCGAGCGCGGGCCTGGCCTTCTTCTTATAAAGTGACCCGAAGAACTCGAGATTCTCGCGCGCGGTAAGTTTTTCGTACAGCGTCGGGAACTCAAAATCGACGCCGATGCGCTCGTAAAACGAAGGATTTCTATGACGCATATCAACGCCGCAAACGGATACGTCCCCATGGTAACCGGTCAGCAAGCCGGTAAGGATTTTCTGCAAGGTGCTCTTCCCCGCGCCGGAAGGTCCCAGGAACCCGAAAACCTCGCCCCGGCCAACGGAAAAACTCACGTCCCTGATAAAAGGTTTCGCGTCATAACCGAAACATACATTCTTTACCGATATCACTTTCATGCCTCCCCGGGCGACGCTTCATCGAACATGCGGCGAACGGTACCCGATACGATGATCTGGAGGACCTTCTCGAAAGAAGCCTCGCCAATATCCTTTTTATGCAACAGCAACAGAAAAATCGCGCGGAAGGCCGCCGAATAGGCGTCCGCGTCAATTGAAGCGAGACAAGGAATGAAACGCCCAAGTCCCGCGAACAAATCCGCGTCGTTATGCTCATGGAGGGCGACTAGATCGTCCGGCAGAGACCGAAACAAACGCTCAAGCTCTCCGCTCGAAAGCAAACCGGGATAGAATGACGCGTCAACCTCATGAAAGAAATCCAGTATAAGCGCGGTAAACCCTTCTACCCCCGGAGTGCCCAATGCCGAGAGCCGACGCATGAAATCGCCTTCGACGCGCTCATGAAAACGCATGATTACGCGAAAGAACAGTTCCTCTTTTGAGCGATAAAACGCGTAGAAAGCGCCTTTAGAAATCCCCGCCTCCGCCGCGAGTTCATCGACGCTCGTCTTTTGGATTCCACGGGTACCCATGTACCGTTCCGCGGTCGCCAGTAGAACTGATTCAATTCGGTTTCGTTCCTGTTCGGAAAAAGCCTTTGCCATTTCGCATCCTTCTGTATGACTATATACACTGTATTAGTCATACAGTCAAGTAAAAGAGGCGGATTTCGTTTTTTAGATTGCAATCACGAAGTAAATCACATATACTGAAACAACATAGTCCGAAAAGGAGGACTCCATGGCAGTTAAGGCAATGGATCTGTTTGAGGCCTACACGCAAAACAAGCTACCGATGGACGAGGGATATATCGTCTCGTCGTTTTTCCGACCCGATTCGAGATACAGCATTTACGAGATCGTATCCTATTCAGCCGTCAAGGATTTCTATATCGCGGGTAATGGTCTGACGTTCCAAACGAACGGAAAGAAGATTTACATCCTCGTCGAGCCATCTTCCTATAACTACAAGACGGTGGAGCCCTACTGCAGGACGCAGGAAGACCAGATTCCGCTTCGCTTCAGCGAGGCGCACATCATAACGGCGAGAAATCAGTCCAAGATCATCTTCAACAAGGAAGCCATGCAGGCCATTTCGGCGTTCACGGTCCTGAAGCCGGAAGGAATGAACTTCTCCTTCCTGTTCTATGCCCTGCCGGACGTATTCGACTCGATGAACAAGTTCTTCGCCAAGACCCTGAACCAGGAAGCGGGAATCTCGCAGCCGGACGCGGTTAAGGCGGCCAAGGAAATCGCCGAGCTCTGCTCAAGAACGCTTACCTGGCCCAAAGACGAATAACCATGCGCCTCGTGGTCGTGTACGGCCTTAAAACGAGGGATTACCGCTGGCTTGAGGGATTCTATCCCGCGAAAAGATTAACCGCAGCGTGCGAAAACCGGGGCATTGAGCTCCGGTTTTTGTTTCCCCAGGACATTCAGGCGTTCATCGATAACCCCAACGACCCCAAGCGAGACGAAACCGTCTTCTTCACGCGCGGCGACATCTCTCGCAAAGCGATGGAGCTCCTCGAGTCGACCGGACTCCCCTGCGTGAACGGACTGATCGGGCGGGACATCGCGAACGACAAGCTTCGAACCTTTCGATTTCTCAGCGAAAACGGATGGCCAACGCCGAACACGGTGGCTCTTGGAGACATGGTTGCCAATACGCCAGGTAATGCGCCGGGGTTCCCGGTCGTGGTCAAACCGCGGTTCGGCAGCCAGGGTAGAGGCGTCACGCTCTGCGAGAGCGCAGAGGACGTCGATCGCGCGGTAGGAGCGGTAAATGCAGGCACGGGCGCGATGGATGAGTGGATAGCGCAGGAATACATCGCGCATTCGCGGGGACGGGATCTTCGTATGCTATTTTCAGGCGGCGAAATCCTCGCGGTAGCCGAACGGCGCGCGCAGAACGGGGATTTCCGCTCGAACGCGGCGACAGGCGGACATTTTCGGCTCATGGACGGATACGGTCCTTTCCGCGATATGACGCTCAACATCGCTAAGGCGGCTGGTCTTTGGTATGGATCGATCGACTGGCTGTTTCTTCCATCGGGGAGTCTGACTGTCTGCGAAATCAATGCCTCGCCGGGCTTTGAGTCGATCGAGCGAGACTGTGGCTTGGATGTCGCAGGAAAAATCGTAGAAAAACTGTTAGAAAATTTTACATAGGCCTTGAATTTCTTTTTACAATGATCTATAAAATAAGCAAACGATTGCGCAAACGTTTGCTTATCGTTATGGAGAACACAATGAGAAGAAAAACATCTACCCTTGAACGTTACATGATCTTCTTTGGAAGACAGTATCCCCTCAACTTTGGATTCAAGGTCACCGTGTCCGGCAAACTTGATGAAGCGAAAATTCGCGACACGCTCATCACTCTGGCAAAACGCCACCCAATTGTTTACGCGCATCAGGAATATACCACGGGCAAACAGATGGACATGGTTCTCGACGACCTGCCGCCGCTTCTCATCACCCGGCGCGAAGGCGACGAAGCCTGGCAAAAAGCCCTGCTTTCCTGCATGACCAGGGAATTCGATATGTTTACCGGACCGTTATTCAGTCTGGACTATCGATATGTTGGAGCCGGGACGGAACTTCTGTTCGTATTCCAACACGGCGCGGCAGACGGCATCGCGGCCACGTATTTCATCAACGACTTTCTTACCCTGTACTCGGGACTTCCCGTCGCGATACCAGAAAACCCGACGCTCCCGATGCTCTACGAGGTGATGGACGAGGACGTGTACAAAGAAATGCTCACGCGACCGGAGCCGGACTGGAAGAAAGAGGAGCCACCCGCGCCGACGCCCTTCGACATGCCCCCGTATAAGGCGCCCGATTTCTACCTTCGCACCTTCGAGATGTCCGTGGGAGCGACCGCCCGGCTCGCCTCCGACGCGAAGGCCGCCGGGGAAACGGTGCACAGCTGGCTTGGCGCCTTGCTTATGAAGGAATCGGCCTCCGTGTTCGGGCCCGGCGACAAAGGCATACGAATCATTCAGTGTCCGGTCGACTTCAGGCAATACCTTAAGGAAGAGTGCCGACCGATCGCGGGGGTCTACAACGGGATCGTCAAGGTACCCCTGGAATGCGACCGAGCGGTTCCGGAGATAGCCTCCGCGATCCGCGCGGGAATCAAGGCTTCGCGCGACGGGATGAAGGACATCGAGGAGTATTTCCATTTCCGCGATTCCTTCGACGGCATACCGGACCCGGAGTCCTTCATGATGGGCTTCCCGCCCGACGTGATCGACTACGACTTTTCGTTCTCGAATCTCGGACGGACAGTGGTTGCGCGCGAGTACGGCGGGCTTGAGGTTCGGGATTTTTACGGGCCGATCTTCACGTCGGTGAACGGCGAGACGGTAATTGGGCTTAACACGACGGCGAGCTCGCTCCGCATGTCTCTGATATTCGACAAAGCCATCCCGAAGGCCGACTCCTACGTCGCCCTCGGAGAAAGGATCCAGGCGGTCCTTTCGGGCTTTGAAAACTAACACGGCCCTTGCGCGACTATAGGAGATACAAATGAAGATAGGAATCGTATATCACTCGGAATCCGGCAACACAGAAAAGATCGCGCGCGCGATGGAAGCGGCGGGCAACGCCATTCCCGGCATCGAGGCCAAGGCGATCAACGTGCTTTCTCCCGACGAGGACTTTCTCAAAGATTCCAAAGCGATACTGTTCGGCTGCCCGACGTATTGCGGATCGCTCTCATGGCAGCTCAAAAAATACCTGGACACGAATTCCATCGGCCTTAAGGGAAAACTGGGAAGCGCCTTCGCGACGGAGAATTACATCGGCGGCGGCGCGGACACCGCGGAGCTTTCGATCCTTGGGTGTCTGCTCGTGCACGGTATGGTCGTGTACACCGGCGGGGCGATGGAGTCCCCCGCGACGCATTTCGGCGCGGTCGCGATCGGGGCCGGCACCGACGACCAGGTCGAGCGCGCCAAGGCGTTCATGGGAAAGATCGCCCGGAAGGCGAAAGAGCTTTTTGAGTAAGCGAACCCGGTCTCGAATCACTTCTCCCCGAGGAGAGATTTGAGTTCGCGGATCTCGGCGGAGAGCTTTGAGCGCTCCATCTTTTGGTACTTCGCGGGGACCATCTCGCGGCTCGTGCATTCGAGCACGGAGACGAGGTTCTGCAGCTCTATCTCGTACGGGTACGCCGGCGGGATAAAGTCGCGGATCGTTTCCTCAAGGTCCTCGCGGGTAACGATGGCGCGCGCGTCCATCGTCGCGGTCATTTTGGCTCGCACGAGGATCGCCTCGATGTCGGCCCCGGACACCTCGAATTTGAAATTGCGGAAGATCTCCGCGAGCGGGAAGTCCTTTACCTTAATGTCGAGCTTTCTCTGGAGCGTCCGGAATAGGTCGGCCTTTTCCTCTGGCGTCTCGGGATAAAACAGCGCGAGGTGCTCCTCGGCGCGGCCCTGGCGCTTAAGGTCGATCGGCAAAAGGTCCGGCCGACAGGTGATGAGGAACCAGATGATCTTTCCGCGATACTCGGTGTTTCCCATAAAGTTCGCGATCTGCGCGAACACGCGGCTTGAGGTGCCGGAGTCGCCCTCCGCGCCTCGGTCGCCGAGAAAGGCGTCGGCCTCGTCGATCATCACCGCGACCGGGGCCATCGCCTTCAGGATGTTCAGCACTTTTTCGAGGTTACTTTCCGTGGCGCCCTGCCACTTGGAGCGGAAGTTGCGGAGCTTGACCATCGGGATTCCGATCTCGCCCGCGAACGCGGAAACCATGAAGGTCTTGCCCGTGCCGATCGGTCCCGCGATAAGGTAGCCCATCGGGAGCACGTCCGTGCGTCCCTGCTTGAGCGCCTTTGCCGCGCTCACGAACCGTTTCTTGACGAACTCGTGGCCGGACACGTACGAAAGGTCGTGATCGGTGTCGACGAACTCAAGGAGGCCCGCGGCCTCGTTTTCGATGATCGAGCGCTTCCGGTTCCGCAGGAAGTCGAGCGTTACGGGCTCGTCGCCCTGAAAGGATTCCGCGACGAGCTGGTTAAGGTTAAGGAGGTTGAGCCCGGAGGTCAGCGAGCCGAGCGCTTCGGTCTTGAGGCCGCGCTCGAGGAGCAGCATCCCGCGGCTCGCGAGAAACTCGAGGAATTGGGTGCGGACGGACTCGCTTGGGTACGGAATGGCGACCTTCACCGTCGACGGGGAAGTGGAGAGGCGCGGGTTAACGTCCGTCAGGTTCTCCGTCATCATGATGACGGAGATGTCCCCCTTGGTGAACTGGGGCTCGTGCGACCATCGGTTGAGGGTGACGAGGCAATAGCGGTCAACCTCGTCGAGGTGGCCGATCTCGTCCGCGGGGACTATCGTCTCCGCGTAATCGACGATGAGCACGATGCGCCGCTCCTTCGGGATGTTCATCACGAAGTAGCGCTCAAGCCAGTCGAAGGCCTTGACCGGGTCGCGGGAAAGGAAGTCTTCCTCCGGGACGTTCGGGTAGCGCGCGGCCATCGCCTTGAGGTAGTCCTTCTCCATCTGCGCCATGCAGAAGCTTACCCCGCTCGACTTGTCGTAAAACACGATGATGTCGCGGTTGCCGAACAGGACTTCCGAGATATAGTCCTGGATTTTCACGAACATGAACTCGCCCTCGTTCATCTTGTGCGGCAGGAAGTCTCGGATGTTTCCGTGGACGAAGTAGAGATTCGCGGTCTTTGAACAGTATTTAACCGAGAGTTCCTGGGCCCAGGCGGGCAGGATATTGATGAATTCGAGATTCGTCTTGATGAGCTGCTGGCTTTCGGCCATAGGATCCCCCCGGATGCGTTTTACAAGATTGTAGCATCCATATGCGGTCCGCACAACGATCAAGGATTGACTTGTTTTTTATCGGTTAATACGCTATTTTAACCTCATACACCACGATAAAGGAGTCTAACCATGGCTTACAAGATTTCCGATGCTTGCATCAACTGCGGCGCCTGCGAGAGCGAGTGCCCGGTAAGCGCGATCAGCGAGAAGGGCGACAAGCGCGTAATCGACGCCGCCACTTGCGTGAGCTGCGGCGCCTGCGCGGCCGCCTGCCCCGTCGAAGCTATCTCCGAGGAGTAAGCTGAGCCTGAGGCCACTTTCCTAAACCGCAGCAGGGCCCTGCTGCGGTTGCTTTTTTTTGAGGGGGAGGATGAAAACGATGGTCATAAAGAAAATACTCTCTGGATACGCCGGTCTCCTAAAGTCGTTCGCCATTTTCCTCGTCCTCATGGCCGTCTGCCTCGGCGCGGGATTCCTCGTCGTGTTTCCGCTGTGGAAACTCGCCGTCTCGGAACCGGGCGCCTATACCGTGATCTTCGCGATCGCTTTCGGCTGCCTCGCGCTCGCGCTCGCCGGAAAGCGCATGATCCTTTCGTATCGGCGCGACCGCCGCAGGTTCTTCATGTCGCTCGCGCGCAAAATGACCGTCCTTGCCGGTATTTCCGCGTCCGTATACCTCGTCCTCGCCTGGCACCGACTTGCCGCGCTCGCCGCGTTCCTCGCGGCCGCGGCGCTCTACGGCTATCTCGCCTTCGCGACCGGACCCAAGGCAAAATGAACAGCCCCCGGAGGGCATGGCTTTTCGCGGGAATACTCGCGCTCGTAACCTTCCTTTGCCCGATCGCCGTCTCCGCAAAACCCCGACAGCCCGCCGATACAGCGAAGAAGCCCCGCGCCGGACTGCCGTCACTCCCCCTGATCCCGGAACTGTCCTCGTTCGATCCGGTTTTCCAGCAATATTCCGATGACGTGCTCGAGGCCCAAAAAGCCCTCGCGAACCCGGTCAAGGGAGTACCCCCTCCCCTGCGGCTTTACGCGTACAAAGCGCGAAAGGCGGACACGCTCCTTACGATCGCGGCCCGCTGCAGCGTTCCTTACGACTCCATAGCGACCGTGAACCGCGTCTCGTCCATGGGCGAAAGCCTTACGGGACGGACGATCATACTTCCGACCCTGCCCGGGCTCTATCTACCCGACACCTCCGCGAACTCCTTCGAGAGCCTCCTCTTGTCCTCGTTCGACCCGGACGACAAAAGCATCATCTCGTTCGGCCTGGGATCGTCAAAGGTCCATTGCATACCGGACGGGCGCTTCGACGGCACGCTCCGTACCTATTTCCTAACGCCGTCATTCCTGTTTCCCCTCGTGACGGGAAAGGTCACTTCAAGCTTCGGAATGCGGAAAAACCCCGTGACGGGAAAGCTTCTCTTCCACAAGGGCATCGACCTCGCCGCGCCGACGGGAACCCCGGTACGGGCGTGCGCCGCGGGAACGGTCATTTACACGGGATACGACCCGATATACGGAAATCACGTGATACTCCGGCACGAAGGCGGAAAGGAAAGCATCTATGGTCACCTTTCTTCCATAAAAATCGAGTTGCGCGACAAACTCAAATCCGGTACTATTATAGGAACCGTGGGCTCGACAGGGCAGTCAACCGGTCCGCATCTTCATTTCGAGATTCACGAAAACGGAGTTCCAAAAAATCCCGCGGGATTTATCAAAGGAAAGTGACGGTCATGGAAAAAAGCGCGCGCATCCTCACGGTTATTCTTCTTTTCTTCGGCATGGCCCACGCGGGCGCGGAAGGTTTCCGCGTTCGATCGATGACCCCAATTACCGTGGACGCTACCGTACCCGAGCCTCAAACCGTCGAGATAGGCTATAACGACGCGATCGGCGTCGTGTTCGCGCAGAATCCCGCGTATATAAAGGCGATCGAGATCGAGGTCAAAATCCCGAAATCCATGCTGGAATACCAAAACAGCATGGCATGGGGACTGTACCGTAAGGTTCAGCCTCTCCCAAACGCGAAAAAGATAGACTATCAGGCCGAGGAGATATCTCTCCAAAGCCTTCCGTCCCGGCTTACCTTCGTGCTGCAGATACCGCTCAGGAAGGATCATGGGCTCAAGACAAGCCCATACGCGACGGTCCTTCAATCAATACAGGACCCGTCCAAGGGCCCTCTGCTGTTCCGGCTTCTTCCGATCATGAAAGGATTGCCCGAGGATATAGAGGCGATCGGCTTTACCGTGCGCATCAAGCCCATCCTCGCCGACGAAGGGGCCTTCCGGCTCGGGATCGAGTATCCCCAGGGAGAGCAAAAACCCGTCACGGTATATATCGACGACGTCCCCGTGCAAAACCCCAAGGCGACGCAAATTCTCGCGACGGGAACGCATCATCTTTCCGTCGTATCCGACGACTATCGCAACGAGCTCCGCGTCTTTACCGTCGAGCAGGCTCGCATGACCGAACTCTCCGTGCGGATGCAGGACACCGCTCCCCGCCTCTATCTCCTCGCGCCCGAGAACGCGCGCGTATACCTCGACGACGTCGAGCTCGCGAACGCGAAGGACGGCATGGTCATCGAGCCGGGAGACCATACCGTGCGGTTCACGATCGGGGATTACGAGGTAACCCGCCCGCTCACGATAGAAAAGGGAAAAGACTATACCGTTTCCATGCTGATCGACGTAAATATCACCGTTTCTCCCTGATTTACCCAGTTTTCGCCGATTTTACGCTCAAGGATTCGCCTATCGAATCCGATATATTGAATATCGGGCAGTTCAGTTCCCCTCCCACCCACTGTCTGTCCGATAGCCTGATGGGCGGGCCGGTTGCAAAAGACCGGCTCTTTTATTTTT
>Ga0209373_10005258_pt1 | contig 10653 bp, 9 predicted proteins | sample Higcelweek5metaG_FD_187173 | JGI IMG/M metagenome (GOLD analysis project Ga0209373, IMG submission 187173) | Freshwater pond sediment microbial communities from the University of Edinburgh, under environmental carbon perturbations - High... | ecosystem: Environmental > Aquatic > Freshwater >...
GACCCGGATCATAATTTTTATCAGCGCCAAAAACCTGGGGCATATAAATGGAAATCAGCATTACGAGTGTTGAACCAACAGCGATCAAAATGTGCGGCCGCAAACTCAATACCTGCTTGTGCCGTCCGCGTTCAATGCCAATGATGAGTCCTGCTGCAAAACTGAGAAACAACCGCAGAATAACATCCCATGTGTCTATCTGCGGGTTAACATCCTGAAGAATAATAGTGTCCATATCTGACGTTTACTTTGCAAACCTAATGATTTTGATTGAATCAAATGTCTGCAACAATTATTATAACTGTATTTCAACAAAAAAGTTCCGACTCTGTACAGAATCGGAACTTTTTTATTAAGCAGGAATATTATTCAACAACAATGGTATTCCGTTGAATTGCTTCTCCCGAAACAATCTGAAGTGCATATACACCGGAATTCAGGTCGCTTACGGGTACTATTATAAGTTCCCCAGCCATTATATGATCTGAAACCGACGAATACACCAAACGACCAGTGGCATCGAACAAATTAATCTGTACGTGTTGCTGCTCAGTAGCAAACTCAATACTAAAGCTTTCTGACGCCGGGTTTGGATACACCGAACCCAAAGGCATTTCCTGAACATCAATGCCCGAGCAATCATCCACTGTAATAACCACATCATTCGATGCAGAACATGTATAGGCGTTGGTAACTGTAACGGATATAGTGTGCGATCCAACCCCAATTACGGCTCCTTCAACCAGAATTGTCTGAGTGATGGCTCCGGTTGACCATGAATAACTGGCAAATCCGGCACCTGCATCGAGTGTGGTTGATTCATCGTCGCAAATGGTCTGATCAGGACCAAGATCAACAGCAGAAACTGCTTGAGTTGTCACCGTCAAAGTCTGCGCGGTACCTGAACCACAACTGTTTGAAGGTGTAACTGTAATTGTACCACTTATACTGCCAACGGTAACTGTAATGCTGCTTGTATTGCCGCCGGCAGTCTGGTTCCATCCTGCAGGAAGCCCCCAGGTATAGGTTACGCCGGCCACATTGGTAACTGAGTAGGTCTGTGAAGAACCAATGCAGGGATTGATACTACCAGAAACAGCAGAAGGCTGTGCCGGAGCTGAGGATACGATTACTGAAACTGAACCGGTTGTTCCGGTACCACAGGCATTGGATGGAATTACAGACACATTGCCACTTACAGAGCCTACAACAACAGTCAGGGAGGCTGTTCCCTGTCCTGAATTGATGGTCCAATCGCCCGGAACGCTCCATATATAGGTTTCACTAGTCACTGAACTAAGCGTATATGTCACCGTTGAACCCTGACATGGGGCTAAAGAACCAGAAATAACAGGCTGCAGTGGTGTAGCGAAAGGAGTAAGTGACAATGTCTGAGGCGTTCCGTTTCCACAAGTATTGGAAGGTGTTACAGTAACAATTCCAGCCGTTGCTGAAGCTGTTACGGTAACACTGTTGGTATTTTGCCCTGCGGTAATTACCCAACCTGCCGGAAAAGCCCAAGTGTAAGTAATACCTGCAACATTGGTAACAGAATAGATCTCAGAAATTCCTGCACATGGAGAAGCGTTTCCTGTGATGGCCGAAGGTTGAGCAACTGCAGCTTCAGGTGTAGCGCTTAAGGTTTGTGCTGTACCATTGCCACAACCAGTCGAAGGAGTCACTGAAATAGTTCCGGCAGTTGCCGAAGGTGTAACTGTAACTGAACTTGTTCCCTGACCAGCAGTAACAGACCAACCCGACGGGAAGGACCATGTATAGGTTACACCAGTCACATTGGTAACCGAATATGTTTGTGAGGTCTGGCAAGGAGTATTGTCTCCCGTAATGGCCGAAGGTTGTGAAGGCAATACAGATGATGTTACGGTGATTGTCTGTGGAGTACCGTTTCCGCATGTGTTGGAAGGAGTGACCTGAACAGTACCGCTTGAAGCACCAACGGTCACTGTCAGCGAATTTGTACCCTGTCCGGCTGTAATCGTCCAGTCTGCAGGAGTTGTCCAAGTGTAAGTTACTCCGGGAACATTTGTAACAGAATAGTATTCTGTTGTGGTCTGACAAGGTCCGATCTGGCCTGTGATTGCTGAGGGCTGGGCAGGAACTGTGTTGACTGTTACCACTAAAGTCTGCGGGGTACCGCTGCATCCGTTACTTGGGGTAACCGAAATGGTTCCGGCTGTTGTACCGGCTGTTACCGTTATTGAATTGGTTCCTGCACCGGCAGTGATTGTCCAACCGGTTGGTACCGACCAGTTATAAGTAACGCCGCCGACATTGGTGACATTATAGGTTAAACCTGCTGCACCCGAGCAGGGGTTGATGTTTCCTGTAATAGCACTTGGCTGTACAGGAGCAGCAACGACAGTAACATAGTTGGTTTTGTTTTCTGCATCCGAACCACAGGCATTGGTGGCGGTGAGTTGAATAGTGTATGTTCCGGCGGCAGTAAACTCAACCTGAGGATTCTGACTGGTTGCATTCGTTCCGCCAATATAATTAAAAGTAGCCGGAGTGATTGACCACGCCCATGATGTGGGAGTACCGGTAGAACCATCGTTCAATGTAACAGCCGTACTGGTACAGGTGCTTGTGCTTGATGCGGCAAAAGCTGCAACCGGATTGGTGCAGGTTCCATACACTTTCAGACTGTCAACGGACCAGTCATCGCCGTCATCATTTGTCATTACAAGGGCGATGTAAACACTCTGACCATTATATGCACTCAGGTCAATTGTTTTTTTGGTATATGACGTTGAGAAAGATGCTTCATCCCATGTACTGACTGTGGTGAAAGAAGCCGGCGCTGTTTGCGAAGTGGTCGAAACTCTTACTGAATAAGAAGAACCATATGACGTTGTGTAATACTGTTTTTGATAAAACGACATTGCCGAGCCATTTTGCAATGTAATGAGCGGAGTAACGAGCCAGTCTTCAGCTGTACCACCCGAAACGTTTTCGTAATCAACATAAGCAGCACCTGAACCTTCATATGTTGAAGTGGAAGTAGTCCAGTTGTTTGCTGTTCCCAGTCCGTTTGTACCAATGAAAGTAGCCCAGCATGCAGGAGGCACACCATTATTAAAGAGCTCGACAAATGGTACAGCGAAAGTTCCGTTGCTTAAAGAAAAAGTTGAAGTTGCAGTATCATTGGCAATATTGGCATCCGTTCCGCCATTGGGTAAAGTAGACCATGATTTGATTGTATGTGAACCATATGTAGTTGTAGTCGCCGGGAAGGTGACAGCTGCTGTAATATTGGTTGCCAGCGAGCCGCTCCAGGCCTGAGAAACAGGTGCTGATCCGTCGATCTGATAATACACCGTAGCCGAGGTAAGCGTTGTGGAACCGGCATTTCGCAAGGTCACGGCAGGTGTAATACTGTTCGTGCCGCACGAAGAACCGGTTGGAGAGGTAATGTCTGAAACCTGCGCATCAAGCGCATACGCAGGGGTGTTGGGGTCATAACCTGTCAGCGTGGTTGGACTGGTTGCCAGCGGATCAAGCCAGTTGCTGAGCCGCGTTGAGTTGGTACCATCTCCGGTCCACGAAACAGGGAAACGGCCGTAATAATCATACATATTTGCCGCAGTAGCTCCGCAGGTTGACGCACCGCCATACAACTGTCCGACAATCAGATGATTCTGATCGAATAACGGGGAACCGGATGAACCACCTTCGGTACATGCAGTACCTGACCAGTACACCTTCCATGTTGCTGCAGCGCCATTGCCGCAGTCAATATTATCAGCCACAGTAGGTGCGCCTCCGAGCGATATTTTTTTGATATCGCCGGACGGATGGTGAATACACGTGGTTGACGTTGCAGCTGTTGTACTCCTGTTCCATCCTGCGTAGTACACACCATAGTTTGCTGGAGGAGTTGAATTCATCTGAACAAGGCAGAAGTCAGATGTTGTTGTTCTTGCTTTCAGCGTTGCGCCAGAAATTGAATTGTATGCAGGAGAACTGCCAGGATTGGCGCAGGTCGAGCTCTGCCAGTTAAAATAAAACACCCAGCTGGTGGGGTCAGAATAACAGTGATTTGCTGTCAGAATATATGGGGTACCGTCGTTAGCAGTATTATTGACAAGCGAACCGCTGCAAAAACCTGCACCATCCGAAACCAGCATACAAACGGAGTTAATCTGATTGTCCCAACCCGTTCCTGTCGAGCATGCCACATTTACCTGGCATGATCCTGACTCACCAAAAGCTTTTGCAAAATCTTTGATACCGCGATAACCATGTGTAACCCTGAATATATGAACAATACCAGCGGTTGTGACATTGGCGGGTTCATAATATTCAATGATTGCTTTATCACCGGCAACCAAGGCCGTTGCAAAAATTTCATCCGCTTGATTATTCGCCGAGGTAAATGCACCCAGTACTTCAGACCGGTCTTCGTTGTACACGAAAAGATCGGCCCCCTGAGGCAATACATAATGATCAAAAGTAAGGTTGAGTGAAATCGCCTCAGGAGAGTAAATCGTAACTCTGTAAATTTTATCGCCATTGGGTAATTGAATTACAGATCCATCATTTCGAACATCAATATCCACATACAGATTTTCACCGAAACGCCAAGGCCTGTCTTTCAATGGGTCAATTTTCACATCTTCGGCTCTGAGTGAATCAACATCTACATCCACCATTTGAAACACTGGGATATGACTCATGGTTTTGTCCATACTTGCAAGGAAAAACGATCTCGGGGTCCCTCCCTGACTGATCTGAGCGATAGCCGGATTTAGCCATATTACACTCAGAGTAATTGTAATTAATGCAAAAAAAATTTTCATCTTTAGGGGTGTTGTTTAGCTCGCTAAAATACATTTTTTTTCATTATATCTCCATGATTGAACAATAATTTTTTTATCGATAATATTATTTTTTCAACCATTGATGTCGTAAGAAAAAAATCTTTCAGAAATTGTGAATAATTTGCATCTTTGCCAAAAAATCCCCCCTCTCATGATACAAGAACGATCAGCTAAAAGCCAGACATTTGCCTTGTTAATTGTCGGCGTACTATTTTTTATTTTCGGGTTTGTCACCTGGCTCAATAGCGTACTGATACCTTTTCTCAGAACCGCCTGTGAACTATCGACCACCGAAGCATTTTTTGTGGCAACCGCTTTTTATATCGCCTATTTTGTGATGGCGATACCCGTTTCATTTATTCTGAAGAAATTCGGGTTTGTGAATTCAATGTCGCTTGGCTTATTTGTCATGATGATCGGCTCCTTATTTTTTATTCCTGCTGCCTTCATGCGCGAATACTGGGTTTTCCTGGTTGGTTTATTTGTTCAGGGAACCGGACTTACCATGCTGCAAACGGCAGTCAATCCGTATGTAGCGTTGCTGGGGCCGGTCGAAAGTGCCGCCAAACGCATCAGTATTATGGGTGTAGCCAACAAACTGGCAGGCGCTATGAGCGGTATCATTCTCGGCTCGGTGCTTCTTTCGAAATCCGATGAAGTAATTACCAAAGAGCTTTCAATACTGGATACCGCTGCCAGAACTTTGTATTTGGACGATATGGCGCAGAAAGTCGTTTTCCCATATATTATTATGGCGATAGTTCTGTTTGTTTTAGCCATCATGGTGCGTTTTGCACGATTACCCGAAATCAAAACCGACGAGCCTGATCAGAAATTCAGCACTCGCGGATTACCGGCCTATGCCTGGTTTGGTTTTCTGGCCATCTTTTTTTATGTCGGTGCTGAAGTAGTTGTTGGCGACAGCATTATTTTATTCGGACGTTATCTGAATCCAGACCCTGTAATGATAAATGCTTTTGGCTGGAAAATAAATATACTCAATCCGAGTTATTTTACTTCATATGTCATGGCCGGAATGATTGTCGGCTATTTTATCGGAATTATTTTAATCCCGCGCATCATCAGCCAGGACAAAGCACTCCGGTATTTTGCCATCAGTGCGCTGGGTTTTACAACCTGTGCTTTGTTTTTCAACGGAACGGCTTCGCTGGTATTCATCATTTTACTCGGAATTTCCAATTCTGTGATGTGGCCCGCCATCTGGCCCTTATCCATTGAGCATACAGGAAGCAAAACGCCTGTTGTTTCGGCACTACTCATCATGGGTATTATCGGCGGAGCTATTATGAGTCCGGTATATGGCAAGCTGGCTGATATCACCAACAATCATATTGCCTATGTCATTTTAATCCCCTGTTACCTGTTTGTACTGTTTTTCGCAGTTTCAGGTCATAAAGTTGGAAAACAACCCTATGTATCAAAATAATACGCCATTTGAACCCATAAAACAACTCGCTCCATTTTCATCGGGCGCCATGACCATTGGAATCCTTTCCATTATTTTTGCCGTGCTTATTCCTCCTGTGGGACTTGTTTTAGGGCTGGTAGCCCTTTCTCATGCCCGCAAAGCCGATCATGAAATAATGCAGTCGCCTTTTCAATGGCATTGCGACTCCGTTTCCAAAGCACAAACCGGACGAATTACCGGCATCATCGGGCTTAGTCTTGGCGCAGTCATGTTGTTGATTACCATCTTTTATATTCTTATCTTTGTGTTTATTTCAATCGTAGCACAAAACGTCTGAACCATTGATTAAGATACTACCCGTTCAACAAATCCGCGAAGCCGATCAATACACCATTGATCATGAGCCGATATCGTCAGATGCTTTAATGGAGCGCGCAGCAGGATTATGTTTTGAATGGATCAAAGAACAACTGCCTGACACAAAACAATCTTTTACAATATTTGCAGGCAGCGGAAACAATGGCGGCGATGGTCTGGTGATTGCACGAATGCTGCACGACAGCGGATATCGGGTAAACGTATATCTTGTTTGTCCCAACGACACACTGAGTCCCGATTGCAGAACAAATCTAGAACGACTCGAAAAAATTCTATCTGTTCATTTTATTAAAAAACAAGAAGATTTTTTTGAAATTCCAGCAAATGATATTATCATCGATGCCCTTTTGGGATCGGGTGTTTCGCGGGCTCCGGAAGGATTGGTTAAACAGCTCATTCATGAGATCAATACAGTGGGCAATCAGGTCATTTCCATTGATCTGCCTTCGGGTTTGCTGGCTGACAGCAGTTCAGTCCAACATAAAAATCAAATTGTCAGGGCCGACATCACCCTCTCCATTGGAGCACCAAAGCTGGCGTTGTTCATGCCCGAAAACGAGGATTACTGCGGCAAATGGGTATTAATTCCCATTGGATTGGACGAGCATTTTCTGCATCATGTCAATCCGAAATATTTTCAATTAGAGCAAAACGATGTTGCTTGCACTTTTCACACACGAAAAACATTTTCGCATAAAGGCACATACGGACATGCTTTGATTATGGCCGGCAGCAAGGGAAAAACCGGTGCGGCTGTACTGGCTACTCGTTCCTGTCTGCGCTCCGGATGCGGGTTGACAACAGTGCATTGCCCTGCCGCTTCGCTGAATATTTTACAAACTGCAGCTCCGGAAGCCATGTGCACCATAGATAAGGAACCTGATTGTATTTCGGAAATTCCGGATCTGACCCCCTACTCTGCCATTGCTTTCGGCCCCGGATGCGGCTTGCATAAAACAACGGCAACTACATTAAAACTATTAATCCAGGAAACAAAAGTGCCGTTGGTCATCGATGCAGATGGACTGAATATATTGGCAGACAATAAAACATGGTTGGCATTTCTTCCGGCAAACACAGTATTGACGCCACATCCGGGCGAATTCAAACGATTGTTTGGTACAAGTAAAAACGACTTCGATCGTTTGCAAAAAGGAATAGAAGCGGCAATAAAATTCAGATGTATAATCATTCTTAAAGGCGCATATACAGCCATTATCAGCCCTAACGGACCGGTGTATTTTAATTCAACCGGAAATCCCGGCATGGCAAAAGGCGGCTCCGGCGATGTTTTAACCGGGTTGATTGTTGGATTACTGGCACGCGGAATACCCGCACTGGAAGCTGCAAAAGCAGGTGTTTATCTGCACGGTCTTGCCGGCGATTTTGCAGCAAAAAACAACACAGAAGAGGCCATGCATGCCGGCGACATTGTTGAATTTTTACCGCCTGCATGGTCGTCAATGCTGCATCAGGGTTAATAAGAAATGGTTAAAATTGCGTTTTAAAATGCAATATCCGTAAATCCAGTGTACCTTTGCATTTCCAATTTTAAACAAATCAAAATGAAAAAACTACTTTTAATTGCTGGGCTCGCGTTTGCTTTTGCATCATGTGGCAACAAAAGCGATGAAAAAGCCATGACACCGGAAGAAGAAACAAAGTTTGCTACTGAAGAAGTACAAGCTATTGATTCATCGGTAAACGAAGTTGTTACCAGTGTTGATGAAAAAGAAGCCAAGGTGGATGAATTACTTAAAGGAATTTAACAGGGAGGACACTATGAAAAAATTATTTGCATTAATGCTCGCAGTTGCTTTTGCAACAGTCTCAATGTCAGTGATGGCACAGGGAAACGGAAAAGGCAACGGTAAAGACAAAGACAAAGGCCAGGGTAATCCGAAAACTGAACAGGTTGGTCAGGGAAATCAAAATCAGACGCATGGCAACAAGCCTGAAACTGTTGGTCAGAAAGAAAAACCACAGAATGTTGATCCAAAAGAAAATGGCAAACCCGAAGGAAAAGACAATAACGGTCAGGGCAAACCCGATGGCGTTAAAGAACATCCGGGACAGGGCAATGGTCATGCTTATGGCCGCAACAAAGGCGACATGAGCGGACGTGAATTCGGACAAATGCGTTCGGAAGAAGCCAAAAACAAGGTGAAGACCAAACTTGAAGAGTCGGACAAAGTGATTAATCAGCAGCAGAGCCGCGTTGATGGCATGCGTAATGATGTTGAAACAGCCCGCAAAAACAACGAAGACAAATTCAAAACCGGCAAAATCACCAAAAAAGAATACGATGCCAACAATGCCCGTATTGATGAAGCCGAACAAATTACCAACGAAGCTGAACAAGAAGTAAAAGAAGAACAGAGTCGCATCAACAATGCGAAAGAAGAACTGAACAAACCAACCGAAAATACTTCAGCTCCAAAACGCAATTAATATTGCATCAACGAATATTCAAAACCCTGGCTGCGGCCGGGGTTTTTTGTTTATGACAGACTACGCTATGCGAAGCATATGCTTCGCATAGCGTAGAATTTAGTATTTTAGCTTCGCTAAATCAAAAGCATATTCATGAAATCCGCATCGCTGCTTCTCTTCTTTTTGCTGTTTATCGCTTCAATGCTATTATTGAAAAGCAGCGCTTATGCACAATCAGCCGCCGATTCGCTGCAAATCAAAGTTCATTTTCTGTACGGATCCAAACCCGCGAAAGGTGCAGATAATTCTGAAAGAAAACAATTCGGCGGATTACACGGGGGACATGTTACCATTGAAGTGGAAACCACCAATTTCGGGTTCGGGCCCAGCAACGGTTTTCATGTGATTGGCCGAAAAAATAACCGCCACAGTAAATGGTACGCTTTCCCGCTTGAATACTGGGCTGCAGACACCGCAGATGCCGGAGAAAAATACACCACATTCACCTTCCCCGTAAGCAAGGATCAGTACGATAGCCTGAAAAAAAAGATGCATGAATATGCCCTGGCAACGCCCTACGATTATGCTTTTATCGGCATGCGCTGCGCATCGGCTACCTGGGATATTCTGGCACAGGCCGGCATCTTGCAAACCCATTCAAAATCATGGATGATTCTACGCTGCTTCTATCCGAAGTTATTCAGGAACAAATTGTTTAAACAGCAGAAAGAAATGCGCGCCGATATTCATCGTCAACCCGGCCGTGCAAGCCGCAAATGGGAAATGGATAAGCGGAAATTCAAGTAAATACTACGCTATGCGAAGCATATGCTTCGCATAGCGTAACGCATAGCGATTGCCTTTTCGCAACAAAATTATACAGTCAGGCTATCTGGATTCTGCAGATTATTCCAAAATCGGATCAGGACAATTTTGTCTTTCCTGGTTTTATAGAACAATGAAATATGCTTATTAATCATAAAGCATCTGATGTTCCTGAAACTTGTTTTGACTCCAATTTTATTAGCTTTTTGAAGAATCAATAATGCTGCATTCACATCATCAAGAAACTCACTAGCAACAGCTTCGCCCCATTTTTCAAGACAATATTCTATATTATCCCAATAATCTTTTACAGCTGATTCTGTCCAGATAACCTCAGTCATTTCCAAAAAGCTCAGGGTATTTCTTCCTGCTCTCTTTCATGACTTCATCGGTGCTGAAGGTTTTCTTTTCAGCAACATCCATTAAACCAACCTCAATCGCTTTGCGCTGAGCATCATTCAATACAATTTTTTCACCTTTGATTGATATAAAGTCTAATGTACGGATGTAGTTCAGCAAGTCAATTGCCTTGGCATTCGACATATCGATATCAAGAATAACTTTCATGGCTTTCGCTTATCAGGGAGTCTATACAAAGATACAAAATAAATCTCTTTTCATGCCTTTTCGCAACAAATCCCGACCACTCGTGGAAATTGTGACCAAACGAGCATCGGTTCATGCAAAAAACCTTATTTTTGTACCGTTCCAGTATAAAAAAGAACTATTGATTATCCCCCAAATACA
>Ga0209373_10005259_pt1 | contig 10651 bp, 10 predicted proteins | sample Higcelweek5metaG_FD_187173 | JGI IMG/M metagenome (GOLD analysis project Ga0209373, IMG submission 187173) | Freshwater pond sediment microbial communities from the University of Edinburgh, under environmental carbon perturbations - High... | ecosystem: Environmental > Aquatic > Freshwater >...
AATCGCTTCTAACGCATACCCCGAACATGACGGATAAAATCTGCAACACGGCTTTTTGAGAGGAGAAATATATTTCTGATACCACATGACTAATGATGTCATTATTTTCTTCATTTAATTAAACCCAACTTACCGGATAAGTGTAATAATTCTTTTCTTATTTGATAATAATCCGGTAACGATACAGCTTTCAACTTATTATTTGGCGTTTGAGCAGTTCTTTCATTTGCTCTTGCCATTACAACAATGTCGTACCCACTTTTGTAGCTATCCTCGGCTACTCTGTAATTCTCTCGTATAAGGCGGGTAACACGACTTCTTTGTACACTGTTTCCGACTTTTTTTCCTACGGAAACTCCAACTCTGTTAATTTTCATCCTATTGTTTAGTGCATAAACAACAATCGATTTCCCTGCTTTGTAATTTCCCTTTTTGTATACCCTTTGAAAATCCCGATTATTCTTCAATGAAATTGTAGATTCCATGATTACAATCCTCCCTACCTTTTCAAAGGATGTTATTAACAACACCTAAGCTGATAATAACATCGCTTTCCAAATTGGTATACTGATTAAGCAGAAAGTACTTTTCTTCCTTTTTGTCTTCTACTTGCAAGAACTTTTCTTCCGCTAGCTGTAGCCATTCTTTTCATAAAGCCGTGAACTCTGCTACGTTGTCTTTTCTTTGGCTGGAATGTTCTGATCATACTGCCACCTCCTAAAATTAAAGATAAAACATTCACATTATATATAATGCTTTTTGTCCTGTCAACTGTGAAAAAAATAACAAAAATTAATAAAAAATATTTTTTCGTTGTTTTTTACAACATATTGTTGAAGTAAAAATTCTTAACCACTAAAAGTTGTAAAAAAAGAAAATTTTACCCATTTTTCTCGTAAAATTCGGTAAAATAAGCACTTGCAAGCCTTCTTTGAGTCTGTTATATTAATAGCATGTTGCCGAAGCGGCACCTATTATTAATATACTATTAACAATTTACTATACAAATGATAATTATTCAATTTACATCAAGAAAAAGAGATAACTTTATTTATTAGTTGAAATTATGTGTTTTTTTTCACATAGTGCTTTTTTTTGAACGCTATTTTGCTGTAGTTATTATTTTTTTTGGAGGCTTTGACATGGAACTTTCGTTTAAAGAAGTTTGGGAAAAATGTCTTAAGATTTTAAAGGATGATTTCCAGCACCTTATTTATGAATCTTTTATTATGAACATAACACCTTTGGAGATTAAAGATGACACGGTTAACTTTGAGGCACCTCAAAAGTTTTTCATAGATCGTATCGAGTCGCATTATTATCCTCAAATAAGAAATGCCATAACAAAAGTAACAGGAAAGGAATATAAACTTTCTTTTTTTCTACCTGGTGAATACAAAAAAGATGACAGCACGGATACAACTGAGTTTCGTCCATGTTATGAAAGTCATCTTAACCCGAAATATACTTTTGATTCATTTGTGACCGGAAGCAGTAACAGAATGGCTTATGCCGCTGCAGTTGCAATTTCTACCAGTCCCGGAAATACATATAATCCTTTTTTTATTTACGGACAATCAGGACTTGGCAAAACACATCTTATGCATGCCATCGGAAACTTCATTTTAAATGAAAATCCGACTAAAAAAGTTTTATATGTATCTTCGGAGACTTTTACAAACGAATTTATCAATTCACTACAAACGAGAAAACCTGATGAATTCAGAAATAAATATAGAACAATTGACGTTCTGCTTATTGATGATATTCAGTTTATATCACGAACTGAAAGTACGCAGGAAGAATTTTTCTATACTTTCAATGCTCTTTATGAAGTTGGAAAGCAAATTGTTGTTACCTCAGATAGACCGATAAATGAAATGAGTATACTTGAAGACCGTTTACGTACTCGTTTTGCTTGTGGTCTTATTACTGATATTCAAGCGCCAGATTTTGAAACAAAAATCGCAATTCTTAACAAAAAAGCTGCCGATAATGATATTTATGTCGATCAGGATGTTTTTGATTATATTGCCCGTCATACTGGAAACAGTATCAGAGAACTTGAAGGTATTATAAACTATATAATTATGTTCAAAATGCAGTCTGCTAACAATAACGAAAGTTCAAAAGTTACAATTGCAGTTGTTAAAGATGCACTAAGGCATATTCAAAGTTCTGAAATCAGAGAAGTAACACCAAAAATGATAGTAGATGTTGTTGCCAGATATTTTAACATATCTTCTTCAGATATATTGTCCGACAAAAAAAATAGGGAGTATTCATACCCGCGTCAAATTGCAATGTATTTATGCAAAAAGTTGACATCTTATTCTTTCCCTAAAATTGGTGAGTTTTTCGGAGGCAAAGATCATACCACTGTTATGTATGCTTTTGAGAAAATTAAAACAAAAGCCTCCAGTAATCAGGAATTAAGGCAAAGTGTTGAGGAATTAACCAAAACCTTAGTTTCAGCATAGTTATCCACATAAAACTGTGGATATGTTGACAACTTCCTGTGGATAAATTGTGGATGAATATTTTTTTAAGCCAACCTGTGGATAGGTGTGGATAAAATAAACTTGTTATCCACACGTTTATACACAGTAGAAATTACTTAGAAAGTGCGGTATAATAGTAGCTAAGAGTTTTTATCCACATTTCCACAGGCCCTACTACTACTACTACTAAAAGAATTAAATTATATTAAACAACCGAGGAGGATGCGTGCATGAAATTTACATGTAACAGAGACAAACTTATAGAGGGAATTAACATAGTTCAAAAAGCGGTTCCTACAAAAACTTCTATGAGTGTTCTTGAAGGCATATTGATTCAAGTTTATGAAGAATTGAAATTAACAGGAAACGATTTGGAACTCGGAATTGAATATGAGGTTCCTGCGATAATAGAAGAAATCGGTAGTATCGTAGTTAATTCAAAAACTTTTGGTGATATTGTACGTAAACTTCCAGATATTTATGTAACCTTAGAAACAAGTAATACAAATACTTTACATATCACAAGCGGAGCTGCACATTATGAAATCAAATCATCTCCGGCAGAAGGATATCCGCAAGTAGTTTCCATTGATACAAGTGTTATTTATACTTTATCAGAAAAAGATTTGAAGAGTATAATCAAACAAACTGTTTTTGCAGCTAGTATAGATGGATCGAGACCCATTTTAAAGGGCGTCTTTATGGATATGACAGAAAATAATATAAATTTTGTTGCTATAGACGGATATAAGTTAGCTATCAAAACAATTGAGAAACATAATGATGTTCCGATTAGTGTTGTAATACCAACAAGAATTTTAAATGAAATTGTTAAAGTTTTAAATTCTAATGAGGATATTATCAAGATAAGCTGTAATGAAAATCAGATAATGTTTTTCACTGATAATTTTAAATTCGTATCAAGATTGCTTAAAGGTGAATATATAAAGTATCAATCTATGATTCCAAGAGAATACAAAACTGAAGTAAATATTAAATCAAAAGAATTTCTTTACGCTGTTGAACGTGGTGCACTTGTTATGAATGACGAAAAGAAATATCCTTTATTGATATCAATAAATACAGAAGAATTTGTTGTTTCTTCGAATGCTGAGAATGGTTCATCAAGAGAAGTTGTTGAAGCTGAGGTTGTTGGAGATGTTTTGGAAATCGGCTTCAATTCAAGAAATATGACAGATTGTTTGAAAGCCGTTGAAGAAGAAAATATTAAAGTATTATTTACAACTAACATTGGACCATGCGTTATCAAGGGAACTCAAGATAATAGCTTTTTATACCTGGTTATGCCGGTAAAGACAAGGAATTGATTATGAAAAAAAATATTAAAATAAAAACAGAATACATTAAATTAAACCAACTTCTTAAATGGTGTGGCGAAACCTCTACAGGAGGAGAAGCCGATATGCTTATTGCAGACGGAAAAGTTTCTTTTAACGGAGAAATTGAATTTAGAAGGGGAAAGAAAGTTCGTCCCGGAGATATTGTTAATGTTAATAATAATGAATATACCGTCAAAGGTGATATAGAGTGATATTAAAGTCTATTTCTCTTAAAGATTATAGAAATTATGATAGTCTTGAGTTGGAATTTTCAGATAACTTAAATATATTTTACGGCAAAAACGGACAAGGAAAAACAAATGTTATCGAAGCTTTGTTTTTATGCGCCGTTGGTCGTTCGTTTCGGACTTCAAAAGATTCTGAATGTATCAAAACAGATAAAGAAGAATACAGCATTTCTTTGGATATCAAAGAAAACATCGCAGAAAATATCAAAATTTCGTATAACAAAAAAAAGCAGAAGAGTATAAAGGTTGACGGATTATATCTTCGCAAAATAGGGCAACTTATGGGATCTTTATTAGCAGTAATATTTTCTCCTGAAGACATGATGTTAATAACGGAAGGACCATCTGCAAGAAGAAGATTTATGGATATGGCGATAAGTCAGTTACATTCATCATATTTTTTTGATTTACAACAATATAATAAAGCGATTTTACAGAAGAACTCATTGCTTCGCGATATTAAGAGAAAGAGTATGTCAGTTGATACGCTTAGTATTTGGAATGATACAATTTCGGATTTTGGATCAAAAATTATTATTGAGAGAGCAAAGTTTGCAAATAAATTATCGTTATATGCGGAACAAAAACATTTAATGATTACAGAAAATAAGGAAAAATTAAATGTTGAATACGATATGATATTAAACGAAAAAATAAAAGATTATTTAAGCGATGATAAATTATCTACGAATGAGCTGTATAATAGGGTAAGAGAACAGTTTGATATAATGTTGAATAATTTTACCGCACGGGAAATAGAACGGGAAATGTCGCTTGTAGGACCTCATAGAGATGACTTGATTTTCAATTTAAATGGAGATGACCTGAAAAAGTTTGGATCTCAGGGTCAAAAAAGGACGGCTGTTCTTGCTTGTAAAATGGCGGAAATAGAAATTATGAAAAATGATACCGGTAGAAATCCTATTTTACTTTTAGATGATGTTCTTTCAGAAATTGATATAGATCGTCAGAATATGCTTCTTAATTCGATAAGTGATATCCAAACCTTTATAACGTGTGTTGATATAAATTCACTTAAAAATATTAAAAACGATAGAATTAATACTTTTTTGGTTCATAATGGAACGGTTATAATGCAGCCTTAATGCAGTTTTAAAGATAAGCAAAAAGGTATTTGTACTTGTTTTTTTGTATTTTGTATGTTAAAATCAAGCGTACACAATATAAAGTATATTTGATGTTTATGGAGGTTTTAGTGTTTTTTCATATCGGTGATAATGTTTCGATTTATATTCGTGATGTTATAGCAATTTTTGATTTGGAGACTACTACCACTACTCGCGATACCAGAGAATTTCTGAAGATTGCGGAGGAGGAAGGTTTTGTTGTAACGGTTTCTGACGATATGCCAAAATCATTTGTAATTACTGAAAAAGATGGTCAAAGTATAATTTATTTATCTCCTATTTCTTCTGCTACTTTGAGGAAAAGGTTGAAAGATTTGTTACAAAAGGAGTTTAACAATGAACGAGGAAGAAGTTTTCGAAACAAATACCAATGATTCCTATAATGAAAGTGACATTCAAGTGCTTGAAGGATTAGAAGCAGTTAGAAAGCGCCCAGGTATGTACATAGGAAGTACGTCGCTACGCGGGTTACATCATTTGGTATATGAAATCGTAGATAATAGTATAGATGAATCATTGGCCGGAAGATGCGACCAGATTACAGTCATTATACATAGCGATAATTCAATTACTGTTGAAGATAACGGTGCAGGTATTCCGGTAGGTATTAATCAAAAAACCGGTATGTCTACAATCGAAGTTGTTCATACTATTTTACATGCCGGAGGTAAATTCGGCGGTAAAGGATATAAAGTTTCCGGCGGACTTCATGGTGTCGGTGCTTCTGTTGTTAATGCTCTTTCTGAGTACCTTGAAGTTGAAGTTTTGCGTGACGGTAAGCGTTATTATCAACGTTTTGAAAGAGGTAAGACAGTAGCTCCGGTTAAAGAAATCGGAGAAGCTTCATCAACCGGAACAATAACAACTTTTAAACCAGATAGTGAGATATTCGAGGAACTTGTATTTGATTATAATATTTTACTTACAAGACTGAGAGAAATGGCATTTTTGAATGCCGGAATCAAAATAATTGTCAGAGATGACAGACATGATCTTCCCGTTGAAGAAGTATTACATTACGTAGGCGGTATAAGAACTTATGTTGAATATTTAAATAGAAAAGAAACTGTTCTTTTTGATCCTCCGATACATGTACAAGGCGAGAAAGACGGATCATTTGCTGAAGTTGCACTTCAATACAATGATTCTTATGTTGAAAACATATACAGTTATGCGAACAACATTAATACTCATGAAGGTGGAACGCATTTAACCGGATTTAAGTCAGCAATCACAAAAGTATTTAATGATTACGGTCATAAGTATAATATTTTAAAGGAAAGCGATAAGAATCTTGCTGGAGAAGATGTACGAGAAGGATTGACAGCGATTATAAGTGTTAAACTTCATAATCCTCAATTCGAAGGACAAACAAAAGAAAAACTTGGCAACAGTGAAATTAGAAGTTTAGTTGAAGGTGTTTTATCTGAAAAACTCATGAGTTTTCTTGAAGAAAATCCAGCAGTTGCGAGAACAATATTCGAGAAATGTTTGACTGCTGCGCGTGCAAGAGAAGCGGCAAAAAAAGCCAGAGAAATGACCAGAAGAAAAACAGCATTGGAATCAACCCAGCTTCCAGGTAAACTGGCAGATTGTACCGATAAAGACCCTAGAAACTGCGAAATATACATCGTAGAAGGAGATTCAGCCGGAGGTTCTGCAAAACAAGGCAGAGAAAGACAATTCCAGGCAATTTTAGCACTTTGGGGTAAGATGTTGAACGTAGAGAAGTCACGTATCGATAAGGTTTACAGCAACGAAAAATTGCTCCCAGTTATTACTGCATTAGGAGCAAATATTGGGCCAGACTTTGACGAAACAAAACTTAGATATCATAAAGTAATTATTATGGCCGATGCCGATGTTGATGGATCACATATCAGAATGTTATTAATGACTTTCTTCTATAGATATATGAGGCCTTTAATTGAAAACGGTTATTTATATTTGGCACAACCGCCACTTTATAAAATTGAAAAGGGTAAAGACAGAAATAAAGAAGCGATTTATGCATTTGATGATAAAGAATTGGATAATGCAATTCAAAATAAAGGCTGGGTACGTTCGGATCCAAACTTAACAATACAGAGATTCAAAGGTCTTGGTGAAATGAGCGGAGAAGAATTATGGCAAACCACTATGAATCCTGAATCAAGAGTAATGATTAGAGTTAAAGTCGAAGATGCTGCACGAGCAAATGAAATTCTATCTGATTTAATGGGAGAAAAAGTTGAACCACGAAAAGACTTCATTAATGACAATGCAAAGTTTGTAACGAATTTGGATTACTAATTTTTGTATAACAAAGAAAAGGACCTAATGTTTCACAGTGAAAAATTTCTCACAAAAGGTTTTGCGAGAAAAATTTTCACGAATGTATCGTGAGAAATCAAAAAAGGCTAAATGTTTCACGTGAAACATTTAGCCTTTTTTATTTGGCAAAACAGAAAGCTATAAAAAGTATCTTGTGAATATTTTCACGTGGAGGTTAATGACACTTGTTTCACTGTGAATATTTTCACGTGGAGGTTAATGACACTTGTTTCACTGTGAATATTTTCACGTGGAGGTTAATGACACTTGTTTCACTGTGAATATTTTCACGTGGAGGTTAATGACACTTGTTTCACGTGAAACATTTCCTCTTATTTTGTTGCGTGACTATGGCGTGCGTGATATAATAGCTTCATTCTTATTTAGAGAAATTGGCAGCATTCGAAAGGAAATTTTACAATGGGTAAGGTTATTGCAATTGCGAATCAAAAAGGCGGGGTTGGTAAGACAACTACTGCAGTAAATCTTAGTTCGTGTGTAGCTTTTAGAAATAAAAAAGTCCTGTTGGTTGATTTTGATCCTCAAGGAAATGCTACAACTGGGTTGGGAATAGATAAAAGAAGTTTACAAGCTACATCTTATGATGTAATTATGAATGATGTCGATATCAATGAAGTTATTATCGGAACAGAACAAGAAACTCTTTGGATTTGTCCGACCAATATGGATTTAGCAGGAGCTGAAATAGAGTTAGTTCCTATAAAGAATAGAGAACTTGTTTTAAAGAAGGCTGTAGAACAAGTTAAAGATAAATATGATTATATTTTTATAGATTGTCCTCCATCATTAAGTTTGTTGACACTAAATGCGTTTGCAGCTTCGGATTCTTTAATAATACCGAGTCAGTGTGAATATTACGCCATGGAGGGACTTACTCAATTAATTGAAACAATTAAACTTGTTCAACAGTCTTTAAATGAGAGTTTACAAATTGAAGGTGTTGTTATGACAATGTTTGATTCAAGAACAAATTTGTCTATTGAAGTTGTTGAAGAAGTAAGACGTCATTTTGGTAGAAAAGTTTATAATACAATAATTCCAAGAAATGTTAAATTAAGCGAAGCTCCGAGTTATGGTCAATCAATTTTACTTTATGATGAGAAATCAAAAGGTGCTGAATCATATTTAAGCTTAGCAGATGAATTTATTGCAAGGGCAGATTAAATAATATTTATAATAAGAAGGGAACTATTACTTATGGCAAAAGAAAAAAAAGGCGGATTAGGCGGCGGAATGGATTCTTTATTTTCAAATAATTCTGTTGTCAGTACCGGACAAAAAATATTAGAAGTTAGCATTAATGATATAGAACCGAATGAAAATCAACCGAGACAGACTTTTGATCAAGAAAAAATAGAGATTTTAGCTCAGTCAATTAAAGATCATGGGATAATACAACCTATTATTGTCAAAAAGGAAGGAACTATTTATAGAATCATTGCCGGTGAGCGTCGTTATAGAGCTGCTCGCGTTGCAGGACTCAAAAAAGTTCCGATTGTCGAAAAAGATGTTACAGATAGAGAAATCATGGAGATGGCTCTAATTGAAAACATCCAAAGGGAAGATTTAAATCCTATTGAAGAAGCAGATGCATATTCGAAATTAATTAAAGAATATGAATTGACACAAGAAAAAGTAGCTGAAATTGTCGGAAGAAGCAGATCCGCAGTAACAAATACATTAAGATTATTGAATTATACAGGAGAAATGAGAAGTCATTTGATTTCGGGTGCATTGAGTGCAGGTCATGCTCGTGCTCTTCTTAGTCTTGAAAGCTCAGATCAATTGAATGCAGCTAAAATAATTATTGATAACCAATATAGCGTAAGACAAGCTGAAGAATTGGTTAAGAAAATCATTTTAAAGAAAAACAAGGCAGAAAAAGTCGAAGAAAAAGAGCAAAATGATATAAATGATCAATGCGATACAAAATTTATGCAAAATCAGCTTAAAAATGTATTGGGAACTAAGGTTAAACTTGAAGATAAAAGTGGAAAAGGTAGAATTGTTATAGAATATTTTTCTTCTGATGAAAGAGAAAGACTTTTTGAATATTTATTAAATCAAAAGAGTAATTAAAAAATAAAAATTTTATCGAGTTGGAGGAAATTGTAAAATGGGTTTTTTAATGGTGGCAAATAGTAATAATTTTTATGTTTTATTGATTGTTTTGTTGATTTTGTTGTTTATTTTCGGTATTATTTCAATTTTTCTTTTTTCAAAAGTCGAGAAAATGAAAGAAAAACAAAAAGTTCTCTCAAAAATTATTGAAGATGAGAGTATTGAGAACCTTTTATATAAAGCGCTTCGTCAACAAGAAGAAATTGCTTTTGAAGTAGCAGCTATTAAAAATGATGTTGAAAATATTAAAGAAAAACAAAAAAGAAGTTTTGATAAATTAGGAATTTTGAGATATAATGTTTCCTCGGAAGATGTTGATAATCTAAGCTTTTCTGTCGGTCTTTCTAATGAAATGAAGGATGCTTTAGTTGTTACAGGTCTTCATTCGGAAGAAGGAGACAAAATTTTTGTTAAGCATGTTTCCGAAGGTAGTTCTGACATTGATCTTTGTGATGAAGAAATTAAAGTTTTAAATAGAAAAAATTGAGTTTTTTAAATAAATTTATAAAATTATAGAAAGTAGGACAAAATAATGTTAGATATAAAAAAAATAAGAGATAATCCGGAAATTTTAGTGGAAGGATTGAAGAAAAGAAATTCTAAAATTGATCTTGATGATTTTCTAGCTATGGATATAAAAAGAAGAGAACTTATGGGAGTTTCTGAGCAACTTAAGAGTAAACAAAATAATGCATCAAAGTTAATTCCTCAATATAAAAAAGATGGTAAAGATGTTTCTTCTTTAATGGCAGAAATGAAAGAAATTTCTGCACAAGTTAAAGATTTTGATAATGAAATAAGAGAAATTGATGAAAAAATGAGTACAATTCTTATGGGAATTCCTAATATACCTAATCCTTTGGTTCCTGTGGGTACAGATGATACAGAAAATATCGAACTTAGAAAATTCGGAGTTCCCACAAAATTTGATTTTGAACCAAAAGCACACTGGGATATCG
>Ga0209373_10005261_pt1 | contig 10650 bp, 9 predicted proteins | sample Higcelweek5metaG_FD_187173 | JGI IMG/M metagenome (GOLD analysis project Ga0209373, IMG submission 187173) | Freshwater pond sediment microbial communities from the University of Edinburgh, under environmental carbon perturbations - High... | ecosystem: Environmental > Aquatic > Freshwater >...
TCACGCACCTGCAAATCTAAGCCATGTAAAACCTCTAATTCATTAGGTTTGCCAATAAAAAATTTCTTAACGATATGATTCATATTTATGATTAAATTATCCTTCATCATGGCATACCACCGCCACCACTAGGTGCTCCACCGCCGCCGGGTACTCCACCGCCACCACCACCGATACTGAATAGGGATCCCGTCTCGTCTTCGCTCGTTTCAGCAGTACCTGCTGCTGAAGGAATGATAATTTTCATTCCTTCATATATCTCATCACTCATAATCTGCGTATAATAATCACCCTCCATGCCTACTTCCACAACAATTCCCTGCTGTGTGGCTTCTGGTGTATAGATTACACTCTCTCCATTAGCGTTGGTTGATATCGCATCATATGGAACTGTAAATACGTCCTTTGCCTCATCTACGATAATGTTCAGTTTTGCTGTCATGCCTAGCTTTAATCTATCATCCTCAGTCATGATATCTACCGTCACTTCATAGGTCGCACTCGTACTACTCCCAGTACTTGCTGTTGCTGTTGGAGAAACAAAAGAAATTACACCCTTAAGCTCATCATCTCTAGTTGCATCTGTTTTAATAACAACCTCCATACCTTCTTCTAAGTCACTAATATCATACTCATCTATTTGCGCGGATACTGCATAGGTATCACAGTTTTGAATAGTCATCATATCACCTTCTATATAGGTATCCCCCGTTTTGACGGACAAAGAAGTCACGATACCACTCACCGGAGCCTTTACGACACAATTCTCCAAGTTAGTCTGCAAATCCTCTAACTGCTCCTTTAATTCATCTGTCGAATCACCTTCCGTAAGTGATGATTTCAGATATTCCTCATCTGTTCCCTGTAGCGTATTAGCAACACTCTTGGTCGTCTTCGCTTGCGATAAAAGTGCATCATCATAGGTAGATTGTGCATTTTTCTCAGCAGTGTATGCACTATATTCGCTATTCTTTAACTGCGCAATTTCTGTATCGGAGGCACCATTATCTTCTGCATCCTGACGAGCTTTCTTTGCATCACCATACGCATCACAAGCATCATACAATTTAATGAGAGCCTCATCGACTGCTTTTTGTGCTTCTGTATAGGTATCTGTTTGTGAACTATATGTATAAAGATATTCGCGATCTGTCGACTGCGCATTGATAGCATCCGTTTGTTCACTTACGCTAATCTTTTCTTTCATTCTTTCGATATTTGTTTTGATATCGGTCTCGTCAAATACGGCAACTATCTGTCCTTCCGATACTGTATCCCCAATTGCTACGGATACTGAAGATAATTCTGTCTTGGTCAGTGCCGAGGTAATCGTTCTGCTTTCTGCACTCTTTACCGTTCCCGTGGTCGTTATACCAACAGTCAAATCTCGCTTCTCTACCTCTACGGTCTCTACCTGCACATTCTGCATCATCGCCGCCATTCTGTCCTGTTTTGCTTTATAATTGAGGAAAACAAATAGAACAATTGCTAGAATAACAACTATGATAACTGGTATGATACATTTCTTCAAAATACGTAATGCTTTTTTTCTCTTTTCAGGATCCTTGACTTTTATTTTTCTGGCTTTTTCATCATACTGTTCCACCATAAATTCCTGCATATCTGGCTCGACTATACCTTGATCCTCTTTTTCTTCCTCGCTCTGCAATATTGTTTTGTTTTTCTCTAGCCTGTTCACATTACTCCTCCACTTTCATTGTCATCTCCGAATCTGCCTGATTTTCATTTCTAATAGTAATCGTATCTTTATAAGAGAATAAATCAATGACACACATTACTTTAAATCTTACCGATAAAATGTGTAGAAAGAGTGAACTTATATAAAACAAACTGTGTTACAAAACTGAAATTAGTCTGAAAGAACGAAGAATTATTGTAAACCAAAAACTTATTATGTCTCCTACTCCTTTTCCATGTAATATTCTTTAATCACTGTTTCTGCAGGTTTCCCATATATATCATACTTTGCATTTAAGGACGCTGTCGCCAATGCATAGAGCTTCGCAGACCAATCCCACACTCCATAACCTCTGACCCAATCACGTTTATCACACGCTGCAAACATTGCGCGATACCAGTCTGCCTGCTCACTTAGGCTTATTTTTCCCTGTAGTGTCCAGCTATTTGGTACTTTAGAGGAACCTTCCACTGACATACACCCGGCTTCTGCAAAAAAGAACGGTTTATGAAATTTTTCCACTACTTTTTCTATCCTATCAAGTTCCTCTTCCCAATCCCCCAATGGATAGTATCCACTGGAGGAAATCACATCTACACAATCCCACCATGACACATTATCCTCATGATATTTATCTGTATTATAGGAAATCAAGCCATGATAGACTTCTCTGACTTCTTTGACTAACTTACGCCACTCTGCCTCCCTGCGCTCTGCCATTACCATTTCGCAGCCGACAATAAACATATCACATTTCTCTTCTTCAGCAATCTTAGCAAAATGTAATTGAAAATCTGTATAAGAAGCAAACCAATTACTCCATTTTGGTTCACAGTGCACTTCCTTATCAAAGAAATTAATATGCGCACGCCAGGTACCGTTCTTGCAATTAACAGTCGGCTTTAGTATGACTTTTAGATTCAGATCATGGGCATAATGAATCATTTTTATTAATTCCTCATCTGCAACTGATGCTTTTGAGGCATAATCTATCTCCTCCGATTGTGCCGTCTCCTGTAATCCATTTGGTACAAGAATAATGTGACTTGCTCCTGTGCGCTCTTTTAGGTTACGTAGGCTCTCATAGGTCTCTTCTCTTTGAAAGCTATCCTTGCACGCAAAAGCTGCAAAGGTAATACCTTTTATGAATTCCATACTTCTCATCCTCTTTCCTAATCATATAAAGCAACTATATTATACACTATCGTTTTAGGATAATCCATGCTATAATAATCAGACACAAAAATAGTATGAATCTATTTTACGGAGGGAGATAGCATGCAATATTTATTTGAATATGGTGACATTTTAAATTCTCCATATGAAGCATTTGTGGCAGACTCCTCGATTGGAACTTTTCCTGTACGCCCACACTGGCACTATTTCACAGAGGTCTTGTATATGCTAGAGGGCACCGCCCTAGTGGAATGTGATGGAAAGACTTATTCTGTTGAACCTGAAGAGTTAATTATTTTTCATCCAAAATCTATTCACTCTGTTTCTAGTACCTCAAAAGAACCGCTTCGCTATGTGGTATTAAAATTTGATGCTAATATATTATCTGTTGGAAACAGTTATACGCCCAAAATAAGTGCTATATTGGAAAGTGCTCGCAATAGTGATTGTGCTCATATCCATTTTAAAGAAAAAAATCTTTTCGATATGCATATGAAGGAACGTTTTCTGGATTGTATTCACGAATTATCTGAGCGAAATTATGGATATGATATTAAAGTCCATTCTCAATTATGTAACATGATGGTCTGTTTGATTCGACTTTGGCGTAATAATGGATTTGATACTGATCAGCCATTAATCATTTCTGGAAATGATGAAAGTACCATTAGTAATATTACAGAATATATTGACCAGCACTCTGACGAGCTCCTCCGTGTGGAAGACCTAGCAAAGCGCTGTAGTATGAGTTATTCATATTTTGCTAAAAATTTTAAACTATTATATGGGAAATCATGTAAAGAATATATTGAATTCGTCAAGATATGTAAAGCTGACGACTTGCTTTTATTTACAGACTTTAATCTGAATTACATTAGCCAGGAAGCTGGCTTTACAGACTGCAGTCATTTTATCAAAACATATAAAAAAATAAAAGGTATCACTCCAAAGCAACGACGCCTAAAATATCAACTTACCTGACAAAGTATAAATCACAGTTTTAAGGGGACGTGATATTAAAAAACCTCGAAGAATTTTCATTCTCCGAGGTCATTTACTTCCTACGTGCGCGACAAGATTCGAACTCGCGACCTTCTGGTCCGTAGCCAGACGCTCTATCCAGCTGAGCTACGCGCACTTACAACTTTACTGTGTTTTACAACGAATGTAATTCTATCATAATCATTGTTTCAAGTCAAGCCAAATTATCCGATTTCTCAGCTTCAGGGCTTCTTTTTGTCTTATCTAAGGACCTTTTATCTGGTATCCATTCCATGAATAAGACCTGCATTCTTATCTTCTAAGACCTTGATTGCATGATACAGAAATTCATTAACAGGTGTTTCTATACCGGTTTCTTTGCCTAGTCGCATTACTGTACCGGCAAACATATCTACTTCTGTCTTTTTTCCAGCTTTTATATCCTGTAACGTAGATGGCATACCATCCGCATTTATTTTCTTGAGTCTCTCTCCCTGCAATCTAATATCTTCTTTGCTAAGTGCGATCCCTCTTTCATTCGCGATTGTAACCACCTCCCACATTGCCATTTCACGTAGACGGTTGGCATGCTCATTATCGTGCCACGCGCCAAAAGGAATATCAAGTACCGCAGCGGTCTGATTTTCAGCCACATTACACATAAATTTGTGCCACAATGCGAATATCATATCGGTTTGAATCACTGATTTAATGCCAGCTTTGTCAAACAACGCTTTCACAGCATTTACAGACTCAGAATAATCGCCGACTATATTTGTCTTATCCCCGTATTCAATATGTGCAACTGCAGGATTAAATTTTATGCTATTTTCTGTTGCTGTAACACTTACTCGTGCAAGTGAATAAAGCAAATTCTCATAACCATATTTTTCTGCCACGATATCTTCGCTTTCAATACCATTCAGAGGTGCCATAATGATAGTGGTCGGGCCAATTTGATTTTTAATATCCACAACTGCCTGCCTAAGTGAGGTAAACTTAGTGATTATGATTGCTAAATCTACGTACTCCGTCTCCTCTTCTGGTGATACTACATGGAACTGATATGGAATTCCATTAATTACCATTCCATTCATCTCTAACCTTGTTTTGCGCTCACCTCCTGCTACGATACGCAAATTTTCAAATCCAACTGCTCCCTGCAGTCCAGATGCCAAATATCCTCCGATTCCTCCGAGTCCAATCAATGCTACCGTTTTTATTACTCTCATACTTCTATATTCCCTCGCTTTTTATTCTGCTTCAAAATAATGTATTATTTCTGTATGGTCTCTCAACCACTTCCTATTTTCTTTAAAATTGGGATATATGCTTTCGACAGCCTCCCAAAATTCTTTTCCATGATTCCGATGTCTGATGTGGCAAAGTTCATGCACCACAACATAATCAAGTACAGACTGTGGGCACATAATCAACCGCCATGAAAAACGGAGTACATTGTGCACATTGCAGGTTCCCCAACGGGTCTTTGCATTAGATAGTTTGATCGCTGAATATTTAAGTCCCATAATCTCGCTATAACTATCCGCACTTTTTTCAAGTGCCAATCTGGCTTGTTTTTTTAGCCACGCTATGAGTAGCTTCTTGCGTTCATGGCTATTAGGTAACAACAGTTCATCATTACGAATCTCGATGCCACCATATGCACCCAACCGTAGGACATAATCCTTCCCACAAAATGGTATTAATGTACCATTCTCTGGTTCTATATTTCTTTTTCGCCTTAGCTTTTGCGCTATTTTCTGCTGATTCTTTATGATCCATTCTCTACGCTGCTCAAGAATATGTCCTATTTCCTGATTTGTTATTTTGTGAGGCGCTCTAACAATCAATTCACCCTTTTCGTTAATGACAAGCGCCACACTCTTTCTCTTACTCTTCACTATTTGTGCAGGCACTATTGAAGTCATTATGGCATCTCTCTCTCCAAGCCACTATATTATTGATCTACATGGCCCTATACTAAAATACATTATACATTATCCTATATAAAAATTCTACTTTGATTTGAATGATTTCTGATTGCCACTCTATTCTCTCTGGCGTATACTAAATGATAGATACAGGAGGTCTCTATGAAATATGGTTGGCTTATAGTAAATCAGTTTTTACTAACAGATAAATTTAATGAACTATATAAATGGCTGCAAAATTCTGCAACAATATATGATTGCAAACTTGATATCAAGACGAATGCCGAACTGCTGTGTACTGTAAATAATGGAGAACTTTCATTATTGCCCTCTATCAGCGACACCGATATCCCTTCCTTTATTCTATTTTGGGATAAGGATATCAGACTTGCACGAACACTTGAGCATCATGGATTTCATTTATTTAATTCTGCTGATGCAATTGAAGTCTGCGATGATAAATCCCTAACCTTTTCACGCCTCGCAGGAACAGGTATCGCAATGCCTAAAACAATTACAGCACCCATGACATTTTCAAATATTGGATACACTGACGTATCATTTCTTTCCACTGTTGAGGAAATGATAGTTTACCCGATGGTCGTCAAGGAGTGTTTTGGTTCCTTCGGAAGGCAGGTCTATCTCGTAAATAATCGCGAACAATTGCTGGATGTGCTTGCAAAGATTAATGGGAGACCTCTTCTTTTTCAAGAATTTATATCTGAAAGCTACGGGCGCGATATCCGTATTAATATGGTAGGTGGCAATGCTGTAGCTACAATGTTGCGACATCATGACTCTGATTTTCGTGCCAACATCACCGGCGGCGGCCATATGGAAGCATATACACCAACTACAGAGCAACTTGCGCTCGCAAAATCTGTTTGTAATACCTTGAAACTTGACTTTGCAGGTGTTGACATCTTGTTTGGCAAAAATGAAGAACCCATTTTATGTGAGGTAAATTCTAATGCCCATTTTAAAAACATATTTGATTGTACTGGAGTAAATGTTGCAGATAAAATAATGGAATATATCCTTAAGCAGCCACTTTGAGCGTGCCGGGAAAGGAGCCATACATGGAAGGATGGATTATCTATCAATATGAAGATTCTGTGAAAAACCGTATCTATGTGAACATGTTTATCGACGAGGCAAAAAAATACAATATTGTTTTAAAACTTGTTTTGACCAAGGACCTTCAGCTAACCCAGAAAAAGGGATCGTACTATATCTTATTTCGCGGTATCAGAGTTGCAGAACCAGATTTTGTCATAAACCGTTCCCGTGATGCTAACCTTGCCAAGTATTTTGAGCTACAGCATATTCGTGTTTTTAATCCTGCTATCGTTACCGAAATTTGTAATGACAAAGGTCGCACTTACAAATATATAGCCGAAAATGGAATGGCAATCATGGATACCATATGTTATCCGAATGAAGCTTTTTTTCAAAAAAAATATGCAGAAGGTATTCAGCGCCTTGGATATCCTCTTGTCATGAAACCAGCCGATGGTCATGGAGGTGCACATGTTACTCTTATTAGAGATAATAATGAATTTGAAGATGCACTATCGAAAATCAGAGCAGATTACAAATATTTTCCAAAAATCGTACTGCAAAAATGTGCCTCAGACAAAAACCACGATTTGCGTGTATATGTCCTCGGTCAGACTATTATTGCTGCTATGATGCGTACAAAAGCCTCTGGTGCCGCAAACGATATCCGTAGCAACTACTCGCTTGGTGGTACTGCTGCTCTTCACAAACTGACTGCCGAAGAAAAAGCTCTTGTTATGCACATATGCCGGTTATTTCCATTTGATCTAGTCGGCATTGATTTTGTATATCACAAGGGACGCCCTATATTCAATGAAATTGAAGATGCAGTAGGTGCACGCATGCTTTATGCAGAAACAAACATTGATATCGTAGAAAAGTATATGGCATATATTAATCGGTTTTTTGTTGAGGGACAGGGCTAATATCCTGCTGATTATCTCTCACTTTTTCGTGTTCCTTTATCACTGGTAGCCCAAGTACTAAAAGGATACAAATTGTAATCGCAATTACATCGATTACGACTGATTCCCATGTCATAATAGAAGTACTGTTTGTAAGTATCTTGTTCATAATCAACCCACTTATATTAACTACAATATGCAGAATGACAACTGCCCAGATTGACTTTAGTTTCATCATAATATATCCGAAAATCAGACCCATAACAAATGCATATATGCCCTGTATCAGGTTTAAATGATAAATACCGAACAATGCTGCCTGCACTATATTTGCGCCCATAATCGGCATTACTTTCTTTGCATAACCAAATGTTAGCCCTCTGAAAATCATTTCTTCTCCAAAAGGTGCTAAAACTGCTGTATAGATAATCATCAACCAACTATCACTAAAAAGCATACCCATAGTTTCTTCATATTTCATAGCCGCATCTTTAAAAAAGGGCAAAATAAGCGTCAGTGAAAAACTAAGCATAATCTGAATTACAATTCCAAGTAAAAGCAACAATATGAAATTATTTATACTTATCGCTTCATACATAAAAATCTTTGACTTTCTGCCATATAAATAATAATACCAAATACCAAACACTACTATACATATGATTCCGATTGTAAAAATAGCAATTGACAGGAATTCTTGATTTACAGCTATTCCTGTCAGATACTCAACAAGCTCATCTGCATTGATTTCCCCTTTAGCTAACTTATATTGTCCTATAACCAATGCCATAATCATACTTATTATTACATTGATAAATAATCCTAATATGAAAGGAAACGGTATTAATAATAGATACGACTTATTTTTCATATATTTTGATTCCTTTCTCTGCCGCCTGACTTCTTAAAAGGTCAATAAATTCTTTTTTATTCTCGGAGGTTACATGAATTCCAAAACCCTGCTCTTTAACCGCCACATCTATTTTATCTTCAAAAGCCGCTGATATCATCCACTCTCCGACCTGTGGCGTGTAGTGGCTTGTCTCATAATAACACTTATCCTCAATTGTAACATAGCTGATACTACTAAAATTATAATAATCAGTGATATCTGCTAGAGAAGTAAGAAACGTAAGATATCCATTTTCAATCGCTTTCTCATAAGTCAAATGATATAGCGGATTCGTCATAATAGTCAGATTGATATCATATTCCTCACATAAATCTATCATTTCCTGTATCTCTGAAATAGAATCCTCTAATCTTAAATTATAATAGTCTGCCCAATATCCGACCGCATTCGCAGCGTCAAACTCAGGAGGAATATCTAGATTTTCTGTTCCTGTATTTTTGAATCTTTCTATATAGTCAGGTGACGGCGTGTCAAATGCCCTAATAACGTCAAGCGACTCCCATGTTGTAATTAAATCAAAATATTTGGAATAAAAAGATAATTGTGATACTAAATCCTCATCAGGATATGGTATGCGGTATAATGATGTTGCATGTCTAGCTGGATCAACAAAACAGGAAATGTCATCTACCAGCATAATGACATTCTTTGGTATAAAACCATTCTCAATCATAATTTTTAAAATCCTGACATGCTCTGCCGGAACCGCTTCTGAACTAGCCATATTATAATAAGTTCCGTCTTTCAGTTTTGATACATCAAAAAAACCTGCTCTCGAAGAACCAAATACAAGAGAATCAAATTTTTCCTGATTATGAAGAACATACTTCGTTTTGATAAAATTTTTATTTGGCTCAACACCATTTTCGCGAGGCATACTGTAATGAAAGACATTATATGGATCTATCAATACAGATATGGGAATAAATATAAGTCCCATTATAATAACGAAAATAAGCCCTTTCCATAAAAACTGTTTCATAGGATGCCTTTCTGTGAGTAATATCAGATAGCAAAATCACTTTTAATACTAAAACTTGAAATAGATAAACTCCTGCTTCACTCCATTATGTAGACTCAATATAACAATCAATGCTGCAATGCCTATATAGAGAATCCATCGCAACGGAAGTTTCAGCTTATCGATTTCCTTTAATAAATCATGACGAAGGCTGAAATAATCATAAGTCAATATAAAAACAATTGCCAGACTAGTCTTCAATACAGAAAAATAGCTCATAGTTGTGTCACTCATAGCCTGTTGCCAATTAAAATCCGAAAACATATGTGTCGTTATATAAATAGCGTCTGCTATTGAATTGGCTCTAAAAAACATCCATGCATATGCAACAAGACAAAATGTTAACAGGATATGTGCTACTTTAATAACTCTGCCGCCCCTAATAACCGCACCTGACTCCTGTTTTACCCTTACGTCTATTGCCTTAGACTGCTTTCTCTTACTATAAATTTCTTTTACCGTGTTTTCAACAATCTGATAAAGGCCATGTATTCCTCCCCATAAAACAAAGGTCCAATTTGCGCCATGCCAAAGACCGCTAATCAAGAATGTTAAAAGAAGATTTAAGTTCTTTCTTTGTTTGGAAACACGATTCCCTCCCAGTGGTATATAAATATAATCCCTAAACCATGTAGACAAAGAAATATGCCATCTACTCCAAAATTCTTTGATTGAATCAGACATATATGGCTGCTTAAAGTTTGTCATCAAACGGATTCCTAACAATCTTGCAATACCGATAGCCATATCAGAATATCCGGAAAAATCACAATATATTTGAAATGTAAACAATATAATAGCAATGATAAAACTCAATCCTGAATAGTCCGTAGCATGATTGAATATTGCATCTACATACTTAGACATTGAATCTGCAAAAACCATTTTTTTCAAGAAACCAAGTAATATAAGGCGCAGTCCATAAACTGCCTCACTGTAATCAAATTTTTTCTCCTCATCAA
>Ga0209373_10005263_pt1 | contig 10649 bp, 7 predicted proteins | sample Higcelweek5metaG_FD_187173 | JGI IMG/M metagenome (GOLD analysis project Ga0209373, IMG submission 187173) | Freshwater pond sediment microbial communities from the University of Edinburgh, under environmental carbon perturbations - High... | ecosystem: Environmental > Aquatic > Freshwater >...
AGTGCTTTGGGAGGTAGTATGATTCCTATAATGATTATGCCTGAAATTATGCAAAAGATTGCAGTTTTTACAGTTAATTATTGGGGAATACAGGGAATTTATGACATCTTCTGGAAGCTACTCCCGATTACGGATATCACCTTCTTAACAAGAGTTTTTGTTTTACTTGGTATTGGAACTTTATTGAATCTCATTGCCCTTCTGATGTTCAGAAAAAATATTTTAAATATTGTATAAATGGACAAAAACTAATTTGCTATCGGTCATCCTTCAAAATAAGCCTTAGCGAACTGTTCTTTGTAAAATAATTCCCGGCCCAGTTGATGAAAATGATGAGTTTGTTCCGAACACTCAAAATGAGCATCAGATGCAGGAACATCCATATATACCAGGCAAAGTACCCGGTAAACGAGAAAAACGGCAAATCGACCACCGCTTTGTTACGACCAATGGTTGCCATCGATCCCAAATCGAGGTATTCGTACTCTTTTAACCGTCCATTGGTTTGCATTGCTTTCATATTACGGGCAAGGTTTTTTGCCTGGTTAATGGCCACGTTTGCCACTTGTGGGTGTCCTTTGGGATATTTGGGTGTTTCCATGTAGGCAATATCACCAATCACGAAGATATTATCGAGACCTGTGGCTTTATTGTACCTGTCAACAACAATCCGGTTCGACGGGGTAATACTATCAGCCGGAAGGCCTGCAATCACATTACCGGTTACCCCGGCAGCCCAGATAACATTGCGGCTTTTCAGAAATTCGCCGTTGCTGAGTGTAAGCGTTTCGCCATCGTAGTTCTTTACAAAAACTCCTGTTTTAAGAATGACCCCCATTTTTTGGAGATACGCTGCTGATGCTTTTTTCGCTTTGTCGCTCATGAAATTAAGGGTGTTTGGGCTTCCTTCGAGCAAGAAAACTTTCAGTTTTGAAAAGTCGATCCTGAAAAAATCTTTTGGCAGCACATCGCGTTTAATTTCGGCAAAAGCGCCCGAAAGTTCTACGCCGGTTGGCCCTCCTCCCACAATAACTATGTTGTACAGCCCCTCTTTTTCCTCATTGTTGTCGACCAGGATTTCTTCAAAGTTTTCGAGGATAGAATTTCGGATGGTGATGGCCTGATAGGTTGTCTTCAGGCTGAATACATTCTTTTTGATCTCTTTATTTCCGAAGTAATTGGTTTTACAGCCGGTTGCAATAACCAAATAATCGTATTCAAACGCCCCCACGTTGGTTTGGATGGTATTCCCCTGTGTATCGATTGACTGAACCTTTGCTAACCTTATCCGTACATCCTTTCGTTTGTGAAAAATCCTTCGCAGCGGAAACGAGATGCTCGACGGTTCAATTTGCGAAGTGGCAACCTGATAAAACAGGGGTTGAAACTGGTGATGGTTCAATTTGTCGATTAACAGAATGTCGAACAGATCTTCCTTCAGGTTCTTGATAAACTGAATCCCTGCGAAACCGCCGCCGATAACAATAATTTTCTTTTTCATAATCAATAAAACAGTCAACAAAAGAACCTAAGGATGGGCGATTGGTTCATCAAAATATCCACAATTATGCGTAAATATAGAAATGATAAAGATGGGTTAACATGAAAAGACTAAAATGAAAAAAGGAACCCTCTCGGATTCCTTCTGTGGGCGATGACGGATTCGAACCGCCGACCCTCTGGGTGTAAACCAGATGCTCTGAACCAGCTGAGCTAATCGCCCGAACACTTTTCTTAAAAGCGTTGCAAATATATATCAATGTTTTTTCCCTGCAAATAAAATGGCAATTTTTTTTAAACCATTTTCCAGATAATGAAAAATGCCGGATTTACCGGCATTTTAAATGTTTTTTTTACCTTCTCTCAATGTGAATGTTCTTCAATAATTTCAATTGCCCTGTCAAGTATCGCCGTATCGTCAAGCAAAACTATTCCCCCATCTGGTCCCGGTTCCATGTGGATTCCAACCGTTTTCCCGTTTACATAATTAGCTCCCCCAAAATAATTCCTGACGGTTTCAACCTCCACATCAAACTCTTTCGCTAATTGACGAATGGAACCGTCAGGTAAACTGTCTTTAATTTTTCGCAGTTCGTTAAATGTTATTTTATCTGTCATGACATATTGTTTTAAAAAATTAATCAAAATTTAATCCCCCTAAAATTAAAAGAATATTTCTATTTAGAAAGTGCTGTATAATATCTAAATCAAATTCATCTGAAATAAGTCGTGCCACCCAACCTCAAATCTTCATTAAGTCACTATGATACAATCAATACGAAATGAATATTTTTTATTAGAAATTTTTGATTTAACGCAACCTTTTAACATTTTTTAATAGGCTTCGGGTTGAAAAGTGTGCTGACAATTTATAATTGATTGAAACAACCTTGGTCTGAAATTCGAGTCGATTAATTTGGTGTTTTCACGGGTCGGATAAATACGGTTGGTTAGGAAAATAAAAAGTAACTGATTGGCAGGATCGACCCAGGTAAATACCCCTGTAAACCCGCTATGCCCAAAACTTTCGGAACTGGCGCCGGGTGCCGGGTATGCTTCGTCCGTCGAACGGAATTTGTTATCGAGGTAAGGTTTATCGAATCCAAGACCTCGCCGGTTATGATTCTCCGAAAATTGCACCCTGGTGAATTCACCAATGGTTTTTTCACTTAAAAATCTGAAGCCACCGTATTCTCCTTTCTGAAGGTAGAACTGCATGATTTTAGCCAGGTCGTTGGCTGTTCCAAATATCCCGGCATTCCCTGAAACACCGGCCAGCAATGCAGCGCCCTCATCGTGAACAAAACCCCGCAACAACTCTTTCCGAAACAAATCGTCCCTCTCAGTTGGGGCAATCTGCTTCAGCGGAAAACGGTTGTACGGATTGTACGTAACCGTTACAGCGCCAAGCTTATTCAGAAAATTTTGGTACAGATATTTTTCGTAACTAACGCCTGTTAAACGGGTAATCAGATCGGGAAAAAGATAAAAACCCAGATCGGAATAGGTATACTTTTTTTCTTTCAACAACCCTGAATCCCTGATCTCATCGAACATTCGCTGTTTGCAATCTTTACGTACATACAATTTCGACGATACTCTAACCGGAAACTCATCCGAGGGATCTTCGCCAAATACTTTTGAACCAGCTCTCGTGTCTTCTTTCATTAACTGATTGTGAAAATGTATGCCGGACTTGAATCCCGCCTGATGTGCCAGAATTTCGCGCAGGGTAATCTTTTCCTTATTCGAGTTTTTAAACGCTGTCCAGTAATTACTGAAAGGAACGTCGAGTTGAATAACCGAATCCTGATAAAGCTTCATCAACAAGGGCAATGGCCCGGCAATTTTGGTTACCGATGCCCAGTCGTACAGATTTTCTTTTACTACCGGCTCAAGTGTATCGCAAGTCAGGTACCCGTAAGGTTGATGAAAAACGACCTTCCCGTTTTTTGCTACCAACACCTGGCATCCGGGGAACATTTTTTCATTAAGCCCATTACCAACAAGGGAATCGATCGCATTTTCTAAAATTCCTGAATCGAAATTTTCTTCCTCAGGCGTGGTATATTTCAACCGCCGGCTTCCTTTTAGTTCAATCCCAAAACCAGCTTTATATTTTTCGGAAATGGTTACCGGCAACGTGGCATTTGTGCCAAAGGCTCCGAAAATAAGTTGAGAAGCCAAATCCTGCGAATTCAAAGTTTCGCCGTTTGTAATGATTACCGCTTTGGTATTTTCAATACCAGAATACAAACCAAGTGAGTAGGGATTTGAAAAAAAGGTTAGAATTACATTCCCCTTGTTGCTTAGCTTCTCAACAGCAAGAAGCTGAATATCGGAAATAGAATAACGTTTGGAAGACATCAGTTTTGTACCATGAACTCCGGCAAGCACCATGTTATAATTATTCAGGTCGTTCAGTACTTTTGCCAGCTCTATGGGAGAGGCATCGGCTGCGATGTTAAAATGATCGACCGAAGTATACCTTTCGAGGCCTTTCTGAAAATCGGTTATTTCGCTTGATCCGATCGAAAAAGAGGCAATTTTCAATGTGTCGAGCCTCTGTAACGGGAGGATGGAATCTTCGTTCCTGATCACCGTGAGCGACTGTTCCGCGATCAACCTTGAGGTCAGTTTATAGGCAGGCTTCTTCAACAACCTTTCCAATTCATCAATTTCAGTGGACTGGTAGTGTTCAAGCCCTATCCATTTCTTCGCTAACAAAACCTTCCGGCATTTCTGAGTGATCGCTTTTTCAGATAAGTAACCATTTTGTATGGCTTTTTTTACAGCCTTTACCACTTTGTCGGGATTTAGCACAAACTCAATGACATCGACACCTGCCTTAAAAGCCTCAACTGCGGCATTCCCTTCGTTAAAATAGAGGGTTATCCCCCGCATATTCATCCCGTCGGAAAAAACCAAACCTTTGAAATGCAAGGAATCTTTTAAAATATCGGTCATGAATTTCTTTGAAAGCGTAGCCGGACGACTGGTTTTATCAATTGCCGGGAGTTGAATGTGGGCGCTCATAACTCCGTTGATTCCTTTGTCGATGCCCATTTTAAACGGGACAAAATCAATAGAATCGAGTTGCCGGTAATTTCTGCCGATTTTTGGTAACGTTAGGTGCGAGTCGGTCGATGTATTTCCGTGCCCCGGAAAATGCTTCAACGTAATCAATATTTTTTCATCCTGTAAACCACTGGCCAGCAGCAGGCTTTTTTGAGCTACACGCTGGGCATTTTCACCAAACGACCGGTAGTTGATAACCGGGTTTTCGGGATTTGAATTCACATCGGCTACAGGAGCAAAGTTCAGGTTAACACCCAGCGCTTTGCACTGCTGACCTATTTCGCGCCCCATCCGGTAAATCAACGAATCATTGTGTAATGCGCCCAACGCAATCAGGTTTGGATAGTTTACAACCGAATCCATCCGGAAGGAAAGTCCATTTTCGGCATCAAGGGCAATGAAAAGCGGAACTCCGGATGCTTTTTGATATTCATTCGCCAGAGAAGCCAGTTCGAATGGAGTTGATTTCAGAAAAAGAACCCCACCAACTTTGTATTTCTCGATTTGTTCAAGAATGAATTGCTTCTGCTCATCGCCCAGCCAGGGTTTCGCGGTAACCATAATCAGTTGCCCGATTTTCTCGTCAAGGGTCATTTTCGAAACTAGTGAATCAGCCCATTGGCCCGAAACATTTAAAAACGGGGGATCTGTTGCAAACAGAAGTCTACTAAAGATCAGAAAAATACAACAAAAGGAAAAAACAATCTTCTTCATAACGGGCCACCTATTTTGCATCCTGCCGGATAAGCTGTAAATTTAAAACTTTTAAGAGTATTGGGTACATGAAGCCATCAAACTTTAACTTAATAATATTCACCATTCTTTTTCTGACTGCTGCAAATCTTTGCGTTGGAAAAACAATTATTCCGGGAGCTTGTCAACCCGACGAATACCTGCCGTTGCTCACAAACAAGAATGTAGGGTTGGTCGTTAATCAAACTTCAATGACAGAGAACGGTCATCTGGTCGATTTTCTTGTTTCAAAAAACATTGCTGTTCGAAAAATTTTTGTCCCCGAACACGGTTTCAGGGGAGAAACCGAAGCCGGAGAAAATATTACAAATTCGGTTGATCAGAAAAGCGGTATCCCAATCATCTCACTGTACGGGAAAAACAAAAAACCAACGGATGAAAACCTTACCGGGATTGATGTGATTGTCTTCGATATTCAGGATGTTGGCTGCCGGTTTTTCACCTACATCAGCACGTTACATTACGTAATGGAAGCTTGTGCCGAAAAAAAAATTCCATTACTTATACTCGACAGACCCAACCCAAACGGAGATTATGTTGACGGACCTGTATTGAAACCTGAAATGAAATCGTTCGTTGGACTTCATCCCATTCCTGTTGTATATGGATGTACAATCGGCGAACTTGCCCTGATGATCAACGGAGAAGGATGGCTACCGAATGCGATAAAATGCAACCTGAAGATTGTACCAGTCAAGAATTATACCCACGCTGATTTATACGATCTGCCTGTAAAGCCATCTCCCAACCTGCCAAATCATACAGCAGTGAGGCTTTATCCGTCGCTTTGTCTTTTCGAAGCCACTAATATAAGTATCGGTCGGGGCACAACTTTCCCGTTTCAAGTCATCGGTTATCCCAATCAAACGTTTGGGAACTTCCGTTTTACACCCGTTTCGATTAAAGGGATGAGCAAAATTCCGCTTCACCAAAACCGCGAGTGTTTTGGCGTTGACCTTCGAAATGAAAAGGAGATTCCGCGGTTTACCCTAAAGTATTTTATCGATTTTTACAACCGTTTTACTAATTCTGCCGAGTTTTGGAACAGTGAAAAATGGATTGGCCTGCTCACAGGCGAACCTATTTTTTTCAGCCAGATAAACAGCCGGTTAAGCGAAACTGAAATCAGAAAGAGTTGGCAAAGCGATTTGGATAATTACCGTACGATCAGAAAAAAATATTTGTTGTACCCCGATTTTGAATAGCATGGACCCGATCATTCTCCTCCTGATTATTTTCGCCTATTTTCTTATCCTGATGCTGGTTTCCTATTTTACGGGAAGGAAAAACCAGAAACACACCTTTTACCACGGCGACCGGAAATCACCTTGGTTTGTGGTTACTTTCGGAATGATAGGAACAACGATTTCAGGTGTTACTTTTATTTCAGTTCCGGGCGAAGTTGGGAACAGCGCTTTTCACTATTTCCAGTTTGTTATGGGAAATATGGTGGGTTATATCCTGATTGCCAACCTTCTTCTGCCCTTTTATTACCGAAGAAATGTAATCTCGATCTATTCGGTGTTAGAAGAAAAAATGGGAAAAGAAGGTTATCTTACCACTTCGGGTTTTTTCATTTTATCGAAGGTTATTGGGGCATCGTTCAGGCTTTTTCTGGCAGCGCTGGTTTTATACATGGCCATATCGAAACCGCTGGGAATTTCTTTTGGAGTAACCACGTTAGTTTGTTTGCTGATTATTTGGCTTTACACATTCAAAAGCGGGATAAAAACGGTAGTTTGGTCCGACACTCTTCAAACGGTAATTTTTATCTCGGCAGTGGTAATAACCATCATTTCAATAACCCGGCAACTGAACCTGTCAACTTTAGGCATCACCACTCTGCTGTACGAACGGCCAGAAACAAAAATAGTTGAATTCGACTGGAGATCATCACAAAACTTTTTCAAGCAATTTGTCTCCGGAATATTCATGACCATTGCCCTGAACGGATTCGATCAGGATATCGTTCAAAAAAACCTTACCTGCCGAAGCAGTAACAAAGCCCGGAAAAACATGCTTTGGTTTTCGTTTTGGTTTGGGATTACGGTTCTCCTGTTTCTAATTTTGGGAGCGCTTTTGTATTATTATGCCGAAGTGAAAGGCATTGCACTGCCAGTCAATCAGACCAGCTTTACCCGCTCATCGCGTTGAACCACCTGGGCGGAATCATTGCTGTGTTGTTCATTCTGGGAATTTCGGCAGCAGCATTCTCAAGCGCCGATTCAGCCACCACTGCGCTAACCACAACCTTTTGTGTCGATTTTTTAAAATTGGACAACAAAACACACAAGGGGAGCAATCATATTCGAAACCTTGTCCACCTGGGATTTTCACTACTGATTTTTACCGTAATTATGCTTTTCTACAAACTGAATAGCGAAAGTGTGGTAACCGCAATATTTAAAGCAGCCGGTTATACTTACGGGCCAATCTTGGGAGTCTATCTTTTCTCGTTCTTTATTCCCCGGTTTCCAAAACGCGCATCAATCTTACCAATCTGTTTGGCCTCACCTTTTCTTACGTTCGCAACCACAAAAATCGTCAGCAGTATTTGGCAGGGTTATCATTTTGGGTTTGAACTAATCATCTTAAATTCACTGCTCACCCTGCTTCTTTTGATAGTATTTTCGAAAAAAGCCAATTAAAAATTGCTAATTAAACAGACACTAATGTTTCTTTTTGATTGAATTGCTAATTTTGCCAATCATATAAAAGCAATATTTTATCATTTTCCCCGTTTAGGATGAACACTTGTAAACATTTAGCTTTGACCAGAAAAATCACATACTTCCTTCTGTTTGTCCTGATAACGGGATCACTGTTTTTTTCGTGTGAAAAAGAGAATTACATTGTAAACAACGGTACCAGACTGGTATTTGCACATGACTCGATAAAGTCTGACACTGTTTTTGTAACCAATTGTTCAACAACAACGGTACTATTCGACACCGTTTTTACAACCATTGGCTCTACCACTCAATCTTTCAGGGTGAAAAACCCCTCTGGTCAGTCAATTCTGATATCGTCGATAAAGCTTGCCGGTGGCGACCATTCTCCCTACCGATTGAATATTGACGGAGAGATGAAAAACGAGGTAAGAGATGTGGTAATACCCGCTCACGACAGCATTTATATTTTTGTTGAAGTAACGGTTGATCCCAATGGAGTTAACCAGCCCATGGTGGTAAAAGACTCCATTCTTTTTAAGTTAAATAATGATTTTCAGGTTGTTAAACTAGTGGCATGGGGACAGGACTTTGTTCCTGTTAAAGGTGAAGTGATTACGACAACTACCTGGACAGCAGACAAACCCTACCTCGTTTACGATTATGCGTATGTTGACTCCGCACAGGTTTTAACAATTGAAGCTGGCACCCGTATCTTTTTTCACGATTCGGCTGGCTTTTACGGGAAAGGGGCCATCATTGCGAAAGGAACACCTGAAAAACCAATTATTTTCAAAACCGACAGGTTGGAAAAAATGTATGACGACATTGCCTCAAAGTGGTTTGGAATTGTACTTTTCCCGAACGAAACCCAAAGTGTTTTTGAAAACGTAGAGATCCGAAATGCTGTTATTGGACTTCAGGTTGGAACACTGGAATACCCGGGGCCGGCAAATGTAAAACTTCACAATGTGAAAATCGAACACATATCTTATGCGGGGATTTTTGCCTTAAAATCGAATATTGAAGCAACGAATACGTTGGTAGCCAATTGCGGTTATTATTGTGTGGCCCTTCTGGTTGGCGGAAGTTATGATTTTACCCACTGCACTGTTTCAAATTATTGGTCAAGTTATTCAAACCGGAAAACCCAGTCGGTTGTCATTTCAAATCAGCTACTTTATGGCTCAACTTTATTTGTAGGCGATTTGGAAAAAGCTAACTGGAACAACTCGATAATCTGGGGCAATTTAAATTCAGAAATTGAATTCGGGCAAAATCCTCAAGCGATGTTTAATTACCGTTTCGACCACTGTCTGGTAAAACTGGCCGATTCCGTTGATGTTAGTAATTCAGAAAATTTCATCTCGCTAACCAAAAACATCGATCCAAAATTCGACAGTATTTCAATTTACAATTATGTTCCCGATTCACTCTCACCGGCTAGGGACATAGGCGACAGAACGTATGGTGAGAGAGTTCCCTTTGACCTGAACCAGGTATCCCGTCTTTCAGATGCTGCACCCGATCTCGGAGCCTATGAATATATTTACACTCCTAAAAAGGAAAAGTAGGATTACGGTTTTATGCAGCCTTCTATCCTTGCTTTTCACCTCGTTATTGAGTCAGGCACAACAGACCAGTTCTCAATTCAGGATCATGTTTTACAATGTCGAAAACCTTTTCGACACGATTGATAATCCTTCAAAAGATGACAATGAGTTTCTGCCTCATGGAAGCAGACATTGGAATAACTTTAAATTTTACCGAAAAATCAATCGCATCGCCCAAGTTGTTGTCGCTGCCGGTGAAGGAGACTATCCTTCTGTAATTGGTTTATGTGAAATCGAAAACCAGGATGTGTTGGAATCCCTCCTTTTCCACACTCCCCTCAACAAACTCGATTATCAAATCATACACAAAGAATCGCCCGACAATCGCGGTATCGATGTAGCATTCCTTTACCGGAAGGGGAAATTCAAACCCACTTCATTCGATGCTATTCCAGTGATCAACCCAAAAGACAATAAATTCAGAACAAGGGATATTCTCTATGTAAAAGGAATGATTGGAAAAGATACTGTTCATTTTTTTGTAAACCACTGGCCTTCGAAATATGGCGGTGTAGGTGCAACAAAACCATTACGGGCATTAGCCGCCTCAACCCTAAAACATAAAACCGATAGCCTGCTGATATACAACCAAAAGAGCAATATTATTATAATGGGTGATTTCAACGATACACCTTCAGATGTGAGCATCAAAGAGGTTTTAGGAGTAAAAACACCCGCCGGAAACATTGCTTCAAACTCGCTTTACAACCTTGCCTTACCCCTTGCCCAAAAAGGAAAAGGAACCAATAAATATCAGGGAAAATGGTCGCTTATTGATCAGATTATCGTAAGTGGAAATTTGCTGAAAGGGGGGAAATTGGAAACGACTTCGGATTCGTTTCAAATTTTTTCTCCCGACTTCCTGCTTGAATCCGACGAGGCCAATCTTGGGAAAAAGCTAAACAGAACTTACGAAGGATTTAAATATCACGGTGGGTTTAGTGACCATTTGCCAGTGTTTATTGATCTAAAACCCCTTTCCCCCTAAAGGGGGTATAGAAACTACCAGATATAGAGATTTGAACATCAAATGAAA
>Ga0209373_10005264_pt1 | contig 10649 bp, 11 predicted proteins | sample Higcelweek5metaG_FD_187173 | JGI IMG/M metagenome (GOLD analysis project Ga0209373, IMG submission 187173) | Freshwater pond sediment microbial communities from the University of Edinburgh, under environmental carbon perturbations - High... | ecosystem: Environmental > Aquatic > Freshwater >...
CATGGCCGGATGCCGGGCGGCGGTCCGGGCGAAACAGTTGTCCGCCGCGAAATAGAAATCGAGCCCCGGCATCCGGTTGAACCCGAACACCAGGTCGAACGTCTTCCCCGCCGCGTAACCCCGCACGTCATCGGCGAAATTGCGGGCGCGGGCGTGGTTGGAGAATCCGCGCGCCGGGAGAATCTCCACCTCCACGCCCCGCGGCGGCGGCTCCGGGCTGCGCCACTCCATCGTGCAGACGGTGACCTTATGGCCGCGGCTGACCGCCTCTTCGGCGATCCGCAGCATGTCGCGCTGGAGCCCGCCGTGCGGAAAGTAACGGAAGATGGAAAAGAGCAAGTTCATGGGATGAGCCGATCCAGCGTTTCGTCCGCCAGGATCTCCCGGTAGTGCAACGATTCGAGTTCGCGCTCGATCCGCCGCCGCGCCGCCGGTTTGGAGGTCTTGCGGTCGTTGCAGGAGGGGTTCAGGATCATCGTGGCGTGGTTGAGGTGCCGGATGAACTTCATCAGCTCGGTCGATTCGATAAAACGCATGTCGTACCCGGCCGCGACCAGCGCCAGGTGCAGCGATTTCCCGGCGGTGTCGTCGTCGCAGAACGGCTGCCCGACTTCCCGCACCGCGTCGGTACGGTAGAGCGCGCAATGGCTGCGCAGGTAATGCGTCTCTCGTTTGCTGCTGCGCCCGAACAGCCGGCGGATGCCGGTTTCGAGGGCTTTCCCGAACGTTTTCCACTTCGACACAGTTTCGAGCTTCCAACTGCCGACTCCGGCGATTTTCGGAGAGGCGATCAGCCGGTTGACGAGAAAGTCGAGCCAGAGATCGTTCATGACGATGGTGTCGGTGTGGATCACCATCACATAAGGCGTATCCACTTCGGCGAAGGCAAGATCAAGCGCCCGCGCATGCATCTGCGGCCCGGTTTCGCCGGGCACCGGCGGACGCTCGATGAGGCGGATCCACTCGACCCCGCGCAGATACTCGGTCGAAGCGTCCTGCGAATCGTTATCGACGGCGATCACCCGGACCCGCTCCGGATTGGTATGGCGGCGCAGCGAACGCAGGCAAAGCCGGGTCAGGTCGGCGGTTTTGTAATTGGGGATGATGATGGTGACTTCCGGTTTCTGCATCTTGCCGTCCGTACTTTCCGCTCCTCTGGTCAATTGTTTCTCGGTAATATACTCTTCTTTACCGATTTGACAAGCCTCGGAGCGGAAAATCCGGCGGTTTTCCGAATCAAAGTTCCCGGGCCATTCTCTCGATTTCGGAAAGCGGCGCATCCCACTGCAAACCGACATACATGGTTCGTTTCAGGATGTCCAGCGTGCGCGGCGCGGTTTTCTCGTCGAAGCGGACCTCGCTCCCGGCGGGCGTCAGGAACGGATTGACGTCATCGCGGTAGGCCAGGCGGTTGACCAACGGCGGCCAATTCATGTAGACATGACGCCCGGCGGTGTCGTGGATGTTCTTCCACTCCTTCTTCGCCGCGACTTTGGCGAACGCCTCCTGCGTGGAAAACTGGATCGCGAGGCTCGCCGCGGACACCGGATCGTTGCTCGGCGCAACCCGGTATCTGCCCTCCGCCGCGATGACTTCCGCCGCCAGTTTCACCCGCTCCCGGAGCATGGCCAGACCCGGGTCGAGCCGCTTCAACTGTTCGAAGATCAGCGCGCCCTGGATTTCGGAGGCCCGGTAATCCTGGCCGGCGAAAAGCGGAATGCGAACCGGAGCGTCGTAGCTCTGCACGAACGTCCCCGCGTCGTGCCAGAGGCGGGCGCGGTCGAACAGCACGTCGTCGTCGGTGAGGATGGCCCCGCCCTCCCCGCAGGAGATGTTCTTGTAGTTGTTGAAGCTGAAGCAGCCGATCTTCCCGATCGCGCCGAGCCGCCTGTCTTTGTAAACGCCGCCCACCGCCTGGCAGGCATCTTCCACCACCGGGATGCCGTGCCGGTCGGCAATCGCCATGATTCGGTCCATGTCGCAGCAGCGGTTGGCCATGTGGATGACCATGATCGCCTTGGTGCGCGGCGTGATCTTGCGTTCCAGGTCATCGGGGTCCATGGTCAGCGACTCGTCGATCTCGACGAGTTTCGGGATGGCCTGGAGCAGCATCGGCGCCAGCGGGGTGGAGATCCAGGTGTAGGCGGAAACCAGCACCTCGTCGTCTTTCCCGATTCCGAGCGCAACCATTGCGCTGATGAGCGCGCTGGTGCCCGAGTTGACCATCAGCGCGTGCCGGACGCCGGTTTTTTGCGCGAGCTCGCGCTCCGCGCGGGCCAGATAGCCGGTGGTTTTCCCCTGAAAACGGGTCAGGATTCCCTGCCGGATCGTATCGGCCACGGCGGCGATTTCTTCTTCTCCGATTCCAAACATGATGACAATCCCTTTCTATAGTTCGATTTATCTGCTGAGAAGTTTCCGTAAGAAAGCGAGGCTGAGTCCGGCGGATTCGAGCGGCGGACGGGCGCAGGCGTCCTGCTCGTAAATCAGCCATTCGCACACGGACTCCTTCGCGGCTTCGGCGCAAGCGGCGAGATCGACGCAGCCGGAACCGAGCTCGGTGAACGAACCGTCCGCCGCGTTGAAGTCCTTCATGTGAAGCTGCGGCAGGCGATTCCGGTATTTCCCGATGTACTTGACCGGGTCGGCTCCGGCTTTGGCGGCCCAGCAGACATCGAGCTCCGCCCCGACTTCCCGCGGGTCGGTCGCCGCAAAAATCCGGTCGAGACAGGGAACGCCGTCCTGTTTCGCAAATTCATGCGCATGATTGTGATAGGTGAAGCCGATCCCCTTCGACGCGGCGACTTTCCCGGCGGCGGCGCAGTCGCGGATGCATCCTTCGAGAATTCCGGGGTACTCGCCGCAGCAGCTGAACGTCACATGCTTCGCGCCCAGCGCACGGGCATAGTCGTAGATCCGCCCGGCGGGGTCGGCCAGCTCCGCCGCCGACGAATGCATGCCGCAACATGCAAGCCCGGATTCCCGCAGGAAGGCGGCCAGTTCCGCGGGTTCCATTCCGCCGAAGTTCCCGGCGAATTCGACGCCTTCGCAGCCGAGTTTCGCCAGCTCGCGCAGGATGCCGCGATAATCCGCAGTGAGCGCCTCGCGCACCGTGTAGAGCTGGATTCCGATCTTCATCGATTTCATGATTCCTCTCCCTTTCACCATCCCGGACCGAGAATGCGGTCCGCGTTGCGATACAGAATGTTGCGGATGTCGTCCTCGCTGATTTTCGCCGAAACGACTCCGCCGACGGCCTGGTATTCATCGAACCACGGCAGGTCCGTTCCGTAGAGGATGCGTTCGCTGCCCACGGCGGCGACCAGCCGCTCGATGATGCCTCGCTCGCCGGGAACGGCGGTCAGTTCCAGCCAGACGTTGCCGGGAGACTCTTTGACGAGGCGCTCCGCGCCGTCCCAGTCGCCGAAAGTGCTGTGCGCGATGAAGAATTTCGCGTTGGGATACTTCTGCGCGGTTTCCAGCATGAGCGCCGCGCCGTCGCAGCCGGAGCCGCCCCAGGTGTGGCAGAGAATCGGAAGCCCGCGCTCGTCGGCGAAAGAGAGCGCGTATTCGTAGGATTTGTCCGTGATCGGCGTCTGGAAATAGTCGGGCAGCGTCTTCAGGCCGACGGCGTAGGGCTTCCAGCGGTCGAACCCGGCGAGATCCTCTTTGACGCGGTCCGGGAAATGCGGGTTGACGACCGCGTACATGCGGAGAATTTCCGGAAACTGTTTGCAGATCTCCGCCGCCGCCGCGTTGCGCATTCCGCCGAAAATCACGTGATGATGCGAAAACACCAGCCGTTCGACCCCGATGCGCTTCATATGCGCGACCATCTCCGGAGCCTCGCTGCGGGCGAAATAGATCGCGTTGTGGGTGCCCATGTGCCCGTGCATGTCGTAAATCGGGAATCCGGGCCGGCCGGTTTCCCACAGACGTTTCGCAATCGAATTTTCCTTTTCCCAGATGCTCATTTCAACTGCGCTCCTTTGATCAGGCGTTCGAGGTTCCCCCCGGCGATCCGGGCGACCGATCCGGCGTCGAGCCCCGAGTGCTTCAACTGAAGCATGGAACTGCCCTGGTTGTATTGCGGGAAGTTGCTGCCGTAGAGAATCCGGTCCGCGCCGTACTTCTCCGCCAGGTCGCGGATGCCTTCCGGGACCCAGTATCCGGCGGTTTCGAAATAAAAATTTTTGTAGTGTTCCAACAGCGGCCGGATCTGGCGGTCGGTCCCCCACTTGCCGCATTTCTCCACATAGATGCAAATGTTGCCGGGGAACTCCTCGAGGAAGGCGTACAGTTCGCTCCACTTTCCGGAGAACGCATTGAGCAGAATCGGGATGCGCCGTTCCGCGGCCGCGTCCATGAGTTTGCCGATGGCGAGGCGGCAGGGCATCCAGCGGTGCGAGAAGGGCTGAAGCGTCAGCGCGCCGATCCGGTTGTCCGCCATGGAAGCAAAGAATTCGTCGGGCGGCGGCAGTTCGCCGCACTGCTCCGGCAGGATGCACCAGACGCCGGTCAATCGCCCCGACCGGTCCTGCATCAGCATTCTTGCGAGTTCGCCGTTGGTCTCCAGCGGCGAGGCGTTGTCGAGGTTGCCGTGGCGCACGAGGGCGGCGGCAACGCCGTAACGATCCATTTCATCCAGCAGCTCCGTCACGTCCGGACACGGGGCGTTCATCGTGTCGCCGACCCGACAGTTCGCATCGAAAAATACCGGTTCCGTCATATTCGCCTCCCTGATTGGAAATTCTCCATCGTCTGCATTATAGTATAATGTCGAAAGCGGATATATCAATGGATCAGGATTGCTAACAAGTCATCGTTCTTGCGAAAGTAAAAGATTTTTATGGAACATTCAATCCAGGCGGCGGTTCCGGCCCTGCTCAGGCGGGAAATCACCGCCGTCTACACCAGGAACAGCGCGGGCGCCGTCATTCCGCCGGGAACGTTCACCCCGGACCGCCACGCCAACCGCGAGATCCTGTTCGCCCTGGACGGCTCATGCGAGTTCCCGATCGAGAACAAACTGCTCGAACTCCGGCCGGGAACCGCCGTTCTCCTGGGGGAATGGGATCGCCACAGCTACGGCTATCGCCCCTGCGACAGCCACCTGCTGCATTTGTGGGTACATTTCAACGGATACACGGCAACCGGGAACATTCTGCTCATTTCGGAGCACGGAGAGTATTCCGCCGCGGGGATGCATTTCGTCTATTCCCGGGCACTTTCCGCCGCGCTTCTGGAACGCTGGAAGTTGCTGGAGGCGGTCGAGGAGCCGACTCCGGAAACGGAGAGCTTCTATATGCGCTCGCTGCTGGACGCGCTGCTGGAAGAGACGTTTCTGCAATACACCTCGGACTCGACACCGAAGAGCGGCCACGCCGCCGCAGCCGTGGAACGGGTCAAGCACCACATCGAACAGGTGAACGGGCGGAACTGTTCGCTCGACACCCTCTCCCGCATTTCCGGCTACGGCAAATTCCACCTCGCCCATCTGTTCCGGCAGCATACGGGCAAGACCGTCGGCGCCTGGATCGACGAGGTCCGGAGACAGTATACGGAAGCCGCGCTGGAGCACGGACTTTCCGGCAAGGAGATCGCCGCGAATCTCGGCTTCTCCTCGCCGGGCGCGTTCTGGAACTGGCGGCGGAAAACCTGCCGCGACGCGTAAGGCCTATTCGACCTCGTCGAGCGTGTAAGCGGTCGTGCCGCAGCCGAGTTCTTCCAGGTAGCGGACCACCGCGTAGGGGTCCTTGCCGTGGATCCGTTCAAAGAGGTGCAGCGAACGGTCCTCCGACAATTCCCATCCGTCCGGGAGCGCTTTCGGGATCAGCTCCTCGCGGTCGATCAGGTCGAGCGTGGCCTGTTCAATGGCGACGATGTCGTCCCCGGCGAGGATGCCGATGTCGGGAATCAACCGCGGCGTGGTCATGCCCCAGCAGTCGCAGAAAATCGTCGTATCCATCAGCATGTTGAGGAAGAGACGGCGGCCTTGCGGGAAGTGTTCGAGCAGCTTCGCGCTGGTCATCGCCATCCCCTTCTGGAAGTCGAGGTAGCCGCCCGCGGTCATGGTGATCGCCTGCGTCGGGCAGATGAGGACGCAGTGCTGGCAGAATTTGCAGTTATGGTAAAAGACGTTGAGCGTACCGTCTTTTTCGAACTTCATCGCGTCATTGGGGCAATTGACGACGCAGCTTCCGCAGTGGGTGCATTTGAGCTCATCCCAGACCAGCCCGCCTTCGAGACTGTGGAGCATCCGCCTCATGCGGTCGGTCACCGCGCCCATCGAGAGGTTCTTGGAAGCGCCGCCGAAACCGCAGACGCCGTGGCCTTTCACGTGCGAAAAGTCAAGCAGCACGTCCGCCTTGAGGATTGCGCCGGAGAGCTCGATGGCGTCCATCGTTTTGAACGGCGGTTCGACCGGGAAACTCCGGAAGTCGGATTCATCTTCGCCGCAGACCGGCACGATCCGGCAGCCGAACACCTCCTCGGTGTAGCCGCGGTCGATCGCGCCCTCGACATCGCGCTTCAAGTCGGTGACGAACACCTCTTTCGCCCCCGCCGCCTGGAGCGCCTGAACCAGCTTGCGCACGAAGAACGGGTGGATGGTCGAAAAGCCCCCTCCCCCGCCGAGGTGCATCTTCACCGCGACGGTGCGGTCTTTCACCAGGGCGGGGAGGTCGAGGCGGTCCAGCAACCGCCGGAATTTATTGCCGATCGACTCGGCCGGGTCCAGTTTTTTCGGGGCGAAAGCGGCAAATAACAGTCGGGCACTCATTTGCTTCCTCGTTGCTCGTGTGATATAGTAATGAAACGGAAATCCTGGTTAAAATACAGGCGAATGCGTCGCCTGTCAAGAAACATTTACCGGATAGAGGCAAAAGAGATGAGCAGTTCTTCCCCGGACCGCCTGATGCGCGCGGTGCTGAAAACCCCGGCCATGCGGCTGGCGATCGGCAGTTTCCGGGAGCTGGCGGCCGAAGGAATCGTGCGCCACGACGCCGACCCGCTCGCCGGGCTGCTGCTGGCGGACGCGCTTTCGGCGGCGGCGCTGCTCAGTTCCATGCAAGCCGAAGGCGAACGGGCCACGATCCGCATCAGTTACGACGGACCGGCCGGAAGCATCGTCGCCGACGCCGCGTCGGACGGTTCGGTCCGCGGCTTCATCCGCAATCCGCATGTGATGGCGGGCGCGGCGACGCTCGAAGCCGCCTGCGGCGAAGCAGGCGCGACGGTCCGCTTCACCCGTTCGCACGCCGGGAAGATTCTCGGGGCGGGAGAGTCGAAAAGCGCCTTCCTCCTCCCCTCCCCCGCGCTGGCCTGCCATCTCTCGGTCAGCGAGGAGATCGAAAGCGAAATCCGCTGTGAATTCGAATTCCGGCCCGACCCGAAACAGCCGGTGGCGGTCGCGGCGGGAATTCTGCTCCAGGCGCAGCCGGGCTGCGACCTCGGCGAATTCGAGCAGGTCCGGAACCGGCTGCAAACCGCGGAAGCGGGGAATCTGCTGCGAAACTTTGCGGACGATCCCGAATCCGCGCTCCGGGATCTTCTGGCCTTCCTCACCGGAAAACCGGAAGCGCCGGAACTCGCCCTCGCCCGGCTTTCGCCCGCCCGCTTCCACTGCGGCTGCTCGGCGGAACACCTCCGCAACGCCGCGCTCGGCACCCTCGGCCGCGAAGAGATCGACAAGCTGCTGCGGGAGAACCCGAATCCAGCGCTCCGCTGCCAGTTCTGCAACGCCGAGTACCGCCTTTCCGCCGCCGATTTCCGGTAAACTCCGGTAAAAATCCCGTAAAATTCGGAATTTTTCTTGCGCGCCTCTTGCTTTTTTCCCTTTATTCGGGTATAATTACATTGTATCGATGATCAATACAATCAGTGCGCGATTTTTTTTGAGTCCATTGTATCGCGCGCCGATACAATAAATACAGGAATACGGAACGATGATGACACCGAACAAAAGCGACCGGCTCTACCTTCAGTTGCGCCGCCGGATTGCGGCGATGCGGGACGGCGAAGCGTTTCCGACCGTTCGCCAGCTGATGGTGGAGTACGGGGTCAGTCAATCGACGGTCACTCCGGCGATCAACCTCCTGAAGGAGAAAGGGTTGCTGGAAGCGTACGTCGGGCGCGGCAGTTTCGTCTGCAAACAGACGGAGGAGAAGCCCTGCATGCTGCTGCTCCAGAACAACTGGCCCTCTCGGAATTTTATCGCATTGGCCGAAAGTCTGCAGAAATACGCGGAAGCAAACGGGTTCCGCTTCCGGCGGGAACTATACGATTATCGGGAAGACATCACTCAGAGTTTGCATTCGTTCGACGCCGACATCATCGTGATCGACGGTATCGCCAACGACCTTTTGCAGCCGGAACAGGTGATGGCGATCTCGAATTCCCCGGCGCCGGTCATCCTGAGCCGCAACGCGGTCTCGGTCAGCCGGATCAATTACGTCTGCGGCGACAATACAGCGGCCGGCATGACCGCGGCGAATTACCTCTACCGCATGGGTCACCGGAAACTCGGGCTGCTCTTCAACGAACCGCATATCTATACCGGCGAATGTTATGCGCGGGGATTCAAAAGCTGCGCCGCCTCGAACGGATGCAGCATCGAAGTCCTCGACTGCGCAATCCGGCCCGGGGAACGCTCCGATCAGCGCATCGCGGAATTCATGGCGGAATTCGCGGCCGGAAAATATGATTTCACCGCGCTCTTTCCGATCAGCTGCGAAGGCGCCGCCGTCGCCTACGAACGGCTGCAGGAACAAGGAGTCCGGGTGCCGGAAGACCTCTCCATCATCAGCGCCGGAACCACGCCGAAATTCGACTGGCTCACGGCGATCGACTCCGGCATGGTGGAAACCAGTGAATATATCGTCAAGATGGCCCACGATATTCTGAGCCACGGCTCGAAATTCCGCCGCCAGATCGAATTTCCCCAGAAACTGGTCGAAGAGCATTCCGTCCAGAACCTCAATCGGGAACCGGCGAAACGTTACGGATAAGGGGAACTGAAATGAATTCAATCAATCACATGGATCAACACAACCGGAAAGGATGGAATCCCATGAAAAGAAAGCACTTCACCCTGATCGAGCTCCTCGTCGTGATCGCAATCATTGCGATCCTCGCGGCGATGTTGCTGCCCGCACTGCAAAACGCACGGGAAAGCGGCAAGCGAATCAAATGCGTCAACAACCTGAAACAGATTTTCACCGGACTGGCGCAGTACGGCAACGATTTCGGATACTACCCCGCCGCCAAGCCCAAGGTCTATGAGACCTGCAATAAACAGTGGTGGTACTTCCGCGTCGCCCCGTATGTCGGCATGAATGGAGGACCGACGACCTGGCAGGAGGCGTCCAAGATCCGCACGACCGGAGTGTTCGGCTGCCCGTCGCTGGTTCTGGGAACCAGTCTCGACTTCTGCGGCTACTCGATGAACGATTTCGGGCGGAGCGTGGCGGACTTCGGCCTGACCCCGGCGGCAAAAGATCCGGGCGGCAACAACAGCTACTATGTAAAACCGGGCGCACGCGCCACCAAAGGCGTCACCGCCAATATTACGATGCCGACCTTGTCCAACATCGTCTTCGTCGCCGAGCTCGGCACCACCGATGCGACCGCACCTCAGGCGATCCAGCCGAATATCGTGGACGGCGGGGCGCTGAATCAGATTGCCGTCCCCTGTTCGACCATGGACAGCTACACCGCCAGTTTCCGCCACAGCAAGACCAAGCCGGTCATGTGGCTCGACGGCCACGCCGACACGGTCAAGTACAAGGAAATCAATTGGCAGATGGCCCGCGCCCCTTACATCTAGAAAAAAAATGGAATCAACCTGAAAACGGAAAGGATGGATTATCATGAAAAAGACATGCTTCACTTTAATAGAGCTCCTCGTCGTAATCGCCATCATCGCGATCCTCGCATCGATGCTGCTGCCCGCGCTCAACCGGGCCAGGAGCACCGCCAAGAAAGCGACCTGCACCAGCAACCTGAAACAGGTCGGAACCGCGCTTTCGATGTACTCCGGGGACTACGCCTATTATCCGCCGGGCAAAAGCGCCAACATGGGAAACCTCAATACCAATGGCTGGCATTGGCTGACCATGCCCTACCTCGGAATGAATAACAGCGCACCGGCCGACTGGACCGTGGCGGCGAAACGGCGCGAGAGCGGCGCATTGCGCTGCCCCATGGTGCCGGTTCCGGTATCCGGTCTTCTCGACCGGATCAGCTATTCCATGTACGGCTTCGGCCCGCTGGTGGTCTGGTTCGGATTCACGCCCGCCAAGGCGGAACGGGGAGCCGCCGGAGCAACCACAACGATCTACGCCACCAAACCCGGCGCCAACTCGACCACGGTAAATTCCGGATACCTGCCGCGGCCCTCGACCACTCCTTTCGTCGCGGAACCCGCGCTGACCGCCGGATCGAACTCCACGGACATCGCGTTCCAGGACGGGAACCAGCTCGGTTACGCGACAACCTCCCCGGTGCTCTCGGGCACCGCACCCAACGGAGACAGTTGCTTCGACTTCGCCTACCGTCATAACGGCCGAAAGAACGTCCTCTGGTTCGACGGCCATGTGGACGATGTCGGACTGGATCAGATGTACTGGACCGGCGTCAAAAAGTAATCC
>Ga0209373_10005265_pt1 | contig 10648 bp, 8 predicted proteins | sample Higcelweek5metaG_FD_187173 | JGI IMG/M metagenome (GOLD analysis project Ga0209373, IMG submission 187173) | Freshwater pond sediment microbial communities from the University of Edinburgh, under environmental carbon perturbations - High... | ecosystem: Environmental > Aquatic > Freshwater >...
ATGCAGGATACTGATGTTAAGCCGGCGGATACTGATGTTAAACCGGCGGATACTGATGTTAAACCGGCGGATACTGATGCTAAACCGGCGGATATTTTTACCAAACAAGCACATATCATCATGCAGCACCTTAATGCACACCCGGCTATTAGCGTAAAAGTTGTAGGAGAGCTGCTTGAAATAAAAGACAGTCGAGCCAGAGAAGTATTGCAAAAGATGACCGATAAGGGTTTGCTTGAAAAGCGTGGCAGTGCCCGTAGCACTCACTATGTCATTGCAATTGAGATGTCGCAGCGGGTGGGGATATGAGTGGGTGGCGAGAATGCGTATTAGGAATGCTCGTCGAACAAAACATTGCTTATCTTCAAACTGGGCCGTTTGGAACAATGCTTAATTCTTCTGAATACGCAATTTCAGGAATACCTGTCATTGCAGTTCAAGATATTGGTGAAAACAAGCTTTTCCATAATAAATTCGTCTATGTTGATGCAAACACAGCCCATCGTTTATCGCGTTATATGGTTAAAGAAGGCGACATAATTTTTGGGCGAAAAGGTGCTGTTGAACGAAGAGCAATAATAAGAAAACATGAGGAAGGATGGTTGCAGGGAAGTGATTGCATCAGATTGCGTTTTGATGATTCAATAGACTCTGCGTTTATTTCTTATCAATTCGGAAGCAGATTTTATAAAGAGTGGATGTTCCAAAATTCAACGGGAGCAACAATGCCTTCGTTGAATCAAGAAGTATTAAAACTGCTTCCGATTAGACTTCCCCCTCTCCCCGAACAAAAAGCCATCGCCGCCGTCCTCAGCAGCCTGGACGACAAAATCGACCTGCTGCACCGCCAAAATACCACCCTTGAAGCCATGGCGGAAACGCTTTTCAGGCAGTGGTTTGTGGTTGAGGCGGAATCTTCGGTTTGCGGAAAAATTTCTGAACTGGTTGAATTCAACCCCAAGCGACAGTTGCCAAAAGGGACTCTTGCGCCTTATCTGGAAATGGCAAACATCAGTACCACAGGATGTCATCCAACGGATTGGTATGACCGTGAATTTTCTTCCGGGACAAAGTTCATCAACGGTGACACGCTTTTGGCTCGCATCACGCCGTGCCTTGAAAACGGCAAATCGGCGTATGTCACGTTTCTTGAGGAAAACCAGGTTGGCTGGGGCTCGACAGAATATATTGTGATGCGTTCTAGGCTGGGGCTTAACCCGTTTTTCACCTACGCACTGGCTAGAAATTCAGACTTCAAGGAGTATGCCGAAAGTTGTCTTTCCGGTTCCAGTGGTCGCCAGCGGGTGGATCTTAACCATCTAATGAATTATGACATGGCGATACCGTCTGAAAGCGCTATTCGTAATTTCAATGATGCTGTCGCACCTATAGTACCAAAGTTGCACTTAAATTTTCTTCAAATCCGCACCCTCGAAAAACTCCGCGACACCCTGTTACCCAAGCTGATGAGCGGTGAGGTGCGGGTGAAGGTGGGGGTGAACGACCATGAGTAAAGCCGCTGTTACCAAACCGCAAGGGATCGTTGCCGCTGATGCGGTCAGTATTCTTGCCGATCTGCGCGAGCTGATCCACTCCGCCCGCCTTCGGGTGGCCACTGTTGCCAATGCCGAGCAGACGCTGCTTTACTGGCGGTTGGGCAGGCGGATTATCACCGAAAACCTGACCGATGGCCGTGCTGAGTACGGCAAAAAGATTCTTGCGACACTGTCGCAAGAATTGGTTGCAGAGTTTGGCCGGGGCTTCACATACACAGCCATTATTCGGATGGTCCAGTTCTACGAATCCTTTCCCGACGAGCAAATTGTGGTGACACTGTCGACACAATTGAGCTGGAGCCATTTCGTTGAAATTCTTCCCATAAAAACTCTCCTTGCCCGCGAGTTTTATGCAGAGATGTGCCGAGTTGAACGCTGGTCAGTCCGAACCCTGCGGCAGAAAATCGGCGGAATGCTGTATGAGCGTACCGCCCTTTCCAAAAATACCGCAGAGGTCATCAAGACTGAACTGGAGAACCTGCGCGATGGGCAGATGACCCCTGACATGGTGTTTCGCGACCCATACCTGCTGGACTTTCTTGGCCTGCAAGGTTCCTTCAGTGAAAAGGATCTGGAAAGTGCCATTCTGCGGGAGATGGAAAAATTTCTTATGGAACTGGGGAGCGGCTTTTCCTTCGTGGCTCGCCAAAAACGGATGAGCGTCGGCAAGGATGATTTCTATCTCGACCTGCTCTTCTACCACCGCTTTCTAAGGAGACTGGTGGCCATTGAACTGAAGCTTGAATCATTTCAACCTGCTCATACAGGCCAGATGGAGCTGTATCTTCGCTGGCTGGACAAGCACGAGCGGGCAGCAGGCGAAGAGTCACCAATAGGCCTGATCCTGTGCGCCGGTGCGGATGCCGAACAGGTGGAACTGCTGCAACTGGACGAAAAATCTATCCGGGTTGCGGAGTATCTGACTGAGCTGCCTCCGATTGAACTGTTGCGCTCTCGCCTGCACTTCGCCATTGAACTAGCCAGGGAAACGGCTGCACGGAGAGATGCAGATTTATAAGAGGCTCTCTTGAGCTTGACGTAAATAATGTCTTTTATAACGGTATGTTACGCTCTAATAAAGTATGAGCATCAATAAGAATATATAAGAGCCGGATTCACAAAGAGGCACTCCTGAATGTCTGATAAACTAACCGAATCCACCATCGAAGCCTTCTCCATCAAGCTCTTTGAACGGCTTGGGTATTCCTGCGTCTATGCGCCAGAGATCACTCCAGATGGTGAGCGTCCCGAACGGAGCCGTTATGATGAGGTGCTATTACCCGAACGCTTACGCACCGCGGTGCGACGCATCAACCCATCCATTCCTTTAGCTGCCCAGCAAGAAGCCATTAAAGAAGTTGAACGCATCCACTCCCCCGAATTGCTTGCTAACAACGAGGTTTTCCACCGTATGCTGACCGAAGGGGTAAAGGTGAGCTATCAGCAGGACGGTAATGATCGCGGTGATCTTGTCTGGCTGATTGATTTTGCCAATCCTGAAAATAATGAGTTCGTGGTGGCGAACCAGTTTACTGTGATTGAGAACCATCAGAATAAACGGCCTGACGTGATTCTGTTTGTGAACGGAATTCCGTTAGTGGTGATGGAACTGAAAAATGCCGCCGATGAAAATGCCACCATCAAATCAGCTTATCAACAATTGGAAACCTATAAGCAGGCTATCCCGACTCTGTTTACCTATAATGCATTGCTGGTAATTTCTGACGGTCTGGAGGCGAAAGCGGGGTCTTTGTCAGCAGGCTTGAGCCGATTTATGGCGTGGAAGTCGGCTGATGGTAAGGCTGAAGCCTCGCATTTGGTGAGCCAGCTGGAAACCTTGATTAACGGCATGTTGAATAAAACAACGCTGCTGGACTTGATTCGTCATTTTGTGGTGTTTGAGAAATCAAAAAAGGAAGACCTGCAAACTGGCGTCATCAGTATTACCACGGTTAAAAAGGTTGCTGCGTATCACCAGTATTATGCCGTGAATGCGGCGGTGGCTTCGACCTTGCGCGCTGTTGCTGTTGCCGATGTGACTGTCGCGGCAGAGGCGCCGGAAAGCTATGGCGTGCCGGGTGTGAGCAGTCAGCCCAAAGGCGATCAGAAAGCCGGGGTAGTCTGGCATACCCAAGGCAGCGGCAAGTCGCTCTCGATGGTGTTTTATACCGGGAAAATCGTGCTTGCTCTGGACAATCCAACGGTACTGGTAATTACCGACCGCAATGATCTGGACGATCAATTGTTTGATACCTTTGCCGCCTCTTCCCAGTTGTTACGGCAGGAACCAAAGCAGGTTGAAGACCGGCAGCAACTGAAAAGCCTGCTGAAAGTTGCATCTGGTGGCGTCATATTTACCACCATTCAGAAGTTTCAGCCGGAAGAAGGCAATGTGTATGATGAGTTGTCACCTCGCCGCAATATTGTGGTGATTGCCGACGAAGCTCATCGAACCCAATATGGCTTTAAAGCCAAAACCATTGATGAAAAGGACGACCAAGGCGAAGTTATCGGCAAAAAGGTGGTGTATGGCTTCGCCAAGTATCTGCGCGATGCTCTGCCCAATGCTACCTATTTGGGATTCACCGGCACGCCGATAGAAAAAACGGATGTGAATACTCCGGCAGTATTCGGCAATTATGTGGATATTTACGACATTGCCCAAGCGGTGGAAGATGGCGCAACGGTTCGAATTTACTATGAAAGCCGTTTAGCAAAAGTTGCTCTTAGTGAGGAAGGTAAAAAGCTGATTGCAGAGCTGGACGAAACGCTGAGCCAGGATGAGCTGACCGATCCGCAGAAGGCCAAGGCCAAGTGGACCCAGATGGAAGCCTTGGTGGGTAGTGAAAACCGGATCAAGAATATTGCACAGGATATCGTCAGCCATTTTGAAGCGCGGCAGGAGGTGTTTGCTGGCAAGGGGATGATCGTGAGTATGTCACGCCGCATTGCCGTTGAGTTGTATGAAGAGATTATCAAGCTGAAACCAGGCTGGCATTCGGATGATTTGAGTAAAGGCGTCATTAAGGTAGTAATGACCGCTTCGTCATCTGATGGCCCTAAGCTTGCCAAACATCATACTACCAAGCAACAGCGCAAGGCACTGGCAGAGCGGATGAAAAACGGCGACGACGAGCTGAAGCTGGTTATCGTGCGAGATATGTGGCTGACCGGGTTTGATGCGCCTTGCATGCATACGCTCTATATCGACAAACCGATGCAGGGGCATAATTTGATGCAGGCCATTGCGAGGGTAAACCGCGTCTACGGAGATAAGCCCGGCGGTTTGGTTGTTGATTATCTGGGGATAGCTTCCGATCTGAAACAGGCATTATCGTTTTATTCTGATGCCGGAGGCAAAGGTGATCCGACCCTGGCGCAAGAGCAGGCTGTACGATTGATGCTCGAAAAAATAGAAGTGGTGTCGGCTATGTATCATGGCTTTACGTATGAAGATTATTTTGTCGCTGAAACATCACAGAAGCTGTCAATGATACTGGCGGCAGAAGAGCACATTCTAGGTCTGGATGATGGGAAAAAACGCTATATCAATGAAGTCACCGCGTTGTCATTGGCTTTTGCCATTGCCATTCCTCATGAGCAAGCCATGGATGCTAAAGACGAAGTTGCCTTCTTTCAAGCTGTGAAGGCTCGTTTGGCAAAGTTTGATGCTGCTGGCACAGGCAAGACAAATGAAGAAATCGAAACAACCATTCGGCAGGTGATAGACAGTGCGTTGGTTTCTGAACAAGTGATTGACGTGTTCGATGCTGCTGGCATCAAAAAGCCTGATATATCCATTCTCTCTGAAGAGTTCTTGCTTGAACTGAAAGGGATGGAACATAAGAACATTGCCCTGGAAGTAATGAAGAAGCTTCTCAACGATGAGTTGAAAATGCGAGCCAAAAAGAATCTGGTGCAGAGTAAATCGTTGATGGAAATGCTTGAGAATGCCATCAGGAAGTATCACAACAAAATTCTGACCGCCGCCGAAGTCATGGATGAGTTGATAAGAATCAGTAAGGAAATAGTTGCTTCCGATAATGAAGCCAAAACGCTTGGCTTGTCTGAATTTGAGTATGCATTTTATACAGCCGTTGCCAACAATGACAGCGCCAGGGAGTTGATGCAGGACGACAAGCTGCGTGAGCTGGCGGTGGTGTTGACGCAGCGGGTCAGGGAAAACGCTTCCATTGACTGGACAATCAAAGAAAGCGTCAGGGCCAAGTTGAAAGTAATCGTGAAAAGAACGTTACGGCAATTTGGTTATCCGCCGGACATGCAGTTACTGGCAACAGAAACAGTTCTCAAACAGGCGGAAATGATCGCCAATGAGTTGGCTGAGGCAAAGATATGATAACCCTTGACCAATTGACCGACATTATCGCCAAAGGCGAACAGCTTGACATAGAGTTCAAATCCGACCGTCGCACAATGCCTGACCGCGAGATTTACGAAGAGGTCGTTTCTCTGGCCAATAGTAAAGGCGGTGTTCTCTTGATAGGCATTGAGGACGACGGTGCAATAACCGGCACCCGTCCCCGGTATGGCGATGTTACCGATCCAGATTACTGAAAAGAATGTGCAAGTCCGGAAAACTGGAACCTCTTGGCTCTCCACCACGATGGATTTATTATGTTAAAGCAGGCTGATGAACGTCTATAGGTGGTATAGGCGCTCGCTTATAGAAAGGGTATTGCTATAGGTGCAGCGTATAGACGCATATAGCTTGAACCAAGAAGAACAGAATCAGAATCGAAAAGGAACAGTATGACACTTAAACATGAAGATTCCTACTGGGGCGGGATTGTCAAGGCATTAGGTCTGGTATTCGGCGACATCGGCACCAGCCCGATCTATACCCTGACCATTGTCTTTGCCTTGACCAAGCCGACCGTTGCCAATGTCTACGGTATTCTGTCGCTGGTGTTCTGGACCATGACCATCCTGGTGACGGTGGAGTATGCCTGGCTGGCCATGGCGCTGGGGCGCAAGGGGCAGGGGGGCGAGATCGTTCTGCGGGAGATCCTGATCAAGATGCTCAAGCAGGGGCGGCTATTGGCTTTTGCCGGTTTTCTTTCTTTCCTGGGGGTCTCGCTACTGCTGGGTGACGGCGTAATCACGCCGGCCATTTCGATTCTCTCTGCCGTGGAAGGTCTGCTGCTGATCCCGGCGTTGGCAGGGACAAAACAGACCGTGCTGGTACTGATTGCCGCACTGATCGCCTTCACCCTGTTCTTTTTCCAGCATCGCGGCACCGACAAGGTGGCAAAGATCTTCGGGCCGATCATGCTGATCTACTTTGGCGCCCTGATGGTATCCGGTCTGGCCTCCATTGCCGGTATGCCGGGGATCATCAAGGCGATCAGCCCCCACTACGCCTTTGAATTCTTTCAGCAGAACGGTTTTACCGGCTACATTGTACTGTCGGAGGTGATCCTCTGTGCCACCGGTGGCGAGGCGCTGTATGCCGATATGGGGCATCTGGGACGCAAGCCGATTGTACGGGCCTGGTATTTTGTCTTCTTTGCCCTCTACCTCAACTATCTGGGCCAAGGGGCCTTTATCCTCAGTAGCGGCCAGACCAGGAACATCCTGTTTGCCATGATCAACCATCAGGCGCCGCTGCTCTATATTCCGTTCCTGCTGTTGACCATCATGGCCACCATCATCGCCTCCCAGGCGATCATCAGCGGGGTCTTCTCCATTGTTTATCAGGGGATAACCACCCGGTTGATGCCGCTGATGAAGGTGGATTATACCTCCAGCCATATCCAGTCGCAGATCTATATCGGCGCGGTAAACTGGGGCTTGATGACCGCCGTGATCTTCGTGATGTTTTTCTTCCAGAAGTCCGAGAATCTGGCTGCAGCCTACGGTATGGCGGTGACCGGTTCCATGACCATCACCGCTATTATGATGATCATGGTCTACTCCCACACCATGAAAAAGTGGAAGGTGCCGATTGTGGTGGTGGTGGGTATTCTGGATTTGATCTATTTCACCTCTACCTTTTCCAAGATCCCCCACGGTGCCTACTGGTCAATCATTCTGGCGGCCATCCCCTTTATCACCATCATGGTCTGGACCAGGGGGCAGAAGGCGCTCTACCAGGCGCTGCGACCCCTTGATCTTGAAACCTTTATGATCTCCTACGAACAGATCTACGGCAAAGGACGTAATATCCCTGGTACCGGCCTGTTCTTTGTGCGAGGACTGGATGTAATTCCACCGTATCTGGTGCATTGCGTAATCCGCAGCAACATTATCTATGAGCGTAACGTGCTGATTTCCATCCTCCGTACCGATGAGCCGTTTGGGTTGGAAAATGTCCATACCCCAGCCGTGGGACCTGGCCTGGAAGGTTTTGAGATAAAAGCAGGCTATATGGAAGTGATTGATATTGAAAAGATTATCCGTGCGCATGGGATAACTGAAAAGGTTATTTTTTACGGTATCGAGGATATAGCAACAGCAAACCCGATCTGGAAGGTCTTTGCCCTGATCAAGAAGTTGACCCCCAATTTTGTGCAGTTTAACAAGTTGCCAGCGGCGAAACTGCAAGGGGTGGTGACACGGGTGGAGATGTAACATTTGAGTAGTGACCTGAGTATGGAATGAATGGTATGGTGGTAGTACGTAAGCGGTAAGACGTAGTGGAGGTGTGTATGCAAAAAAAACTTACCATTTCAGTGGATGAGTTTATTTACGATGAACTCTGTCGTGTTGTGGGGCGTGGTAATATCAGCAAATTTATTGAAAACCTTATCCGTCCTCGCCTTCTGGACGGTGAGCTTGATGCTGCCTACCGTGAGATGGGTGCAGATTGTGTAAGGGAGCAGGAAGCGCTTGAATGGGCTAATGGAGTTGTGGGGGACTGCGCCAATGAAACGCGGTGAGGTCTGGTGGGTAAACTTTGATCCTTCCATTGGAACGGAAACAAGAAAGATCAGACCTGCAATTATTGTGAGTAATAATTCCGCAAACAGCCATTTGAACAGGGTGCAGGTAGTGCCACTTACCAACAATACCGGCAAATGCTATCCCAGTGAGGCGCTTGTGGTGCTGAATGGTGCTGAAAACAAGGCAATGGCCGATCAGCTTGCCACTGTTGACAAGCAGCGCCTGCAGAACTGCGTTGGCAGTATCAGCAACAAGGATATGAAGCTGGTTGATCGTGCCATCAAGGTACAGTTGGGGTTAGCGTTGTAGCACCCCCACCTGTAACCCTTACCAACTCATCCACCAGTTCCATGAAGAAAAAGCAGTTAGCCGCCATAGAACGCAAAGGGCTTAAAATAGTAATAATACGCTTCAAACACACCTGCAAGGTGGTGTAGAAAATATATTTAACGGTCCGTTTTCTTTTGTTCTCTTGTGTTCTTTTGCGACTAAACTGCGATTTTCAGGTTTAAGAGTTGTTGAAGCTGGTGTGATTTCAGTTAAAGCGCCCCGTGGATTGATTTCAACGGGGCGCTTTAGTGTCTGAATGCTGATTACGCCTGGGGGGCTTGAGGCAGGTACTGTTCAAACTGTTTTTTATCAATGGCGCATTTATGGGCCTCTTCCGGGTTAACCTGTTTGGTCTTAAGCAGGTCAAGCAGGTGCTGGTCCATCAGCTGCATACCGTCTTTTTTGGCAGTCTGGATGATGGAGGGGATCTGGAAAGTCTTACCTTCGCGGATCAGGTTGGCAATGGCCGGGGTACCCAGCATGATCTCCAGGGCTGCCACCCGACCGTGGCCGTCGGCGGTCTTGAGCAGTTGCTGACAGACCACCCCTTTCAATGATTCCGACAGCATGGTGCGGACCTGATCCTGTGATTCCTTGGGAAAGACATCGATGATCCGGTCAATGGTTTTGGCGGCGGTGTTGGTGTGCAGGGTACCGAACACCAGGTGGCCGGTCTCGGCGGCGCTCATGGCCAGCTGAATTGTCTCAAGATCCCGCATCTCTCCCACCAGGATGATGTCCGGGTCTTCCCGCAGAGCGGCCCGCAGGGCCGAGGCAAAGGAGTTGGTGTGCGCTCCGATCTGGCGCTGGTTCAAAAGCGACAGCTTGTTTTCATGGATGAACTCCAGCGGGTCTTCCAGGGTCAGGATATGCTCCTGACGGGTGGCGTTGATCAGATCGATCAGGGCGGCCAGGGTGGTTGACTTGCCCGATCCTGTGGGGCCGGTTACCAGAACCAGACCTTTTTTAAAATTGGTCATCCGTCTGACCCCCTCCGGCAGGTTCAGCTGATCGGCCGAGAGGATCTTGGCCGGGATGATCCTGAAAACCGCTGCCACGCCACGGTGGGTCATCAGGATGTTACCCCGGAAGCGGGCCAGATCCGGCACGGCGTAAGCAAAGTCCAGGTCGTTGGTTTCCTCGAACTGGGTACGCTGCTCATCCGTCAGGATCTCAAACAGGATCGGGATCAGTTCTTCGTGGGAAAGCGCTTTGAACTGCAGCCGCACCATCTCGCCATGCTGGCGAAAGATGGGGGGATTGCCGGATGACAGATGCAGGTCAGAAGCCCCTTGTTCTTTCATCATTTTAAAGAGTGCGTCTATCTTTGCCATGGGTAACTCGCTCCGTAAGACTTACTGGATAACAGCAGCAATATATTCTTCGGGTGAAACAGCCCCGGCCCGGATCAGGGCCTCACCTTCCGCCTCAATACCGCAATAACCGCTGGCGTGCAGTTGTGACAGAAAACTGCTGCCGTCGGATGCTGCCTCGAACTGATCATGCAACTGCTTGTTAAAACAGATGATGTCGGTTAAAAAGAGCCGTTCGCTGACACCGGTAAAGCCGCACTGGCTACAACCGGTGGTGTGAAAAAAGTCGGTGGGTGAAGGATTCAGGTACAGGTTGAACAGTTCCTGATGTGGCGTCTGGTAGGGCTGACGGCAGCCGGGACAGAGCAGCTGAATTCCCTTCAGTGATACGATGCCGCCCAGAAACGGCGTCAGGAAGGCGTTGCGCTGGCGGTAACGGATCAGGTGGTCGCACAGGTTGCGGGTACCACGAATATCCATCCCCACCAGTACCAGTTTGCCCCGCATGGCAGCTCTGGCAGCAGCGGTAAACGGCTCCAGTGCCGT
>Ga0209373_10005266_pt1 | contig 10647 bp, 10 predicted proteins | sample Higcelweek5metaG_FD_187173 | JGI IMG/M metagenome (GOLD analysis project Ga0209373, IMG submission 187173) | Freshwater pond sediment microbial communities from the University of Edinburgh, under environmental carbon perturbations - High... | ecosystem: Environmental > Aquatic > Freshwater >...
GTGGTTTTCCTTGTACTTATCGAGTACCGGAATCGTTTTATCTTTATGCTCTTTCAATCTCCGTACAATTTTCTCGGTACTTGTATCGTAAGGCATGCAATGGTCGGTTTTACTGCGTTGGTTGAGCCGCGAAATCAACTCCAGCGTGTCGACCTGGATTTCAATAATTTTTCGAATGGTCGTATTGTGTTTTTTCAATATTCCATCCAGAATGTACGATTGAACCAATGTTCGTGGGAATCCCTTAAATATAAATCCCTTGACCGTTTTTGAATTCTTAATTTTATCTAATATCAAGGGCACAACCAGTTCATCGGGAACCAATTCTCCGTTCTCGTAAATTTGAGTAATTTTTTTGCCCAATTCGGTTCCCGCTTCTATCTCTTCTTCAAGCATCCGGCCAGTAGATATATATTCGAGACCATATTTCCTGGAAAGTTCCATACCCTGAGAGCCTCTACCGCAGCCAGGATAGCCAAAAATGACCACGTTCATCAACTTTTTACTCAATTCTTTATTGATAATATCCTCAATCGCAACGGTAACCTCCCCTACTCCCTGATGTCCGTCAATTGATATGTAATTTCCTTTTTCCTTGTAAAAATTAAGAACGGGCAACGTCTTTTCTTCATATTCCTTCAGCCTTTTCCGTATAACAGGCTCATTATCATCCGAACGCCCCGAAGTTAAACCCCGGTTTAAAAGCCGTGCAACCGATTCTTCTTCCGGCACTTCAATGCTGATTAAACAATTAAGCGATGTGTTCAATTTAATCATTAAACCTTCAAGAATATAAGCCTGAATAAGGGTCCGCGGGAATCCGTCGAACAGAAAACCACCCGACTGGGAATTCTCTTTAATCGTCTTTTCGAGAATTTGTACGATAATTTCATCGGAAACAAGTTTCCCTGCCGCGATGATGCTTTTAGCTTCCAATCCCAGTTTGGTTTCTTCGGCAAGTTCTTTACGCAACAAATCGCCTGTTGAAATGTAAAACAGGTCATATTTTTCAATTAAAAAGGCGGATTGAGTTCCTTTGCCAGCTCCCGGAGGGCCGAATAATGCAATGTTTATCATAGGTTCGGTTTTAATGCCCACGAAAGATAAATAAACTCTTGCAATGAGTAAACAAAAGATTAGGTATTATTAAACATTATTCAGAACATTCACAGGCGCTTATCCGATTGTTTCTCTCAATATCAATGCCGGTAAGGGAATCAATCTAAAATAAACCGATTATTCCTTTTTACCTCATGAACATTTTGACTATCGGTTAACATCTCAAGCAATGTAAAGGCAACATCGAGACTTGTTGCCGGGCCTGTTGAAGTAATAATGTTTTTGTCAACGACCAATTGTTGATCCTGAACATCCGCACCGAAACCGGCCAACTGCTTGCGCCTGTAACCTTCATTCAGATCCCAGGTGGTGGCTTTCCTGTTTTTTAAAACCCCCGATTTGCCAATGGGTAAAGCGCCCACACATATTGAGGCAATGAACTTACCTTTCCTGTCGAATTCACGGATCAGATTAAGAAAACGTTCGTCGTAAGCATCTTCGTAAAAGCCGCCAGCTTCGCCACCACCGGGAATAGCCAACGCATCATAATCGTCAATATTGATCTGGTCAAACGGAAGTTCAGGTTGTACAATCAGGTTCCAATAACATTTGATTGTTGGTCGCAAACCGGTGGTAATCAAATCGACCGGCCCGAAGTCCGATTCCCTGCTCCAGCCAAATACATCGGTAAACACACTGGCTTCATAAGCTTCAAAACCTTGTGATAAAAACAATAAAACTTTTTTCATTCGTATCAATTTTTAACGGTTTGCGATAGGTTTAGTTGCCTACTACGTACTACTGACTTTGTAGTCAGAACGAAACCGGCAATAAATTATAGTGACGTATTATTACACGTAAATTGGTCATTATAAGAAAGTCATACCAATTTTCTTATCAAGTCCCTTTTCGAAAATCCTAATCAGTGTCGATAGTTGGATATTACCTCTCGCATTTTCAATTTTTGAAATGTAGCTTTTTTTTGTACCTGCCTTGATGGCAAGTTGTTCTTGTGTCAGATTTGCTTCTTTTCTGGCTTCTTTAAGCATCTCGCTCACGATGAACATTTGAGCACCTTCTTCATATTCATTCCGGCTGTCGGTTCCAATTTCACCGTGCTCTTTTTCGATGAGTTCATCAAATGTTTTGATCTCTTTATAATCTGTCATGTCTTTGTTTTTTTTGATTCAAAATATCTCAGCATATATTCAGATGCTGTTTGTTTCCTTTTGACTGTGTGAATCCTCAGAAATGCAGAATTCTTGGTTTTACCGAATTCTAAATCCTAAACTCAAGAGGTCTATATGGTACTGGACAAAAGGGGGTTTACACGGAAACGGTAATTGAAAATATTTTGCTGTTAAAGGTTAGCCCTTTTTTTGATCTATAAAAATTTCCAAATGTCTTCAATCAGTAAATTGTCAAAGGTTTTTATATGGTCTTTTAAGATGTTTTCCGTTTTCATATTTGGCCTGATGTCACAGTAATAAACACCATCAAGAGGGTTGAGTTTTACTGTATATCCTTTAAAATGTCCGGGTAAGAAAGTTGCATTTATGCCGTATTCATTTTCTTTTTTTGTGTTTTTTCTCTGAACGTCATTTAAAAAAATTGCAATGTGAGGTGTTGCTTTTTCTGTTAATTTATTATATAAGAATTTGTCAATGAAAATCTTGTCAATTCTGTCTTTGCTTGATGTTTTGATAGATCCAATTACTTTTATATCATCCTGTTTCTCAATTATAAGGTCATGCTGATAGCTCATATTAAATGTAGGTTCACCGTCAACGATTACCGGAACTTGAATTGTTCCAGATTTGCAATCTATTCCAATTTCGTTTATAATCAAGCGAATGAAATGTTCAAACAAATCACCGTTTAGCTTTCTGGCAGTATTTGATTGACCTGCTGGTAATCCATCTAGTGCAGAGCCAATAGACTGCTGAATAGTGTATGTAGCGTTATTTATTATATTACGAACGGTTTCATCATTTTTGTTGACCGTTTTAATTGTTCTTAATACTTTCAAAAACTCAATTGATGCTTTGGCAAATTCCTTTGCATCAAACATTAAGTTTGAATTTATTGGTCGAGTGATTTGAAAATTCCCTTCTTTCTTATATTGATAAAAACGATAGTGGTTTTCGTTTTGAGAAATGATGATTGCCTGCAAGTTATCACTGATATATCTCAAATATTCATCACAAAATGAAATATATGCTTTAAGGTCTGTGAAGTTGCTTTTATCCTTTGCTTTATTAACAATCTTGTGTAAATTACTCATGGTGCTATTTTTATTTAGGGTTTTCGTGATCCGCCTTTGGCGGATTCATCGTATTGAGTTTCTCCTTTTTTGGTTTTCAAAATCGTATTTAATCCACTTTTCAATTCCCCATTCTTCGACAAGTTCGATGCGGTTCGCAGCCCAATCCAAGTATTCATGAGATAAGTCGCAAGCCATCCATTTTCGTTTAAGTTGTTCCGCACATACTGGAGTTGTACCTGAACCACAGAATGGATCAATAATAGTATCTCCAATATTTGATGATGCCAAAATAAGTTTACGTAATAGTTCTTCTGGTTTTTGTGTTGGATGAGGTGTCTTTTCGTGCATCCCATTACAAGTCGTTGGTACTTCAATAATATCCTGTGGAATTTCCAATACATCTTTAGGTTTTGCCCCAAGTGTATTTGGCTCCCATATATGATTCCCGTTTTTACCGTTACCATATTGACTAGATTCAGCTTGTGGATGGCTTGGATATTTTAGAGTGTGTTCACTATAAGGAATCCTAATCATATCAATGTTAAAAGTAAAATTCTTTGTTTTTCTTAAATGCATAATACTCTCATGGCTTCTACCCCAATCTGTCCCAAGATTAGCTTTGTTCTTGTAATTCCAAATTATCCAACGGCATGACTTGAACAGTTTTGATGCAGGGTGTTTTATGTCTGCAAGTATTTCGGAAAAACCACATATAAACAAAGTTCCTGATGGCTTTAAAACTCTCGCAGATTGCTCTATCCATCTCATAGAGAATTTAATATACTCTTCCTGACTTTCAAATGTATCCCAATCGGCTTTTTTAATATTGTACGGAGGGTCAGCAAAAACCAAATCAACACTTTCATCAGGCAAGGTTTTTAACCATTCAATACTATCACCTTGCCAAAGCTGTCCATTGGGATGTTGATAAAATATTTTTGGAGAGATATTATTTTCAAAGTTATTTTCAATACGCTCACCTTTTAATAAAACTTCACCAAAAAAAGTTGGCAATTCTTTATTTCTTGTCATAGTCATTCCCATTGTGTAAAGTTTTTAAGTAAGACACTTTTTCTTCTGCGACTCTTAAAATACTCAGGTCGCCTTCTTCGTCCAAAACTTTGTAAGCGATTTGGTCACTCAAAAACTCAACAAGCAATTCTCTTTCATTCATATTGAAATAAGAAGCTATGTTTTTGATTAACTGCCTTGTCGGTTGTCTTTGGTTTCTCTCAATTTTTGCAAGAAGTGAAGAATCAATTTTAAGATTTGATGCAACTTCTCTTAACGTTAATCCAGCAGTTTCTCTCATGTTTCTGAGATGTTCTCCAAAATTTGTATGAATTTTCGTTATCTTCATTCAGGACTTATTTTATCCAAAAGTAATCACATTTTATTAAAAGGACAAATTATGTCCACAACACTTTTCCACAATTAATTAAATCATTTGTCTTATTTTGTGATCAGTCATTAGGTGTACGCTGCCCATTAGGGTTACCGCTAACTAGTAATTATATTTTTAAGGTTATCCCACTTTTTACTCATTTTCAGGGTTCACTTTTCATTTGCCCTCAATCTTCATTAAAATTTATCGCAAAGGAATCAAGCACTGAATTAATAAAAAATAATAAGATTTAAACTTACCTTCTGATTTTAAGGTAAAAAATGCGGGATAAACTATTGGTTTGCAAATAACTTTTCAGTGGATTTTTCTTTAAACTTTTTCTGCAACCATCGAAACAATGCCTTCTTGTAAAGCACTTTCTCCCATTTGACCCATTTTGCAACCTTGCGTTGAGCTGTAACCAAATATCACGTCACTGTGGACACCCGTTCGGCTGAGCTCACAAACGAAACCTTGCTTTCTGCTAAAGGATTCTGGTCATTACTGCTCCTTCGGGACTCGCACCCTTTAGATCAACAGCACGCCCTGCATACCAAACAGAAAGCACCTGCGCTGCAGGTTTATATTTCTTAATGACAGCAATGTTCATCCTGTATTTGAATTTTGAAAAAGAAGTCTTTGTTGAGTAACAATTTCCCTTTTTACACCAACATCGGGTCATACCCTAACCTGTGGTTCTTATCAAGTGCATTAATCTGGGCAACCTCTTCATCGGTCAGTTCAAAATCGAAAATCTCAGCGTTTGAAATAATCCGGGCTTGATTTGTCGATTTAGGAATCGTGGGTACACCGCGCTGTAAATCCCATCGAAGAACAACCTGGGCGGCATTTTTCCGGTACTTTTTCCCGATTTGTTTTAATAACGGAATGTCGAAAACCATTCCCTGCATAATGGGGCTCCACGCCTGATAGATGATATTGTTTGCGGCACAAAGGTCGACTAACTCTTGCTGAATAAGGTACGGATGAAATTCCATTTGGTTCACAGCAGGCATGATTTCAACTTCGGGCAACAACTTCGCAAGGTGAATCGGCAGAAAATTACTGATGCCGATAGCCCGTACCCTGCCCTCTTTGTATATCTTTTCAAGGGCTTTCCATGTTTCAATATATTTACCCGTAACCGGCCAATGGATCAGGTAAAGGTCAATGGTTTCAATGCCCAATAACTCCAGACTATGGTCGTATGCCTTGAGCGTTTTCTCAAACCCTTGATCGTCGTTCCAAACTTTTGTAGTGATAAAAAGCTCTTCCCTTGCAATACCATTTTCTTTGATTGCTTCACCAATGCTCTTTTCATTCTGATACAAGGTTGCCGTATCAATCAGTCGGTATCCGGCATCCAATGCATAATTTACCGCGTTTTTCACCTCGGGACCTTCGTTCGATTGCCATGTTCCCAAACCAAAATAGGGCATTTCGACCCCATTGTTTAGTTTTACTGTTCCACTAATATCAGTAATCTTCATTTTCAAAGAGTCATTAGAAAAAAGTCATTAGTCAATAGTTCCCGCCTCGCTGGATTTCGTTTCACTCAACATTAGAAAAGTCTGGTGAATTTTCTGGGAATTGGAGTTTCGAAGCGTACGGCCTGTTTTGTAACCGGATGGATAAAACCCAATACCTTTGAATGCAATCCTAACCGGTTGAGTGGATTTTGTGTTCCGCCATATTTTCTGTCAGCAATCAGTGGGTGTCCCAAATCCTGCATGTGCACCCTGATCTGGTTTTTACGACCCGTGTCGAGCCTCACCTGAAGCAGGGTAAAATCTCCTTTTCTTTTCAAAACTTTGTAATGGGTTACCGCTTTTTTACCTCCTTCGGGGTTCTGATCGGAGTATACAACCATTGCGTTGTTCTCGTGCAGGTACGATGAAATTTCACCTTCATCATCTTCTACCAACCCTTCGGCGATGGCAATATACGTTCTTTCGGTAATGATGTTACGCCAATTATCCTGCATCTGATGTTGTATTTGCGGATCTTTGGCAAAAACCATCAACCCCGAGGTATCACGGTCGAGACGGTGAACAACAAAAATTTTATTCGAGGGGCTTTGGGTTTTCACATGTTTGCTCAGAAAACTATAAGCCGTATAATCTTTTTCGCCTTTCGTTGCTACCGACAGAACTCCGGCATGTTTATCAATCACAATCAAGTAGTCATCTTCGAAAACGATAGAAAATCCCCTGAATGATTTAGCAACTACAGGTGATCGTTCCCACTTAATTTCGACCTTGTTTCCAACCTTAAGCCGAAAGTTATATTGGTTTATAACCGTGCCATCTACCTCAACCTGATCGCTAACCAATAAACTTTTAATGTTGTTTTTGTTTTTATTGGGCAGAGCCTCAATCAGGAATTTCATCAGTTCATTTTCCGTATTGACCTGAAAAACTGAATTGGGTTTAAACCCACTCTTTTTATGTTGCTTATCTTTGTTCATCTATTCAATTATTTCACACGTAATCTTTTTCATTCGCTGCTAAATTCTTTGGGAGACAAAATTCAAAACCCTGAACATTTTACTACCCGTGTGGAACTCGCAAAACTATTCAGGTTCTTTTGATGTATTTTTTGCCGTGCCCGTTTCTTTTACCCGTCCAACTTCCCCGCTTGTCAACCTCACTTTAATCCCATGTGGATGGAAGGTTGAGTTGGTAAGAATATCTTTCACAATACCACTGGTGAGTTTTCCAGTCCGCTGATCGTTTTTTAGAACGATTTGCACTTCGATTCCCGGTTCAATATTTTTCCGTTGTGTACCGTCCATCTTTGAATTATAATTATTTCGGCGTAAAGGTATAAAGAAAAGAGGTGGAAGGCTCACTCCCAATGAAAAAAGGGTCGAACAAAAATGCCCAACCCTTTAATTTCCATTTTCTATTTTCTAAACTAACCTTAAAAGTACCTGAGTTACTAAGTTCAGGACAAAATTATTATTAACAAATTTCTATTCACCCATTCCACCGGCATCCATCCCATTCATTTCACCATTTCCACCGTTTTCACCCTCATTACTTTGCCGTTTCTGTTTGTAATTATTGATTTTGTATGAAAGGGTAAGCGAGAAAACAGGCGATTTCATATCATACTTCGACTTGGAGTAAAAATTGGCACCTTTCGATTCGAATCCGAACTTGGCAGTATCAAATACATCCCTTACAGAAAAGGTTACATTCAACTTATTGTTGAACAAATCTTGCCTGACAGCCATGTTTGTAAACGCAAAACCATCGCGGCTACCCTGCGCCGAAGTGGTTGGGCTATTGTACATCCCGTCGACCTGGAGCTTGGTCGTTTTGGTTATAATGAATGTATTGCTCAAACGTGCATTCCAGTTGGTGCTCGACTGATCTACATCTGCACCATAGAGTTTCCCTTTAATCTGATATTGATACAAGTTACCCATCAGGTTGAACGACCACCATTTTGCCAGTTTGTAGTTCAACATCATTTCAACACCAGTTGAATAGTCCTTTCCAATATTATCAAATGTTTGAAGCATTACGTTATCAGAATAAACACTCTTGACTTGTTCAATTTTATTGTTTGTTTGCCTGCGATACACTTCTGTAGAAATAAAACCTTTTTTCAACTGCAACTGGTACCCAAGTTCGTACGAATCGATATACTCAGGTTGTATTGCAGGATTTCCCTTACGGACATTGTACGCATCGGTCCAAGTTTCAAAAGGTTCGAAAAAGAAACCTCTCGGGCGTTGTATCCTGCGTGTATAGCTGGTTGTGAGTTGTTGTTTGTCAGTAATATTGAACGAAAGATGAACAGAAGGGAAAAAATCCCATCGGTTGATTAAATAATCATTCGGGGCGCCTGAGTAGGAAATTATCCAATCGGTAAGTTCAGTACGTAACCCTAATTGATACCCAAATATTCTTCCCGCATTACTCCAGGTTGCATAAATGGAATGAATATTCTGTTTGAAATCGGAATTGTTATAATACCTCGATGTGTCCGAGGGCACATAATTATCGGTCTCAGTATACCAATGAACATCGTTCCAACCATTTTCCTGTTCTATACGAGCCTGGTATCCTGCTTCGACTTTCATTTTTGTAGTTATCGGATATACATAATCGACTTTGAACCTGACTTCCTTTTCGTTTCCATTCTCCCAGTTCTTTTGCCCGTTAAACAAGAGCGTATCGTCAAGAAACTGATCGAAAGAAGAAAGTTCATCATCGGTTCCGGTTTCGTAATAAAGAAATGCCGTTAATTCATGCCCCTCTTTATTAAATTTCTTTTTATAGTCGAGATTGAACGAAATATTTTCGCTCGTACCTGTACTATTGCTTTTTGTCAGAGAATTCAACAGGTAACCACTTGTTGATCTTTCCTGAAAATCATTGGATCCTCCATTAACCCTGGAACGTCCGTTTAAGTTGGTACTAAACGACAGAGTGTTATTATCGTTAATGAAATAATCGAAACCAGCCTTAACCGACCATGAATTGTGACCACGTTCATTCAAACCCAACGAAGTTGTGGTAATGGTATCTGTAAATAATGAATTAGAATCAGTTTTCCATGTTTTATTAATACTTTCACCCTGCCCGTTTCCATATCGATTGGCCTTATTTCCGCCTACGAAAAAGTTAAACTTTCCGGTTTTGTAATTCACCAGAAAATCGCCGGTTAACGAACCATACGAATCACCTGTTGCATTGATGATTCCACTAATACCTGCAACTTTACTTTTTTTGGTATTGATGTTGATGATCCCCGAGTTGCCATCGGGGTCAAATTTTGCTGAAGGATTGGTAATGACCTCGATGTTGTGAATGGTACTTGCCGGAATTTGTTGCAACGCGTCGGCTGCTGAAAAAGGTGTTGGCCTTCCATCGATGAGAACAGTAAAGTTGGAACTCCCTCTGAGGCTCACATTTCCCTCAATATCAACCGAAACCGAAGGGGTATTGGCCAGTACATCAACCGCGGTACCATTGGCCGCAGTAGCTATTTGCGATGGATCAATAATCTTCTTATCGATTTGGTAAACAACTGGCCGATCTTGCGCATAGACTTTTACTTCATTCAAGTTCTCGGCAGCCGGGTTTAACTCTATTGTTCCAAGGTCAATATTTGTGTGTTCCTTACCTATTCGAATACCCGATTTTATGAAATGTTCATACCCGATGAATTTTGCATCGATATAATAAATTCCGGGAGTTAATTCTGAGATGATGAATTTTCCGCCATTTTCAGCCATTACTCCTCCGGCGATTGATGAGTCACGTTGATTGTAAACTGCAATATTCGCGTAATCAAGAGCGACCTTACTTCCTGCTTCAACAATTGTACCCCTGATCGTTCCGATTTTTGGGAGCATCGACTTGTCGATATTTGAAGGGTTGCCTTGTGAAGGTTGCGAAAACAGATTCAGCGTTAAAATTGATACTAAAATACCAGTAAAAAATAATTTCTTCATAAAATAAAAATTTATAGGAGGTCAAACTAAACCATTTGACAATGGTAGACTGTATATAACGGATAAAGTTTAAACAGATATTGTAATTTTTTGAATTTTAACATCGCTTTAACAATATGGCTGATTGATTACAAATTTTGATTTTGGAAGCGGAGATTAATGAAACAAAGTTAATTTGGAATTTGGAATTTGTGATTGTTCCTTTTCAATTTAGAAAAATAAAAGCGCGATTAATTGGATAAACTAATCGCGCTAAAATTTTGGGTGGATGATGGGGTTCGAACCCGCGACCCTCGGAACCACAATCCGATGCTCTAACCAACTGAGCTACAACCACCATTTTGCATCCCGATAGCTATCAGGATTTCAATTGCGGTGCAAATATAATATTTTATTTCTTTTCGATCCAACCTTTTTGCCAATTTGAACCAAATTTTGAGCTTGTTTCAAAGCATGTTCCTACCGCTA
>Ga0209373_10005267_pt1 | contig 10646 bp, 8 predicted proteins | sample Higcelweek5metaG_FD_187173 | JGI IMG/M metagenome (GOLD analysis project Ga0209373, IMG submission 187173) | Freshwater pond sediment microbial communities from the University of Edinburgh, under environmental carbon perturbations - High... | ecosystem: Environmental > Aquatic > Freshwater >...
TCAGCGCCTCGCCCCGATTCGCCTCAATCTCGTCGCAAATCTTCCGAAGCGTCAGAACATGATCCGCACAATCCGGCAGCGCCCACATCGACTGCTGAATACTGACCGCACCGGCCTTTCTCAGCGCCCGCCAAACGGCCACGCGCGGTCTTGAAGGTTCCGCGGGAAGCGTATAGGTAAGAACAATCCACTTCATATCATCCATATAAACCTCTTGCCGATATACACCGGCAGTCACAATTTCATCGTTCGAGAAATGTAATAACTGTTACAATCGGATTTTATCACTTTGTAACAGCTATTACAATAAGATTAGGGTTGACAAAACGCCCCGAATATCTGTATAATTTCCCTTGCGCATTACAAGCGATTCCGCCCCGTAATGCCGATTTAGCTCAGTTGGTAGAGCAGCTGATTTGTAATCAGCAGGTCAACGGTTCGAGTCCGTTAATCGGCTCCAAGAAAAAAAGCCTGCATCCTTTGGGATGTGGGCTTTTTGCTTGGGTGAAAATACGAGATTCACTATTAACTGACCACCAGTTACCAAGTGAGAAGCAAAGTGCTCATATCCCTTGACACCACAGTAATTACTTAACAGCTCTCACCATTACCATGCTTTTTAATACTATTCATCTTGCAATATCCAAAAGAACATCATATTTTGGTTATTGACCTACTCGAAATTTACTGTTTCGATGCTAAGTACCGCCCGTGCATGTTTGTCGGTTTCATTATACTTATTGTTTCATGCACCTACATGGTGAACAAACTCAATAAAAACATTGCCCTTTTTCTTGAACTTAAGGAACAGAATTTTCTTGTATTTACTTTTAATTGATAGAATTGCTTCGTGGTGGGTAAGTAATAATTTGCCAGTATCTTCATCGGAAATTTTAGCATAATTATTTGCAATAAGCATACCTACAAACTCTTCATTCTCAGTTTCTGTTATACCATTGTTCGAAAGAATTTCTAAAAACTCACTATAGGGAAATTTCTTCGTGTACGTCGTTTGCACAGATGCAAATATCTCCGAAACTGAAGGATACTTAGCACCCATTTCAATTATTAAATTGTGATACAGAAAATAATTGTATTTATCAATAGCGTATTGCAAGTCTTTATCGGTCACTTGTGGACGGTTATTGTTGTATGCAGATTCAAAAAGTCTACCAATAAAATACAATATGTCTCTTGGTCGAGGAAGGCAGTTTGTTCTAATTACTTCAAAATTATCTTTTCGTTTTCCAAAAGAAAAATAATCTTGCCATATTTTGTCAATTTCATAATTTTCATCCAATTCAAGTACATACCTGAATCGTTTTTCTATGATTTGCTTAAGAAGATTGGGAAATTGTACCCAATCAATTTCGTATTCGTTTACTAATAACTTATCTGGCTCACGAGAATTTGTCAACATTCGTTCGAAAATGTCTTTTCTTAAAAAAATAATAACTTGTGTTTGTACCTTATCATCGGTTCTATTTTTAAGATCTTTTTGAATTTCTTTTGTAACCTCAAAAAGGCTGAATATCATATTAACTTGCACAGATAAATCGGCCTGCAAATCCCACGATTGATCAAGGTTGTCAGCCAATATTGATATATTGAAATATTTGTCTTTCTGAACAAATCTTTTAATTAATTCTCTCATAGGGTTAATTAAATGAACATAATAGTTATTAAGAATATTTTCAGATTTCTCGTTTGAATTATTAATTTCCGAATGTATTATATTCATCGATTCGAAAAAATGGCTATTTAGCATAGTAGCATTATTTTGAATAAATGTATGAATATCCAATTCTAATCCAGAATATTCGACCTTACCAATCTTGTTAATTCTACCGTCAATTTGTAGTATTATCTTTGAATATATTACAGTTCTCCATATTGCGAAGAAAAAAGATTGCTGTTTGGCTTGACTTTCATATAATCTTGTTACATCTACATTATAAAGAAGTTCACTTGATTCTGGTTTTAAATTAATAACAAAAGTTGAGCTTTTGCTCCTTAATTGGCTGTCAATCATAATATAAAGAGCTGTCTTTCCTGATCCTTTACGCCCAATTACAATTGTTCGTTTGTTATCAATTGCACGTAAATAGGCTTGCGTTTCGACGAAATAGTTCGCTAAAACATCTTTTTCATTTTCCGCAACATCATATCCAAGTCCAAGTTTCAACAAATTCAGGTCATGATCAGTCGATACTATATTGCTTCCTGGAATTACTCTTTTGACATTATTAATAATCCATTCATCCATTTTTTCACATGCATCTTGTGAATACTTATAAGATATAAGTATATCTGCATAGTCAATTGGTGGATCAAAAGGATACGGTGCTAGAAGCATTACACTTTTTCCCAAACCTAGGCCAATTCCCGCATAGAGCGAATTAACGGAATTATATAATATTGCATTTACAATTTTATCGCTAAGGCAATGCAGTATAACAGCTTTACTTGAATATATACTATTGATATACCAGCTAAGTGTCCGATATTCAACTTCAGATGAGTCATCACATACAGAACTATAATCAATCTTCATTAGATGATCATAAACATCTAATTCTATTTGCCCTTCATGTTTGCTTTTAATATAAAATATATCTTTCAATCCTATGTTTTTCGAGGCCAAACTTAATAGACTTTCAATGAGACTATTTTTGGTGTTTGGTACGCATTTCAAAAATGCATCCACAATATCAGTAGATTTTGTAAATTTAGAGTATCCAAGCATTCTTAAAATATCAGTATTTTTATAGTTTTCTCTTGCGCCAGATATTCCTTCATTTAATAACAGAAATAGATTTTTCTTTTTTCCGATTGCATACCCTAGCTCAAACATCACATTGAAGTTGAGATATGTAAGATCACAAGCAAAAAAATCAGACGCATCGATTTCCTTTAGAACTTCAATGTTAATTAGCTTCCCATTATTCTGCATATCTTCCCAAGATTTAGCAGCATATCCTTTTCCGTTCAAATTTTGTATAGCAGTCCTAATTGCTTGAACATTACCATGATCATTTGTTCTCTCTGCACTTTGAAAAGCAAAGAATAGTGATTCTCCCATATAACTACCTCACATACTAGCTAATGACTTCAAAAGTACGAATAATATTATTATATATTATTTTTTATGATTTAATTAATACAATTTGAAACAATTTGCGAGTAAACGTCGGACTAAAATTGACTCGCTCAATTTTAGTCCGGCAGTCACTCCTCCCAATGTTATCTACCCGAATTTACAGGCATTTCAATAATACTTCATCACAGAACCTATCTAATACCGCACAATAATCTTCATTACTTCCGCCACTGACTATTTCATAATCAGCTAGTTTCATTGTTTGAGAAGTTTGGAATAACTTTTCTTCAGCACTATCATACTTTAAAAAATCGTCATAGCTTTGTGGGTCTCTATCAGATCTTCTGGATTGCGTTCTGTCAAATCTGATTTTATCATCTTCAACAACAACGCGAACTAAGATGAATTCATCACCAAAAATTCCCTTAAAAGTTTTTACATCCGAAAGTGGTCTTATACCTGAAACCATTATATTTTTTTCGTCCATTGTCCTGATTTTCTTAATTATTTCATTAGGAAAGAAAGCCTGTCCATACTTTGTCATATACTTTTGAGATATCATGTGGAGGTTTTCTCTTGTCTTCTCAAGACCTTCTATTTCTGCAAGTTCTCTCGCTATGTCTCCGATTGATAGTATTTTGATACCATACTTTTTTGCGATATATTCAAGAAAGTTATCTTTCCCGGATGCATTTTTGCCTACTGTTGCAATTATCATTCATACACTCCTTCATATTTGAACTGGTCATTCTCAGGTGGACAAGTGGAACATTTAAAATAGTAATTTACTTCGAACTGACACAAGGTCAGATAGCACCAAGTGTTGAATGACGCTTTGGGTAGTTGCAGAACATTCCAAGTTATTTGTATATTGTCTTTTCACTGCCTCCTACCAAGTAAATAAGCTCTACTTGCGAGTACTTCGATCAATCAAGATAGATATCCAGAGTAATAAACACTCCCCTTCCGCCGTTATCAAAACAAGTAAATCTATTTGATATTTGTATGTTTTTGATTTTACATATGCCTTTTAGTATTTTATAGAATGAATAAAATTTTCCAACGAATATACTACTTGTGGATAGAATGATTTGATTTCTTCTGTATAACTCATTCCAATAGGGATATCATTCAGCATATATATAGGTTTCCTGAGGTAAAAAGCGATAGCCATCTCAAGAAATGAATTTCCACCTACATAATTTGTAATTCCACGATGAGTTAGGTTTAGAATTAACAAGAAATCACACTCTTCAACCAATTCCATATTTTGGCGCGATAATCTGTTTTTTATCTCGGTGAATTTGATGTCATCGTCCAATTCATCACGAATGTGTTGGTATCTATTTAAATCTGGCAATGTGACCAACAAATTTTGATTCTTCTCAATGTATTCCTTTGCGGCTAAAATTTCATTTTTAAAGTCAAGACTTGCATGAATTAATACTTTCATAAATACCTTTCTCATTTTTAATATGTATCATAGTAGTGTTTTCTAAATTTCCAGTCCATTCTATGAGATAATTTGCCCGCCAAGATTCTAACAAAGCAATAAACTGTTCTTCGCTAATCATGTTCTTAATTAGTAAAGTAAACTCAATTGCATTTGATAATTTATGTCGCTTAAAATAAGCTTTTAACCTTCTAATAATTGCGCGCTTTTGCTTGTTTTTTAATAGTATATTAGGATTATCATGTTCTATAACATCGGGCAATGTCTTAGCCTTTGCTATCGCCCTTGCAACTGAATCTTCGAAGAGTTTTTGTGATGTTGCCTTTGATATTCTGTAAACGATTACTGTGACTACTATTGAAATAACATTCAAAACCAAACCCACCCATGATAGAACATCCGATAACTGAGGTGCTCTTGTTAATGTTTGAGTACCTATATCTGCACTGCTGATATCTGATACAATCAAGGAAATCCGGTGTATATTTATCAATAATATATTGAACATTGAATTACCTCCTCGTTTTAAGGTAATTTAGAATTTCTTAAATATGGAATTTCGGGAATTGTTTTCAGCTACGTCTAAAACTACTGGTATCAAAAATTCAAACTTATGTTCATTCTCAACTCGAATGATCTTAGAGCGCTGGATTTGACCTTTAAACTTTACCTCGAAATCTCCGATTAAATTAAAGCATTGCTCTGGATGCTCAACTTTAATTTCAACATCAATATCCCAAAGACCATTACTAAGAGTATTAATATGCGATACCTCTTTCTTAATTTTTACATAATCTTCAAACGATTTTTTTTCGCCAATACTTGAGAATTTAACAAATAGTATATAGCATTTATACCCCAAAACATTGGTGTCAAAAACTGCTTGATATTTGTTTATGACGAGATCTTTCCGGAACTTGTCGAGAAGAATTTCAATTTGTTTTTTTCCGGATTTCATATACTGGGCAAGGCTACTGATTGTTGGTCTTTCAACCGCGCGTAATGCAAGAAGCAGATTCAGTTCTAGTTTGCTAACTGTGTTTTTCCCTTGGTGATCAAGGCAAATGTGAGATGCATCGATTCCAACTTTCGGTAGCTCTTTTAACATAAATCTTTGACCACAAACATACTTATCGGGAACTATGTCTATTTCATATTTAAGTAAAGAACTGCCAAAAATATTCTCTAATTCCGATAGCACAGTATATAACCTATTTGTGTTTTCTGCGAATATGGCAACTCTAAAGATTGCCTTCTGGTGGGTCAGCTCATCCCAATCATAGCATTCTGCAACCCACCCAATGTTTGCATGATGACACAAAACATCAGCAATGTAAGATGCACGTTCTCTTGAAGCAAAAAACAGATTTAGTAAGTAAATTTCAAAACCAAAATTTGACACATTCAAGATAGGTATTACTTTCTTTATAGCTCGTATTTGAAAGAGCTTTTTTAAGCGTATATTTACATCGTCTTCTGGAATTTTCATTCTTTCAGAAAACTCCAAATCGCTTAATAGAGGATTGCTGTCAAAAACGCTTAACAATTTCTTATCTATCTCATCAATATGTAACCTATTAATCGGACGAATTACGTTTCTGTTTTCTGTACTCCTTATGACATTCATTCTATTAGCTAATTTCTTCCACTTTTCGATTACATATTCAGTATTTTCAGTTATCAAATTTCCGATTACAACGTCATTACATGATAAATCCAAGTTGTCGATTACAACGTCATCACATGATAAGTTCAGGTTATCAATTGGGATTATTACAGTTGCATCTGGCTGCACAATAAAGTAAGTTGAGTCTCTTTCTTTTCTACTTGTGAAAGCAATAGAAAATTGTCTATTCCCTGCGTCTTTGTCTAACATAGGCTGCAATTCACTGATAAAATCATTCCATTCGTTTTCAGTAATACAGTATTCGTGTTGATTCAGCTGACCTCTTGACTCTGGGATAAATTGATATATTTTCCAGAGATCAATCGAATAGTTCTTTAGAAGATTATATATACCAACGAAGTGATCAATATTATAACTTTTCTTTGTTAAAACTGTAGCCACCTTAATTGGAAATGCATGCTTCTTTCTTTTGTACAAATCTAATATTCCCTTTGTAACTCCAAAGCTCTTGGAGTTTCTACCATTGATCTGATTCGATTTTTCACCGAATCCATCTAGCGGTATTGATAATTTCGAAATGAGCGGCTCTATAGTGTTGACATTGTCGATATAGTTTGTCCCATTGGTAGACAGATAAATTGTTATGCCAAGCCCCTTAAGTCTTTCCATTATCCCAATAGCAAACTCAGGCTTTAGTAAAGGTTCACCGCCAGTAATGCAAACCGTATCACAATGCATTTCATATATAGAGCTAATTACTTCTATTGCTTGTGCTGATGACACCGATTCGAGATTACTTGCGGCATAACAAAACCCACATTCATTATTACAACTTGCAGTAATACGCCAATCAACTATCTCCACAGACATATAATTATCCTCCCTCTATTTTACAATTTGAATTTCTTCTGTTTCAGAAAATTTAGGAGCACAAACAACTTGAAAAACTAGGTCTTTGCAACCGATATTTTTTATACCGTGCATCTCCTCCTCGTACGAAAAAAAAGTTATAGTAAATGGCTCTGTGGTTTTGATTAACTGTTCTCCTTCCTTTTTAAGAAGCAATAGTTGGCCACCTTGATAGAAGAAGAACGACTCATATCCATTATGTTTACCGTCAACATCTAATGGTCTAATGTGATAATGCATCCCGAGCGTCATACCTGGCTTTATTCGCGCAAACATAATATCAGCAGACTCGTTTGAGGGAAGAAATTCGCTAAAACCGGCATCCATATTATGCCAATCATCATAGGTAACCCAATTAAGTTCGCTATTCTTTACAATTAACATAAGTACATCCTCCTAATGATTCTATGCCTTGATGGATTTCGTTGCGTAGTAAATTGCTGTGTATTCTGTCAGTTTAGAAGCAATCGCTCCAATGTATGTATCGTACCCCGCTGGGTCGTTGGTCGGGTGCTTATCCTCATAGAATCCAGAGATGAGAAAGCCGGTTTCTATTTGTCCACCTATTTGTTCTTCTAATGTATGGCTAAACTGCACGCCGTCTTTCTGAGTAATAGTAGTATAATCTCTGCTATTCAGGTCACGAAGTGGGTCAAAAGGAAGTTTGTATTTAACACAAAGTTCAGTAGTTAACGGTAAATCAAACATGTATACATCAGGGTTGGCAAACCCTGTAATTAGGCATCCGCCTCTTTTTAGCACTCTGAAACACTCTGACCATAACAAATGCACATCCTTAATATAACTATTTGAAACGGGATTAATTATGATATCAAAACACTCATTGCTAAAAGGAAGAATATTAGACATATCTCCCTTTATTATCCTAATAGAGTATCCTTCTCTATCAGCAACTATATTTTCAGTGTTGAGTTGCTTTTGAGAATTATCAAAAACAGTGACATCCGCGCCTAATGCAACTAAAATAGGGCATTGTTGCCCTCCTGCGCTAGCCAGTGCCAATACGCTCTGTCCCTTAACCTCACCTAACCAGTTCTTAGGGATAGGCCTTTGTGGGGTTATATATAACGAATAGTTGCCTGCCTTTGCTGCAACGAACTCTTCATGAGAAATTGGTATAGTCCAATAACAATGCTCGTCGACCCATTTGTCCCATTGATCTGAATTTTTTGTGATGTAATCGGTTTGAGCTTGTCCCACTACAAATCGCCTCCGTTCTGGTTATCTGGCAAAAACCGGCCGAAGTGAACCTTGATATCTATAGATTAAAACATTCAATGATATGTACTTTATCCGACACGAATTACATAGCGTCAAAGATTTTTTGATATTACCATGCATTTTCACTATAATTGATAATATTATTCTTTCTTGAACCTTTTTGCAATATAATATATACATATTTTCAATTCCTTAATTGAAGAAGCAAATGCAATGAGAAATATAGAGCACCATTGCAAACGGGCTTACAAAAAGAATATCTGCAATTAGGCTTTCAAATGAGACAATGAAAATTTCTTGGGTGGTGGCTATGCAATTGATATGGTGCTTTCGCATGAGGTATGATATTATCAAGAAAATTGGTATAGCCGCATGTATGAAGCATAGAGCAGCATAGTGATACCTATTATTACTCGTATTTTCCCGTAGTAAACCGTAATATAAGCACAAAACAAGCGGATTTTTTTCGACATATTATCTAATTACAGGTACTTCTAATCTACCAAAAACATGTAGTTCCTGACGCATTGGACCCGAGGTGTATACAAAGTAGATGCAAGTATTGCTTGTGCCATAATATCTGTCTAATGATATAATGAATAACATAAAATGGAAATGCAGATTCCATCAATCAATCGATTCAAGACATGAATTTGGAGTTAATTGTATCATGCTAAAGGAACACCTAAATTATGAAAAAAATATCATAGAGTCGTTTCGTCTACTTTTTTCCAATCCAAATTATCCGCAAAATCATCCATTATATTTCCCAGAAACAGACAGTGTTAAGCAAGTCTTCCACAGCATTTGTGATGATATTCAGTGGGCAAAATGGAGTGACAGCTCGGGTAAAATTGATCCGCCACCTGATTACTATAATAATGAACTTAAATTAATGATGGAAGTAATGCGAGTTGACGATAATGCGTGCATCGATAAATCAACCGGTAAGTTAATTAATCCTCTGCGTGCCCGTGAAAGCGAAATGATTCATGAACTACGCGATAATGGATTTTTTGATATATGTCCTAATGTTAAAAATGTAATTATTACTGCCAAAACAAAGTTGCCGATAGATGAGGACCATAATTATATATTCTATCGAGACAACTTCATGCGAGTCATTGAAAATCATAAAAAAAAGATTCCATCGTACCTACAGAACCATCCCGGATTCAAGATAATTTTTTATGTTTTCGATGATTCAAGTATGTACATTAAACTTGCAGATGGATATTCAACGCAGTCAATCAACAAAAAAAGCGACAATGCACTGGGTCAATTACATTTCTGGTGGATGGACAATGCTTTTTTGGATGTAATAATTAACTCTGAAATCGATTTTTTAATCTGGGAAACTCCATATAAACAAGCAAAATGCAAAGGTGGCGACGAAGTTAAACTTCCGGACGTATGTATTTTTGATGTGAAAAATATGAATCTTGAAACTATAACTTATCCAGAGCGACGTATGGTCAGCACAGAGGAATAATTGAGTATTTTGCATTATAAATATTCAATATGCGGATTGTCTGCGTAGAGCGTTTTGAATGATCCACTTGCGCGGAGTAGTGAGAGCCATTCTACGCAGAAATTGAATACACCGGCGTGGCGGAGCCACGATGGCTCAAATCACACGGATTACTCAATAGCTGCAGGCAATATAGATTCTTGCACCTTCCGGAATATGTTCTAGCATAGGGGTCTTAGCAGGGCCAGTATGGAACCCAGCGTTTCGGCCGAAGCTCCATTATGAATCTCAAGTCTCATCGCAGACAGATGGACTACAGCGCAGATATCACGATCGCGGCTTTCCGGATGAACGGCAGTTGAAATGCCAGGCAACTCAACAAAAGATGCCACCCTTCCGGAAGATGCGGGAAGATTTGTCGTAATAAGCACTTCGTTGCGGATCACTTTCAGCCAGTAATAGTAGAGTTTCCTTCTCGCCATTGTTCTCGCACCATTGGCGGACACTCTGTCCGCTGTTTCGCTGGGCCAGAATCCGTTCCTTCGTAAGCGTCCGATAACCGACGCCTTTTAAACACAGCTAAACTATGGGAATCTCTAAGGAATAACTTTATGAGTGTTTTCAAGTCTTAAAAGACTGTGAGAGTAAACACGAGTACTCATAAAGACTCAAAAAGCAAAGGGAGAACAGCCCATGGATATGCGAAGTGTACAGCATCAGGCATTGGTCAATGAATGGAAGGAACGGATTCTGGCTCAACGAAACAGCGGGCAGAATGTCCACCAATGGTGCGAGCAGATCGGGGTGAAAGAAGCAACTTACTATTACTGGCTGAAAGTGATTC
>Ga0209373_10005268_pt1 | contig 10644 bp, 13 predicted proteins | sample Higcelweek5metaG_FD_187173 | JGI IMG/M metagenome (GOLD analysis project Ga0209373, IMG submission 187173) | Freshwater pond sediment microbial communities from the University of Edinburgh, under environmental carbon perturbations - High... | ecosystem: Environmental > Aquatic > Freshwater >...
ACAACCGTGCCGAACGGGCCATTCGCCCGTTCGTCATCGGGCGCAAAGCCTGGCTGTTCAGCGACACGCCCAAAGGCGCGACGGCCAGCGCCCACCTTTACAGCCTGGTGGAAACCGCCAAGGCCAATGGGCAGGAGCCCTACGCTTGGCTGCGCCATGTGCTCGAGCGTCTGCCGACAGCCCAAGGCGCCGAAGATTACGAGGCGCTGCTGCCGTGGAACTGCACTCCGACGGCGCCACTGTAAAAGACCGGCTCGGCCGTTAACAGGTGGGGTTTATGGATCGCTTTCAATTGACCGGAGAGCAGGGAGGATCGCAAATTTGCGAGGAAGGGCCGGCGAGTTCTGCCTTGAGCGGTGCTATGGCACTCTGGCAGAGGCGTTTGCCAACGCTCGGGGACTTGCGCCGCGGCTGCTCTACCGCGCGTGGCACCGTCTATGCGAAGCGGTGACGGCAGGGGCGATGGGAGGGCATGCTATCAGTCGTCATTTTGCACTCATCCTTGCAATCGCCCCCAACGAGAAGCCTTCATGCAGCCCACCATTCTCCTCGCCTCACGTGTTTCCGAGCCATTTCATGAACACCTGAAAGCCCGTTTCAGGGTGATCGAGGCGGCGACCGCCGACTTCGACGCGGCGATCGCCGCGCTGCCGCCAGAGCTGGCCGGGGACATCCGCATCATCGTCGCCTTCGGCTCGACGCGCATGCCGGGAGCGGCACTGGCCAGGTTGCCGCAACTGGGGCTGATCTGCTGCCTGGGCAGCGGCTACGACGGCATCGACCTGGATCACGCCAGGGAGCGCGGCATCGTCGTGACCAACAGTCCCGCGGCGAACGCCAGAAGCGTGGCCGATCTGGCGATGGGCCTGCTGATCTCGAGCGTCAGGAATCTTTCCTCTGCCCGCGCATACCTGGAGGCCGGGCGCTGGCAGGGCAACGCCGGCGAGCGCATGCAACCCGTGCGCGGACTGACCGGCCGCAAGCTGGGCATCTGCGGCCTGGGCGCCATCGGCCTGAACGTCGCCAGGCGCGCCGCGGCCTTCGACATGGAGGTCGGCTACCACGGCAGGAAGACCCGCCCGGAGGTTCCCTACCCGTATTTCGACTCCATCGTGCAACTGGCCACCTGGGCGGACGTGCTGGTCGTGTCCCTGCGGGCAGACGCCAGCACCTACCATGCGATCGACGCTGCTGTACTGCAGGCACTGGGCCCGCAAGGATTTCTGATCAATGTGTCCCGTGGGACCACCGTGGACGAGAGGGCCTTGGTGCATGCCTTGAAAACCGGCCAGATTGCCGGCGCGGGACTGGATGTCTATGAGCATGAGCCCTCGATCCCCGGAGAACTCTTCGAGCTCCCCCACGTGGCCCTGACGCCGCATATCGGCGGCAGCACCCTCGAGGCGGCGCAGGAGCAGGAGGCCTGTGTCCTGGCCAATATCGAGGCGTTTACGGCAGGGCAGCCGCCGCATACTCCTGTGCCCTTGTAGTCATCCTCAGCCCGCCCTGGGCTGCAACTTGAAACAGGCCGGAGGCGCATGCGGCTTATCGGCCAGGGCAAACGCAACTGGCCGGCTCTCAAGAAGTGCGCTGAGCCTGTGCTCTTGTTGCCAAGTCCCGCTCGCTGTGGTTGCCTCACAGAGTAGGATTGGGGCTCTAAGAGATCGCAACCACCTTGATAGAGACGTGATGAGCATTAACCCTTGAGTGACCATAAAATCATCGACTCGTGGGAGCGCAATGCCTCACCTTGGGTGGAGGCTGTGCGCGGCGCTGAAATCGAGAGCCGCCGCTTGGTTACGGACCGCGCAATCACTGATGCCGTTCTGGCCTGCATGCCAGAGAGTGTCATCGACTTGGGCTGCGGTGAAGGCTGGCTCTGCCGCAAGCTGCGCAGCCACGGGATCAATACGCTAGGTGTCGATGCAGTAGGGGCGCTAGTGGAGGCCGCACGTCAAGCTGATCCAGGTGACTACCGCTGGTTGTCATACGAAGAAATTGCAGCAGGGCGCTTAGACGCACGCGCAGATGTCGTTGTGTGCAACTTCTCGCTGTTTGGCGACGAATCTGTGGATGGGCTGATCCGAAGCGTGCCGAATCTACTCCAGCGGCAGGGAACATTACTGGTGCAGACACTGCATCCTCTCGTCGCTTGTGGTGATGCCCCCTACGTCGATGGCTGGCGACCCGGCTCTTGGGCTGGATTCAGTGATGCCTTCAGCGACCCTGCGCCTTGGTACTTCAGAACGTTAGAAAGCTGGATCAAGCTTCTTTTGGCCAACGGCCTGTGCCTGTCGAGGCTTGTCGAAACAATACATCCACAACGCGGTAAACCAGTATCGCTAATCCTGGCCGCACAGACCGCCGCCTGATCTGCGGCGCTATGAGTGCTAGTGGTTTAAGTGAGTCCCCAACAAATATAAGCAAAATAGCAATTGTTCGAGCTTACAGCGATAAAGAGTTGATCAAAGAAGGTGAGTCGCCAGTAAAAATACAGCTGCACATTAAATATGAAGCTCTAGTGAAAAAGAGCAGCCTGGCTCTCGCCTTAATTCTCGCCATGACCGGCCAGCATGTTCTGGCTGATGCCCCCGAGTCATTCGAGAAAGCAAAGATCGCCCTGCGCGAGAAAGTCTACTTCGACCGGCAAACATCCGACGTTGGGGACCTGTACTGCGGTTGCCGCTGGACATGGATGGGGAGATCCGGCGGCCGGCTCGACCTGAAGTCTGTGGCTACGAAGTCCGGACCGACAGCAACCGCGCCCAGCGCATCGAGTGGGAGCATATCGTTCCGGCCTGGGTGCTCGGTCACCAGCGGCAGTGTTGGCAGAAGGGCGGCCGGGAGAACTGCAAGACCAGCGATCCGGTGTTTCGCGTGATGGAGGCGGACATGCATAACCTGTCGCCCACGATTGGGGAAGTGAACGCAGACCTCAGCAACTACAGCTACGGCATGCTGCCGTCGACGCCGCATCAGTATGGGGCCTGCCCGACCAGGACCGATTTCAAGCAGCGGGTGACCGAGCCTCGAGATGGCACGCCATCAGGTTGGCGGCGAGTTGCCCGCCTGCCGGGCGTTGACCGAGGTCAATGACCCATGAGCATTGTCGGCACACAGTGGTACAGGAAGGAGGATGTGATGAAAAGGCGAGATGTGCTTACAGGGGCAGGCGGCGCAGTCCTGCTTGCAGGGGCGGGGGCACTTGGCTGGCGCTCTGCGGTCGGTTCGACAGACGGCTATGAGGCCTTCGCCCATCGATTGCGGGCGCCACTGCCTGCATCCCCTGAAATCGAGGATCTCATCCGCTTTGCGACGCTCGCTGCCAACGGCCATAACACCCAACCCTGGCGGTTCCGTGTAGGGGAGAATTGGATTGACGTCCTTCCCGACCTGGCCCGCGCCACGCCCGTGGTCGATCCAGATGACCACCATCTGTTCGTCAGCCTTGGCTGCGCGGCCGAGAACCTGGCCATCGCCGGCGCCGCGAGCGGGCGCCCCGGCACGCTGACCACGCATCAGGATGGCAGCGTCCGCTATACCTTCTCCCGGGCCGCACCGCGTTCCGAGCCGCTGCTGGCCGCGATTGCGCGACGGCAGTCCACTCGCGCCCTCTACGACGGTCGCGCTGTTCCTGTTTCGGATATCGAGGCGCTGCAGCGCACCGCGCGGACATCCGGCGTGCACATGGTCGTACTGATGGATCGCGTGCGGATGGGTCGAGTGCGCGATCTTGTCGTGGCGGGCAACGATGACCAGATGACCGATCCTGCCTTCATGGCCGAACTGAAAGCGTGGTTGCGTTTCAATCCGCGCAGCGCCATGGCCTCGGGTGACGGTCTGTTCTCGGCCGCGACCGGCAATCCGCCGCTACCGGATTTCCTGGGGCGCCGCGCATTCGACGCCTTCTTCACTGCATCGTCGGAGAACGACAAGTACGCCCAGCAGATTGAATCCTCGGCGGGCATCGTGGTCTTTCTTGCGGAATACGAGGACAAGGCGCACTGGGTCGCCGTCGGTCGCGCCTGCCAGCGGTTCGCGTTGGCCGCCACGACGCTCGGGCTCAAGCACGCGTTCATCAACCAACCCGTCGAGGTGGCGCGGCTTCGCCCCGAATTGGCGGCGCTGGTTGGAGCACCGGGTGTACGGCCGGATACCGTGCTGCGCTTCGGCTACGGGCCGACGCTTCCTTATTCCCCCCGTCGTCCGCTGGCGACCGTGATGATCTAGCGAAGCCGGAAGCGCTCCGAACTTCGGAGATCAACATTCTCCCGAACAAGGGTATACCCAACGCCGAGTAACCTGGATGAACATTTCCAACCCGTTCCAAGTATTCATGACGGAAGCGCCCGACCAAGCCAAGGTGTGGATGAATGCTGCAAAGGCTCTAGATGATGCAAGTGCTCTGGACAAGAAAACCGAAGAACTAGCGTATATCGCTGTCCTGGCAGCAGTTCGCCTCACCTCTGGCATGCCATTTCACGTGCAGCTTGCCAAAAAGTTCGGTGCATCCCGGAAGGAGGTAATCAGTGCGGTCCTGCTGGGGTTGCCCGCCGCTGGGAATGTCGTAATCCAATCGCTCCCAGTTGCACTTGAGGCCTAGGATGACGAGAACAAATAGACAATGAATGGACTGCCCCGGGTCTGAGTGATCCCCACAAAATCACCCCAGTTCCTGGGCTTGCCGATGGACCTCCCGCCGCAGGGCCAGCTCCAGCTCCCGCAGCCTCTGCGGGGAGATGTCTACCGCATAACTGCGTGCATACTCCAGTCCCAGCCGCCACAGGACGGCAGCGCCACGGTGATCGGCAACAGCACCAGCAAGGTCTACCACCTGCCGGTCGGCTGCCCGAGCTACGAGCAAGTGCAGGAAAAAAATCGTGTCTCGTTTGGCTCGGCGGCGGATGCCGAGGCCGCCGGGTTTCGTCAGGCCGGGAACTATCGATAGGTTCTGGAGCGCGGACCGATCCGGGTCGAGACGGGGATGGCACGCGGGGGCCTATCCAGGGCCCGCGTGATATTGGTGTGAGGAGGCTTATCCCCTGGGTGACGTCGGCGGAGCAAGCAGCCGACGCGCGTCCTTGAGCAGCAACAGCAATTGCTGTTCACGAGCAGGAGATGCTTCAAAGCCAAAGCGCAGGTAGAAGCGTGATGCCTCCTCATCGATCGGATGCGTCAGCAGCGCTCGAACGCCGGCCTGCTCGGCGATGGTGAGGGTACGCCGGATCGCGTCCTGCAACAGGCCGACTCCAATTCCGAGCCCTTGGTCTCGCTGGGCTACGGCCAGCCGCGCCAGGATGACAACGGGTATGGGGTAAGCCCCCATGCCCTGGCGGACACGAGCGGGAGCTTCCAAGGTATCGATCTGCCCCACAGTGAGGCTGTAGTACCCCGCGACACGCACGCCGTCAGTGACCACGTAGGTCTTGGCCGAACCGCTGGCCTGCGCCTGCCGGGCATGGCGCGTCAGCCAATCATCCAGGCTCGGTTTGCCGCAATCGAACCCCTCCAGTGAATGGCTGGCATCCAGCGCATGGGGCGCGGTCAGCGACATCATTTGTCCCAAGGTGCCGATCGCGAGAACAAATCCTTCAGGCCTGGATTGTCCTGGGCAGGCCGATCCAGCATATCCAGCAAGGCTTGGGACTGGCTGCCGGACACCAGAAACAGGCGTTGATCGAGCAAGGTCTGCTCGGCGGCCAGGCAGGCACTGTCGAGAATGAAATCGGTCATCGATTTGTTTGCCACCTCGGCCGCGCGGCGCAGCACCGCTTCCTGCTGCGGCGTGGCGCGCAACCCAAGGCGCGCAGAACGGGTGGTACTTGCCATGGTCGCGAATCTCCTAGCCAACTTTGTACGCCATGTTATCACAAGTGACGTACAAAACCGGAGTTCGGGGAGGCACGCTTCGTCTACAGAAAGGCCAGCAGCGTGTCCGGTTTCCTGCCATCACGGCGATCGACAAATTCCTGCATGACCTCCTGCACGGTCGAGTTGACGGCCAGCACCTACATGGCCCGGGTGCAGGCGATGTAGAGCAGGTTCATTGAGCTTGCACAGAGGGCGCCAGCCCTCTTCGCCCTGAGAATGCTCGTCAGCCAGCCTGGAATGTTATGACGAACCCGGAAACATCCTGACCCCCATGAAGTCGATGAAAGCCCTCAGCCTGGGTGACACCTGTCGCCCTGAAGGCCAGAGTAGATAGAAGTTCCCTGTACCCTCCATGTAGTCGTCCAGCACGCTGCACAAGCGGCTCTCGGCTAAGGCATCGCGGATAGCGAAATCGGGTAGGCAGGCTAGCCCTCGGCCACGCAGAGCGAAGCACACCCGTGTCTCGATGTTGTTGCAGACCATGGATGTGGCTCGGGCTCACCCGGTAATCGGCGCAGTGGCCAGGGCTCGAGCTTGCCGGTATTGGAAAAGCGATAGTGCAGGCAGGCATGGTCGGCCAGATCGGCCGGGCGCCGGGGCACGCCGTGGCGTTCGAGATATGCGGGCGAGCCGACCACCAGCAGGCGGAAAGCGCCGAGCCGCCGGGCCGACAACCGCGAATCGGACAACTGTCCGGTGCGCACCACCACGTCAAACCCCTCTTCGATGACGTCCACCAAGCGATCGGTGAAGTCCAGATCCAGCTCGATCTCCGGGTATTCGGCCATGAAATCGGCCAGCACCGGCAGCACCAGTGAACTGACCAGAGGCAGACTCACGCGCAGGCGTCCACGTGGTGCCCCGGCGGTTCGTGAGAGCTCCAGCTCCGTCGCCTCTATCTCGGCCAGGATGCGCCGGCTGCGCTCGAGAAACAGCGTCCCCTCCGCCGTCATGGCGATGCTGCGCGTACTGCGGTGGAACAGACGTACCCCCAATTTTTCTTCTAGTCGCGCCACCCGCTTGCCGACGGCCGAGGCTGAAATGCCCAACGCTCGCCCGGCCGCGACGAAGCTGCGCGTCTCGGCGACCTGCACGAAAACGGTAAAGCCGCTCAGGCTGTCCATGACTGCTCCCATTGCGGACATTGGGTTCCGGATAGATAGGAACTCTACCCGTCTTTTTCCGTAATGAACGCACTTCTATGGTTTCGCGACATCCCGAAACCAAGGAAATCCCATGTCTAGCTGTTCCACCCCCCTTGTCCCGAGCGGGTCTTGCAGAGTGCGTCGATGCGGTCATCGAGACGGCGCTGGCCGAGCGGCGTCTGGTCGGCACCCTGGTACTGATCGCCGAGAACGGCGAACTGGTCTACCGCCGCGCTGCGGGTCTGGCCGACCGGGAAGCCGGGCGAGTCATGCGCGAGGATGCCCTGTTCCGGCTCGCCTCGGTATCCAAGCCGATCGTCTCCACCGCCGCCCTGGTGCTGGTGGCGCAGGGACGCCTGGCACTGGACGAGCCGATCGGCCGCTGGCTGCCGACATTCCAGCCCTGCCTGCCCGATGGCGGTCCGGCACGCATCAGCGCGCGGCAACTGCTCAGCCATACCGCAGGCCTCGGCTACCGCTTTCTCGAAGCGGACGATCAGGGACGCTATGCCTGCGCCGGTGTCTCCGATGGCCTAGACCGGCCCGGCATCGGCCTGGAAGAGAACCTGCGGCGAATCGCCAGCGTTCCGCTGCTATATGCACCGGGCAGCGCCTGGGGCTATTCGCTGGCCACCGATGTGCTCGGCGCCCTCATCGAGCGCGTGTGTGACGCGCCTCTGGAACAGGCGGTACGAATGCTGGTGACCGACCCCTTGGAGATGAGGGACACCGACTTCGTAGCCGTGGATGCCAGCCGGCTGACGGCGGTCTATGTGAACGACACACCCGAGCCCCATCGCATGGGCGAACAGGAAACCCAGGCCCCCTTCGAGGACACGGCAGGCATTCGTTTCGAACCGGCGCGCGCACTCGATACCAGGGCTTTCCCCTCGGGCGGTGCCGGCATGGTGGGTAGCGCCCGGGACCTGCTCCGGCTCCTGGAGGCCTTGCGCCAGGGCGGTGCCCCCCTGCTTCCTGCCGGGCTGGTGGACGAGATGGGCCGCGACCAGACCGCCGGGTTCGACTTGCCTGACGCACCTGGCTTTGGTTTCGGGCTTGGCTTTTCGGTGCTGCGCGATCCGGCCGCAGCCGGATCGCCAGAGTCGCCGGGAACCTGGCGCTGGGGCGGCGCCTATGGGCATTCCTGGTTCGTCGACCGGGTCCGGAAACTCAGCGTGGTAGCCCTGACCAATACCCTCTACGAAGGCATGTCTGGTCGTTTCGTCAGCGAGTTGCGAGATGCGGTCTACGGACCGAGCGGGGTAACGGCATGAGCCAATTGCCGCATACGGCTGCCAACGCGCCTTCTCACCGGAACATCGATGCCAGCGCATCGCATCGCCTGCACCCCGCCAGCATGACTGATGAAGCACAGCTCCCGGTGTCCGCCCTGCTGGCCCTGGCCATGACCGGCTTCATCGCCATCCTCACCGAAACCCTCCCAGCCGGACTGCTGCCGCAGATCGGCCAGGGGCTCGGTATCTCGGAAGCGCTGGCCGGCCAGTTGGTCAGCGCCTATGCGTTCGGCTCGCTGGTGGCAGCGATTCCGCTGATAGCCCTGACCCGCGGCTGGCGGCGTCGACCGCTGCTCCTGCTCGCCCTCGGCGGCTTCCTGCTGTTCAACAGCGTTACTTCGCTGTCATCCAGCTACCCACTCACGCTGATCGCCCGCTTTCTGGCTGGCGTTGCTGCCGGCTTGGCTTGGGGACTGCTGGCCGGCTATGCGCGCCGCATGGTGGCCGTGCCGTTGCAAGGGCGCGCCATGGCTATCGCGATGGTGGGTACGCCGGTTGCCCTCTCACTGGGCGTACCGGCGGGAACCTGGCTCGGCGCCCTGGCCGGCTGGCGGATGGCCTTCGGTCTTATGTCCGGACTGACCCTGGTCCTGATGGTCTGGGTGTTGTGCAAGGTACCGGACCTCCCCAGGCAGACGGCCGAACGGCGTCTGGGCATACGCCAAGTCTTTGCGACGCCTGGGGTGCGTCCAATCCTGACGGTGATCCTGCTCTGGGTGCTGGCCCACAACCTTCTCTACACCTACATTGCCCCCTTCCTGGCGCCAGCCGGCATGAGCGGCAGTGTGGATCGGGTACTGCTGGTGTTCGGGGGCGCTGCCCTGCTGGGCATCTGGGGCGTCGGGCTGCTGATCGACTGCTGGCTGCGTGTCCTGGTGCTGCTCAGTCTTGCCGGATTCGCCCTGGTGTCGTTGGCGCTGGGGCTTGCCGGTACGCTTCCAGCCGTGGTCTATAGCGGCGTGGCGGTATGGGGGCTCACTTTCGGAGGGGCGGCAACGTTGCTGCAGACGGCTTCGGCAGATGCCGCGGGCGAGGGTGCCGACGTGGCTCAGTCGATGATCGTCACGGCCTGGAACCTCGCTATTGCCGGCGGCGGTGTACTCGGCGGCCTGCTGCTGGAAACCGCCGGTGTGGCTTCTTTCCCTTGGGTACTGCTGGCGCTGCTTGCGCCTGCACTGCTCTGTGCCAAGGTGGCCAAGGCCTATGGCTTCAGGCCAGGCTCTCGAGCGAGCTTCGAGAAGCGATAGTTAAGGGGGGATGCAGACAGGACGTCAGCTGAGATTAGTCTTTCACGGGAAATACCAGAAGCCCGGCGTCCTGCTGCGCATCGTCCTGCCAATCACCCTCGGCCACCCCATGCCACCACGGCTCCACCGCCTCGATCCGGGCCGGCTCGCCCAGCCAGGCCTTCAGCCCGGGCGGCGCTGCTGGGGTTTGCCGTGGCGGTGCTGGCCTACAACCTCCTGGCGGTGCTCAAGCGCAGCGTGGAACAGGCTCATCGCGAACAGCTTCCCGAGGGCTGGGAGGCCTCCCCCTACCACCGGGCGGTCCAGGTCAGAAGCCGTTACGAGGGGATGCTCATCGTGCTGCCGGTGGAGCACTGGCCCGCCTGGGCCGACGATTCGGCCAACACACTGGCACAGCGCCTGTTGGAATTGGCACAACATATCAAGCCTAGCCAGGCGGCCACCAACAAGCGCGGCCCCAAGGTGGATAAGCCCAAGGCTTGGGTCGATGCCGCGACGGCTTGCGCCCATGTCTCCACCGACCGCCTCAATTAACAGGCCGTTGAAAAAAGCCAGAGCGCTTTCCGCTCTGTCAAACTGACGGCCCTCTTCTTCATGCAGACCTCAGCCCCAGCCAATGCGTGGACTCGACCTCAAGCAAGACGAGCTGTTCAGCTACACGACGCTGGAGCAGCGCATTCCGAACGACCATCCGCTGCGCCCATTGCGCAGGCTGGTCGATACCGTCCTGGCTTCGATGGATCGGGATTTCGACGGGCTTTACTCCAGGCGGGGGCGCGCCTCGATCGCCCCGGAGCGGCTGTTGCGCGCTTCGTTGCTCCAGGTGATCTACACCGTCCGCTCCGAGCGGCAGCTGGTCGAGCAGATCGATTTCAACCTGCTGTTTCGCTGGTTCGTCGGCTTGTCGATGGACGAGCCGGTGTGGGATCACTCGACCTTCAGCCAGAACCGCGACCGGCTGTTCAACCAGGAGGTGGCGCGCCTGTTCTTCCAGCGCATCAAGTCGCTGGAGCAGTGGCCCGGGTACGCCAGCGACGAGCATTTCAGCGTGGACGGCACGCTGATCGACGCCTGGGCTTCGCACAA
>Ga0209373_10005271_pt1 | contig 10635 bp, 11 predicted proteins | sample Higcelweek5metaG_FD_187173 | JGI IMG/M metagenome (GOLD analysis project Ga0209373, IMG submission 187173) | Freshwater pond sediment microbial communities from the University of Edinburgh, under environmental carbon perturbations - High... | ecosystem: Environmental > Aquatic > Freshwater >...
CTATAAACATCGCAGCCGTGTTTTATTTGCTGCTTGGATTCTTTTTTCTGGGCCGGTATCTCGAAAACCGTTTTCAACAGCCGCTTGTGTGGTTGGTGTTGTTTGTTTTGTTTACAGCAACAAATCTCTATTACTACTCCGTCGATGAAACCGGAATGTCGCATGTTTACTCGTTTTTTCTGTTCAGCGTATTTCTCTTTCTGTTGCAGAAAACGGCCTGTTTACAAAAGACTAATGCTGGATTTTTATTATTAGCCGGTATCGTAGCTGGTTTGATTTTGCTGATCCGACCGACAGGATTGTTGTTTGTTGTTGCCGCATTTCTGCTCGGAATACAACATGTACAGGATTTCAAAACCCGCATCAAATCATTATTTCAGCTTAAAATCATGCTGTGGTTCATTGCCGGAGTAGTGTTGATTTATCTTCCACAATGGCTGTATCTTCAATATACGTTTGGTACTCCTTTTCATTATACCTACCAAAACGAAGGCTTTTTCTGGACCAATCCGCAATTGCTTAAAACCTGGTTTTCGACCAACAACGGATTGTTTCTGTACACGCCGTTTTTTCTGATTATCCTGACTGCGTGTATTTATGCGACTTTCAAACACAAGGCCGATGGTTTGTTGCTTCTGTTGCTGTTTGTTATAATTTCCTACGTTTTTTCTTCGTGGTGGATGTGGTATTTCGGCTGTGCCTTTGGCGCCCGGAGCTATGTGGAATATCTGGCCATTTTCAGCATCCCTCTTACTTTTCTGTTTTTGAAAATTCATTCATCCGGCACTGCTGCTATTATTGGATTCTATCTGTTGGTGATTGTTTGCATTCTGATGAACTTGCTGATGACCTACAGCTGGGATGGTTGCTATTATGGCTCCGGCGACTGGGATTGGGGTAAATGGCTCAGTACCGTCATGTCAAAACTTTGCTGACCCAAGACTTTTCAAGAAGCTTCAAGGGCAGATGGAAGCATTGTTTACCGCGGTGAGCGGTGAACAGCGAGCAGTGAACTAAATTTACTGGCCATCCCGACGCTTCGGTCGGGAATTTCATCTGACTACTCACAACTGACTACTATCTCATGTCTTGCTTGCTCGTCCCCGCAGCCCTGCGCTTCCCTTCGTCAAGCTCAGGACAGGCTTCAGCTCAGCTTTCAGGGCATCGGGCTATTAATATTGGACTACGGAGTTTACTCCGCCAGAGGCGGAGTCGTCCCTTTCAAAGGAACCAACTATCGTAATTTTTGGGGTAAACGTTTGTAGCCACGTCATAAAACTGGCCATTGACTACTCACAACTGACTACTAATTTTGTACTTTTGCAAAAGTTTTTGCGTTATTGAAAAAAATGATTGAAAAATGAAACTCTGTATTGTCGGTATTACCGGTCTGGTGGGAAGCGAGCTGATTCAGGTGCTGAACGAAAGCCCGCTGCATGTGGATGAATTTATCTGCGCTGCTTCGGAACGTTCGAAAGGAAAGGAAATGGAGATCCGCGGAAAAAAATATTTCGTGGTCACTCCCGCCGAAGCCTGCGACATGAAACCCGATATCGCCATATTTTCGGCGGGCTCCGGCGTGTCGAAAGAATGGGCGCCGCGCTTTGCCGAGAACGGTTGCTTTGTGATTGACAACAGTTCGCAGTGGCGCATGTATGACGAAATCCCGCTGGTGGTGCCCGAAATCAACGCCGACATCATTACTCGTGAAACAAAAATAATTGCCAATCCGAATTGCTCCACCATACAGCTGGTGCTCGCGCTGAGTCGTCTCCATGCGGCTTTCGGCATTAAGCGCATTGTCGTTTCAACATACCAGAGTGTAAGCGGAACCGGTGTTTATGCGGTTGAACAACTCATGAACGAACGCGCCGGCAAACAAGGCAAGATGGTCTATCCGCATCCGATCGACATGAACTGTCTGCCACATGGCGGATCGTTTCTGCCCAATGGCTATACTACCGAAGAAGAAAAGCTGGTAAACGAAACGCGCAAAATTCTGCGCGCCCCGCAGATTCAGGTATCGGCCACCGTGGTACGTGTGCCTGTAACCGGCGGCCACAGCGAATCGGTGAATATTGAATTTGAAAGACCCTATGAAATTGCCGATATTTACAAGCTGCTGAATGAAACACCCGGTGTGACGGTTCAGGACAATCCTGCCGAAAACCTGTATCCGATGCCGCTCTACGCCAAAGGAAAGAACGACACCTTTGTAGGCCGCATCCGCCGCGACGACAGCATTGCCAACGGACTCAACCTGTGGGTTGTCGCCGACAACCTCCGCAAAGGGGCCGCCACCAATGCTGTGCAGATTGCTGAATGGGTGGCGAAAAATGTTTAAAGATTTGATTGAGGGATTTAGGGGTAACGTTTGATGGTATGGTGTCGTGCGGGATTACAAGGCATTTCCTATCAGTTTACACTGACTTTTTTTACGAGCCACTAACACTCGTAAACCGCTTAAAGCCGCATGTACTATATCATTTATTGTGTGCTGCCCATTTTTTTTAAGTATTAACTTTTATCATTGTGAAGTAATTTCTAAATAATTTCCACTTTTTTAAAAATTCTTTTTTCGAAAAACAAAAAACTCCTCAGGATGATTTTTCACATAATCAGTAGCATTAATTAATGAATCCTTTTTAATCTTTTCATACTCTTCGTCAAGGTCTTCAAATAGATTTTCATTAGGATTAATATTTTCCGCTTTCAGGTATCTTTCTTCAACACGGATGACAATACCTAAAAGCTTTTTGTCACTTAAATATTCTAAACCAGATTTAATTTTCCCAATCAAACCATCTCCAATTTTTGATGATAAACCATACAAAAACAGGTTCCATCCACACTCATTATGATAATATACAGTCATAAACATAAAAACACTTTGTTGCCCTTTTGTCAAAGCGCTAATTACTTGTTTAATGTATTCATGTTTTTTTCCCATTTTTTGAAATAAATTCTCTGGGAAGATATGCTTTAATAGTTCTTCGTTCTCAAAACGCATAAATTCGTCATAGTCAATGGAAACAAGTGAATTCATTTTCTAAAAAATCCTTTTACTGATTTTTAATAGTTTATCTTATGTATCCGCGGATACTTGGGTTGCACACAACGTCCTGCACCCGCCCCACAAATATAGCCCAAATAAAAACACCAATGAAAATATTTTATCAAGCAGTAGGAAATTTTCGGCTTTATGCGGTGCAGATTGCTGAGTGGGTGGAAAATGTTGAAAGCCCAGAATTTTAATTGTACTGCAGTCTGACTTTTCTCAACACTTTTTGATGAGAAATATTCTTCCCCTGCTCCATTTGTTCTACCGCATCGATAATGCCTTGCCTTTGTTCTTTGGAGAGATTATCCCGGTCATCAATGTCTGTCTGACCTCTGAAACAATTCATCAGCAATCCATAAACCTTGTCCAGCCGGTTCTTTTGTATAGAATCGGGTTGCCGGAAAATTTTCAGTTTCAAATCTGCTGTTGTCACTTTGTCTTTTTTTCAAAGATGCAAAAATTAATATTGCGTAACGCAATTCTTGAAAAGCTGCTCATTATCTGCAACATAGGTCAGTCGCATTTATTACCTGGTCTTCGGAAGTATAAAGTTCTTCTAATTAAAGTTTGCTCCAAGTATCACCATTCTTCATGTGAAAACGGATAAATCCTTTCGATTTGCTGTAATCTATTTTCCATGGAACTCTATTATAATCGATATTTGAAATAATATTTGAATCTATTTGAACCGAAAACACATCATTATATGTTGTATTGTTTATGGTAATAGTCTGTGTCGGTCCGCTTAGGTTAAATCTGTAATAAGATCCGTACCTACCGTAATCAATATATGGTGATTGATCGTGGCTGATAAAAATATGACACCATCCGATATGTATAAAACTAAATTCAGCTTGAACACCGCCTGTTATATTGTCACATGGGGATTCCGTATGAGAAAGTGAATAGCCTCTGTTATCCACGCGCAAAGTATCGTATACACCTGTATAATCGTTCTTAAAAGTGGCCATGTCACCCACCGTATAAAACAAAAAGGCATCTTCTTCATTTGTGAGTTCATAGTTGCTACAGTCATGTTTGCAAGAAATGAAAAACAACATGTATAGCAAAAAGGGTGTAGCGTAAAATATTTTTTTCATTGTAATTCTGGATCAAATTAAAAAAAACTGAACATAAAAAAATCTTGGAAAAACAGCATGGTTTATAACGACCCTGCGATTTATTCATCGTTCACTCACAAAAATACTAAAAAACCATAATGAATGGTGCATTGGCGTTTTATTTTTTCGAGCCACTGTGGAATGATGAATCATCAGCCACAGTGCGGAGGACTAAGCTGTATGCTATAGGTATGGCATAATATGATCATCTGTTTTGCTCCATTTTAATTTTGTTTTCAACTTTATGGAATTCAGATTGCTGAGAAGATGGTGGAAAAGTGAGATAAAAGGTCAAACGAATTTATTCCGGTTTAGCATTATTGTCGGCGGCAAGCTGTTTTGCGTTTTTACCTGATACAACCTTTTTTCCTGTTTTCTTCTCAATTTCCTTTCTTGTTTTACCAGCAATTACGCCACCCTGACGTGCAATTTTCTGGCTTTCACTGAAACCATTTGGCTTCTTTTCCTTTGAAATTTCAGTAGTTGTGGCTTCTGCAAGCATATTAAGAACCAACTCCAGATTGGTCATGTTGTCGCGCAGATTTTCCCGCTTCAGGTTTTTGAACTTCTTGTATTGTTTTGTTGTAAAACCGCTCCAGGCTTTGGTTATATCATCAGTAAGAATTGCATATTCCTGTCCCTTCTCAACTCCACTTTTGTCCCATTCATCCGTCAGTTCCTTCCGAACCTCAATGCTTTTTAATCGCTGATTTATCCAGGCCGTTGAATATCCTTTGCGCAGATAGGTTTCCATCAATCGATCTATTCCTATTTCCGGGTCCTCAATTTCATCCATTCTTTCACGACCAACCTGTGCCAACCACATTTTAAAGGGCTCAGCTTTGGGAGACGGAATGCTTTGAATCAATCTGAAAAGCTGCTCTGTATCGGCAACATCGGTCAGATAATATTTTCCATCTGCGGCCTGCAGTTTCAGTTGGTTACAATTTGTAACCAACTCGCTCCCCTCCTTTGCCAATCTATGTTTTAGAACCTTCCAATAATTATTAGGATTAGGGCTGTCTGTCAAAACGCCCACCACATCAACAACAGAGAAATACCATTTTTCCTGATCATCACTCCAAATGGTTCTTATCTGCTTGTCATTAAATAATTTTATTGCTGTTTCCTTAGCCATTATATTTTTGTTTTCCAACAAATGTAACACTTAATTTCCGGAATAAAAAAGATTTAAACACCCGGTTTTCAATAAAGAAAATGAGACAATGAAACTCCGCAAAGGCGCCGCCACCAATGCGGTGCAGATTGCGAAAAAATTTAAATCATCCGAAAGAAGATTCAGGATATCGTTACTCCTTCAGCACTTTCAGTACAGCACTTTTTTCACCGTTAACGATCTCAACAAAATAAACACCGGCCGCTCCATCCAATATCAGGTCAAGATGATTGGTTGTTGTATGATTTTTCCGATAAACTACCTGCCCCATCGCATTGCGTACTGTCAGCAATGCATTACTGAATCCGGTTTCGGAAAGTATGCTCAGCTGTCCGTTTGTTGGGTTCGGGTAAACAGTAATCTGATTGTTGAAGGAGTTGTAATGAATACCGACCGAATTAATATCAACACAGGCTGAAGTATCCGTACATCCGTTTTGTGCAAGCTCGACAGCATAGCTTCCATTGGCTGACGGCGTGTATGATTGACCGGTAGCACCGGAAATGACGGCATAGCCATTATTGCAATCCAGCCACTGATAACCGGCCATTGTATTGTTGGCGGATATAGTGATTCCTGCTGTTGTTGTGCTTATATCTGAAACATTGTTGATGGTCAGATTCAGCGTAACAAGACTGTCGCATCCGTTGGCTGCGCCATTGGCAATGTTATAGGTTGCGGTGTTGTTGCCGGATGTGTATGTAATTCCATCGATCCACGTGAAGGAATTGCAGGCGGTTTGCACATCTGTGCCTGTGGTTGAATTGATGATGGTCAGGTTCAGCGTAACGAGACTGTCGCATCCGTTGGCCGCGCCATTGGCAATGTTATAGGTTGCGGTGTTATTGCTGGCTGTGTAAGTGTTTCCATTGATCCACGTAAAGGAATTGCAGGCGGTTTGCACATCTGCACCTGTGGCTGAATTGATGATGGTCAGGTTCAGCGTTACCAGACTGTCGCATCCGTTGGCCGCGCCATTGGCAATGTTATAAGTTGCAGTGTTGTTGCCGGATGTGTATGTAATTCCATCGATCCACGTAAAAGAATTGCAGACTGTTTGCACATCCGTGCCTGAGGTTGAATTGAATATGGTCAGGTTCAATGTCACAAGACTATCGCTACCATTGGCAGCACCACCAACGATGTTGTATGTTGCAGTGTTGTTGCTGGTTGTGTATGTAATTCCATCGATCCAGGTGAACGAATTGCAGGCGGTCTGCACATCGGTGCCTGTTGCTGAACTGAAGGGAGAAGTAAACTTAACCAGATATGCGTCATAGGTTCCACCGGCAAACGTATTTTGAAACCCGCCGGAAGCAATGCCTGATGTGCTGTAGGTAAATCCCGGCAGATAAATATTTCCCGAAGCATCTATGGCTGGACTGTATGCCCACTCGCCGTTTGTTCCACCATAATAGGTTGCGCAAAGCCGATTGCCGGCCGAAGAAAATGTTGCAAGAAAGACATCGTAATTTCCGGAGTTGGTGTTTTGAAAACCGCCTGAAGCAATGCCCGCCGTGCTGTTTGTTCTTCCGGTCAAATAAGCATTGCCCGATGCATCCGTGGCTACTCCCCATCCTCTTTCATCACCTGCACCTCCATAGTAAGTAGCCCAAAGACGATTTCCCACGCTGTCAAATTTTGAAAGATAGCAGTCATAGGTTCCGCCGCCGTAAGTGTCCTGAAAGCCATTGAATGCTATTCCCGACGTGCTTGCAGTTGTTCCTGACAAATACACATTTCCGGAAGAATCTGTTGCGACATTTTTGCCGAACAAAATATTTGTAATACCCCCTTCATCTCCTGTTCCACCATAGTAGGTAGCCCAGATCCGGTTACCGGCTGTGTTGAACTTTGCAAGATAAGCATCCTTTCCACCTCCGGAAGTGTTTTGAAATCCACCCGAAGCAATGCCTGTTGCGCTCGAAGTCCATCCTGTCAGATATATGTTGCCGGAAAGATCGGTACAAACGCTGTTGCCGTCATACCCTTCATCGCCGGTACCGCCATAGTAGGTCGCCCAAATTCTGTTTCCGGCAGCGTCAAACTTCACAAGAAAGGAGTCGTAGGTTCCGCCGCCATACGTATTCTGGAATCCTGCGGATGCAATTCCGGTGGTACTATTTGTAAAACCAGTAATGAAAACATATCCCGCCGTATCGGTTGAAACACCATACGCCTCTTCCCAACCAGATCCTCCGTAATACGTTGCCCAGAGCCGGTTTCCGGAAGCATCAAACTTTACAAGTAAAGCGTCATAACTGCCGCCGCCATACGTGCTTTGAAATCCTCCGGATGCAATTCCCGAATTGCTCGATGTTCCACCGGCCAGATACACATTTCCTGAATGATCGATTGCAATACTGTAAGCATGATCATTGTTGTTGTTTCCGAAATATGTGCCCCAGAGCCGATTTCCCGAGGCATCCAACTTCACAAGGAAGGCATCGTACGTTCCACCTCCATACGTGTTCTGAAAGCCACCGGATGCAATTCCGGCCGTGCTGCTTGTATATCCTGCAAGATAAATATTGCCGGAAGCATCGGTCACGACACAGTTGCCAACATCGTAAATTGTTCCTCCGTAATAGGTAGCCCAAACCCGTGCGTTTTGCGCCATCAGCTGCATCAAAGACAGTGTAAGTAAAAATGAGAAAAGTAGTTTTGCATTCATTGTCTTTGGTTTTTGTGTTATGTTTGATGTCGCTTATGGTATGACCTGATTGTCTGTTGAAATATAGATACAGGCATTTTTGCAGACATTCTGGCCAGCGGTCTTTTGTAGTAACACAAATATAGCAAGTATTTCACTCTCCTTTTATCCGGGTTGAAAATCAGCAAAAGATTAGGCTGCTGCTGAAGTTTTTTTTCATTGTATCCGACAACCTCCGCAAAGGCGCCGCCACCAATTCGGTGCAGATTGCTGAGTGGGTGGGAAACGTTCTCAAAAACCCATCAACGCACTCACCCGCTCCGCATTTTCCTTCGATGTCAATTTTTCCAAAAGTCGCATGGCGACAGGAATTGCGGTGGAAGGGTTCCACGATGTAATGATGTTGTCGTCCACAACTACAGGTTCATTTATTACATTCACATCAAAGCGGCGCAACATTTCCTGTCGCTTAGGATTCTTGTTGTAGGTGGTACCGCAACGGTTGCGGAGTATTCCGCTCTTTCCCAGTGGCAGTGCGCCCACACAAATGGATGCAATGATTTTGTTTTTATCTCTGAATTGCTGAATCAGTCCGAGAAACTTTTCATCAAACGCATCGTCATAAAATCCAAATTCTTCGAATCCGCCCGGAACGGCAAGCGCATCATAATTATCGACATCAATTTCTTCAATCAGAAAATCAACGGTGATACGCTGATCAAATGTGCTTCGGAGCTCTTTCTGCAAGCCGCATGAATACAGCTTTGTGCTGCCATCGCCTTCTATCAGATTCCAGCCAATCACATCAATAAAGGCACTCGCTTCGAAAATTTCAAAGCCATTGGCCAGTAACAATAATACTTTTTTCATGGTTCAGTTTATTTATTCCCACTCCAGCAATCGTTTCTCGCCGCTCAGGCTGCGGATTTCGGTGGCGTCCTGGCTGACCTCGAGTACACCTTTATAAGCACCGTTTTTATCGCGCATTGCAAAGTACTGAATCAAGATAAAGCGACCTTTCATCTGAATCCAGAACTGCGCCTTGTCTTTTGTACCAGAGCGAAAAGCCTCCACAATTTTTTCAACCACATGCACACTTTCCGGCGGATGACAATTCTTTACCTCACGACCAATAATGGCTGTAGTACGAGGAAATATGCGGTCTGCGGGCGATGAGAAAAATTGTACGCGATCGTTTTCATCCACAAAAGTAATGTCGACCGGAAGATGATTGAAAAGCATAATCAGCTGTTCGGCTGTCAGTACGCCGGTTCCAAGATCTGTCATATACGAAGGAATTGAGTTTTTACTGTTTTTCTTTTTTGAAATTTGCGGTTGAAAATACGGATAACCAATTTCGAAACCCGCATGGTTCATGGCTTCGAGCTCGTCGCTGCTGATGGTTGCCTGCAATTGCGGAAAGAGAATTTTCTCCTCGCGGAAACGAATGGTCATCATGTTGAAAAACACATCACCGACTTTACGCTTGAAATCGGCCATGTCCTGAATTCCGCTCTGCAACTGGTCTATAATGAGTTTTATATTTCGACGAATATCATCATGAAACGACCACATCAGCTGAATGCAACGGTAGTCGGGCCAGGCTTTTTCGATGACCGGAAACAACACATTTTCTTTAATCACATAATGACTGGCAAACAGCGACAACTTTTCGAAAAGCCGCGCCATTTCAGTCTTTGCTGACTCATTGTCTTCATCGGCCGAAAACAATTTAAACACAGTTCTGATTTCATCAAGTACCAGTACCATGGCATCGTTGTTTTTCTTCAAGGCATATAAAAACGAGTCCTGCGGCGGCTCCAGCCCTTTGTATTCGTTGAGCGGAATGTGAAAAATATTCAGTAGCTTGTTCGAAAACGGCTTCAGATCTTCGATCCGATGTCCACGGCGAATCAATTCATCAAACAATTCAATGAAATCGGAAGGAATGACCGTTGCAATAAAATCGCGGTTGTTTACAATGAAAGTATGTGCATTACCGGTTTTCAACAACGCATCCGATACTTCCAGAAGCTTTTCCTGGCGCTGTTTTCGGGAGAGGGAGAATTCTGACACGCTTACTATTTTTAGTCTTTTGACGGATTTACAACATCTTCAATATAAACGTTCCGGTTGAATTTGTGCTTAAAAAAAGTCGCTCCATTTTCCCCGAAAGAATACACTTTCAGGATAATTTATGGAACGACTTTTTCGACAATTTTCAGGAATCCAGCACGGTTTAACTATTCTTCCTCACCAATTTTATCGAGTTGTTCTTTCAAATCTTCCAGTTCTTCCCAATTGTCGCATTCTTTCATGTCTTTGCGGTCAATTTTTACCTTACTGGCATGTCGCTCAATCATGTCTACTTTTTTACCAAGATAGCCAAGCTCATCCAGTTCATCCATGCTTAGATCATAGATGTCTTCTTTTTCATCAACAATATTCAGGACTGCTTCGTGGCAGCTAATCAGGGCATCTACATGTTCGCAGGCATCTTCAAGCTTAGAAACTTTAATGTTTGTAGCACCACCACCGCAACTGGTCAACAGAAAAGAGGTAAAAACGAGTATTCCTGTAATAATAAATATTTTTTTCATCTTGTTTTACTTTTAAAAACTCC
>Ga0209373_10005272_pt1 | contig 10635 bp, 7 predicted proteins | sample Higcelweek5metaG_FD_187173 | JGI IMG/M metagenome (GOLD analysis project Ga0209373, IMG submission 187173) | Freshwater pond sediment microbial communities from the University of Edinburgh, under environmental carbon perturbations - High... | ecosystem: Environmental > Aquatic > Freshwater >...
TTCGCTCCAGTATAACAAACCACAAAAAAAGGAAAAAACCGGAAATGGGTATTTTCAGAAAACGATCAACACAAGCTCAAACAGGGAGGCTAAAATGACAATTTCAAAGAATTATGGGACGGCAGTGGAAAAAACTTTATATTTCTCACCATGGAAAAAGTGTTCCTTCAAGTCATCCGGGAATCCCGTGGTGTGCAAAAAACCATCGCACTCCGACCGAGCGCAAATGGTATGAAGTCAACGCGCCAATTTACAACCTACTGAAAATCAACGCCCGCCCAAGCCCTGTTTTTCCCGGAATTTCGACGAACCATTCCGACCGATTGTGAAAACGCTTCCTCGAACTTTTTCCATGGGTTCGCGTATGAATGTGATTGGCAATGTTTTGAAGAATCACGTAAAAGCTCTGGCATAGCATTACCCAGAGCGAACTCTGTCAAGGAGGAAAGAGTCCACTACTCCACCTGACAATATGCGAAGGAAAATATTACAAATTCAGTTTCCCTTTTTTTTATATTTTTTCCGATAGTCCCGAGGCGACATTCCGGAATATTTCTTGAATACATGGGAAAAATAAGAAAGAGAATCAAAACGACAAGTGAAAACGATTTCTTTGACCCGAAGATCTGTGTTACGGAGTAATTCCTCTATGCGGATCATCTGCTGGTCATGACGATAATCCGAGGGAGACATCTGGTATGAAGCATGAAAAAGACGTCGAAAATGCCCGGATGAAATTCCGGCTTTCGCAGTATAATGAGCAAGATCAAATCCTTTGAAAGGATCTTTACGGATATCTTCCGCCGCCAGCAGGATTTCATGTGAAATCCCCTTTAACTGAACTGGCGGATCGATTGAACGGACGATGTGGGCGGTCAACCGTTCTACATCGACCGCCATGGGAATATGGTTCGCCACTGGATCGCTGCGGTAGGATTTGACTAAATTGTCGAAAATCTCCGCTCCAAGATCCGGGTCATAGGAGGAAATATGCCCTTCGGGACATATTTCATCCAGACAGCTGATGATCCTGTCCGTTCGCGCACCAATGAAATCGACGTAAAAATGTTCGCATGGCAGATGTTCTTTGAATACTCTGAAGCGGTAAGTTCCGTTTTTATTCATCCAGAACAGAGTGCCGGCCTTCAGTTCAACAGGCACTCGATTACGTTCCAGCAGAATATGTCCGCTGCGAATGAATTCGAGTGAATTATATCCGGGAATGAAAGGCGCAGGACTATCATACAGGAATATTTGATGTGCTGCCACCCGGAATTGTATGTCATTAAAATAATCCATTTTCATTCTCATTCTCTGATGTTGAATATCATACTATATTGCGAAATTATTTTATTGTCAAGATTAAAAAGAAAAATATGTTTGTAAAACACAACTTTTCATGCTCTGAAAACAAGTTTTTGATTATTTTGCTGTTTGACAATCAAATCAAATTTAATTATATTGGTAAAAGCAACAGGGATCCGGAATTTGTTTTGGAGGAAAAGATGTTGAAAATTGGATGTTCTGAACAAGTTTTGGAAGTTCCACTTTTTATGGAACTTTACGGGTATGGGATGTTTCAGGGAAGAAGAAACCAAGGCACTCATGATTATCTTTACTGCCGTGCTTACTGTTTCAATGACGGTGAACATCAAGCGGTGATCATTTATACGGACACCTGTATCACCGATGATCTCTACGCTCGAGAGATGAGGGCACAGCTCGCAAGCAGATATCAGCTTGAGCCCGATTACATCGCATTTGTTGCGACCCATACCCACAGTGCTCCGCCGTTGGGCGTTCACTGCGGAACCGGTTTCGGCGAGCCTGATCCGGCATTTCAGCTGATCTGGAAAGACGCGGTCATCAAGGTCGCCGGAGAGGCTCTGAAAAATGAGGAAGAGATCGCCTCGGCGGAAGCCGGACGTGCTTCTCTTGCCCGCAAGCTCGGGAAAAACCGTATTGATCCGCAGGCGAATGTGACAGATGAAACGATCCGCTGGGTGAAGTTTCAGCGTGCGGACGGCAGCTGCAAACTGCTGCTGCACAATCATGGCATCCACGGGGTTTCCATGAACATTCCATTCAATAAGATAGTTTCTGCAGACTGGATGGGTGCCGCCAATCGTCTGATCAAAGAGCAAAAACTAGCGGACATGCCGCTTTTCATGCTCGGTCCCTGCGGCGATGTGAACACGTACACCAGCTGCCGCGACATCAAGAACGATACAGCTGCGGACCTGATCGGTTCGCAGTATGTGGCGGATCTGGAACGTTCCATGTCGGCGGACGGCGAAAAACTGACTGATTTCAAAGTGCGCGCAGCCTTAAAAAGCATGAAATTTCCGGTCGTGAAGCAGACTGAGGCAGAGCTGCGGCAGGATGCTGATTCATTCCGTAGCCTCGGAGATGTCTGGGGTGCCAATCTTATAGAAGAGATGATCCTTTTGCTGAAGCGAGGCGAAAATATGGTGCCTGTACATGATTTGCAGGTCATTCGGATCGGCGAACTGTCGCTGTTCTTTATTCCGGGTGAATATTTTGTGGAAGACGGCGCCTCGCTTATGGCGAGAGCGGCAGGAAGATACAGTTTTGCCGTGACCGTGGCCAACGGTAACGGTTCTTACTTTCCATCGGAAGCCGATATGAAACTTTTCCCGGCCGTGAAGAGCCGTGAGGAACACAAAAATAATTGTTCTTACGGTTTTTATGAGATCTACGGCTATCCATGCAGACACAATTTCAAGTATCAGGATAACATTGCGGAATTTGTTGCAGATCAACTTATCAATATGGAGAAATCATTATGAATGAAAAACTGGCAATAGACGGCGGCACGCCGGTATTCCAAAACTTGGAATTGGCAGAAAACATTGCTGGGAGCGGATTGATCCCGCAGTGGCCGATTCCCCACAAAGAAACGGAACAGAAACTTTTAGATATCTTCCGTTCCGGCAAATGGGGCGGCTGCGGTATGTACGAACAAAAACTCATGACCGGCTTTGCCGAGGAACATAATGCCAGGTATGCCATTTGGATGTGCAACGGTACGACGACACTTGAATGTGCACTGCTGGCGCTGGACATCGGTCCCAGTGATGAAGTCATTGTTCCCGCCATTACTTGGATCGCCACTGCCGAAGCTGCGGTTTATGTCGGCGCCAAGCCGGTAATCGTGGACGTGGATATAAACACCATGTGCATGGATCCGGAAAGATTCGAGGCGGCGATCACCCCGCGCACCAAAGCGGTCATCCCGGTTCACATCTACTCTGCTATGTCGGACATGGATAAGATTAATGCCATTGCGAAAAAACACGGCATCCATGTGATTGAGGACTGCGCCCATGCCCATGGCGCTAAACAGCACGGCATCGGCGCCGGTTCGCTTAGCGAAATCGGCAGTTTCTCCTTCCAGTCGACTAAACTCATGACCGCCGGCGAAGGCGGCTGCTGTACCACCAGTGATGATCGTCTGGCGGACCGTTTGTTCCGCCTCAGCCACATCGGCAATTCACGTATGAATCCAAAACAGCCATTGGAATCCGGACTGACCTGCCATCAGTACCGTTTTACGGAATTCCAGGCAGCAATCATTTACGATCAACTGCAGCATCTGAAAGAAAACCGTGAACAACGCCTGAAATCAGTAGAGATCCTGAATGAATACACGAAAGATCTTCCTTCCATCAAAATGCAGGCTTCAGCATACCCGGATGATGTGCGCGGCTATTATTTCTTCTCGTATTTAGTGCAGCCTGAATTCCTGAAACCAGGTATCGACCGTAAGAGAGTTTTCGATGCTCTCTGGGCGGAAGGTCTTTCCCTTGGCACTGGCTGGGGTTGCCCACTTTACAAGAGCGCTATGTGGAACGTCCCTGCGGATAAATACATCAAGATGGATACTGCGAACAGTGAAGAGATCATGTATCGCAGAGTCATGGTCGCCATGCACCCGTTCCTGATGGCGGAACGTTCCGTGATTGAAAAAGCCGGTGAAGCGATTCGGAAGGTGATGCTCTCTTATACAAAATAACCATAACCAGTTCCACTGCTAACAGCCCTGTCAACAAAACCAATAAGGAGGCCAACTATGAATCAAATTCAATCAGGGAGGACTCACGGAACAAAAAAACACCACATTTTTACATTGATCGAATTGCTCATTGTCATTGCCATTATCGCCATTCTAGCAGGCATGCTGCTGCCTGCATTAAATGCCGCGAGAGAAAAGGCCCGTGCCACACAATGTACATCAAATGTGGCTGGTTTGGACAAGGCAATCCTCATGTACAGCATGGATTATCAGGACAACATTCCCAGCGGTCTGAATGCCTATGGAGGGACTAACAGCAGTGCGAACTGGTATTGGATGAATGATTTCAGTACAGAATACAATATTGCTAAGTGTAAAAGTAAAATTGCTGGTACTGTAACAGTCAAAAGCAGTATATTCATTTGCCCGAGTCATGCCGATTATGCAAAATGCGCAACCAAAACCAGTTATGGAGTCAATAGTACCAGCGGATTTTCATCGCTTAGACGAATTCGTCGGCCAGGTAAAGTCTGTTTGATTGCTGAAAATTATGGAAACAGTACGGTATCCAGCACGAATTTATCAACTTTGCCTGGTGAGAAAACTCTGGCTTTACGGCATTCCAATGGAATTATGATCGCTTATGCTGACGGACATGTTGCTCGCAGCGAACGAAGCCAGGTGCCTGCTCAGATCGCCTATCCCTATCCGCTGTATTATGGCAGTCTGGATCAACAGACCTACTTCTGGACAGACAACAGCAGCAATGCTGCTTCGACCTGGCATAATCTCTGAATTCGAAAAAGCATAAAGGAATTATCATGAAAAGGCTGTTCATTTTTTTCTTCTTAACTCTGTTTTCAGTATGTGTTCAGGCGGATGTCCTGCTAGTGAAAGACGGCAAACCCGTTTCTGAGATCGTGCTGGGAGAGAAGCCCACTCGTGCCGCTCAGTTTGCCGCTTTTGAACTGCGCCATACGGTCAGTCTGATCACTGGTGCGGAGCTGCCCATTGTATCCGAAGCCGGCAAAAACGGCATGGTCAAGATTTTTGTCGGATCGCAGGGAGAACAAAAGAATTGGCACGGAGAAGAATACAGCATTTCTTTTGAGCGTGACGGCATCCATCTGGAAGGCAATGACAATGCCGACTTCGGCAAAGTGGATTACAACAACCAGGCCACCTATCCGCCGCTGATGTTCTATTACCGTTCCACTGCGTATGCTGTCTATGATTTTCTGGAAAAGGGCTGCGGGGTGCGTTTTTATTCCTTCGGAGACAAGGGGATTGCGTTTCAGCCGCAGAAGACACTCGCCGTGAAACCTTTCCAGCTGCGGCGAACCCCGAAAATGGAGGCATTTCGGCACGTCTATTTCGAATACTTCACGACGAAAAAAGATGTGACTCCGCGGGATTCCATTCTGCTGCGTCACCGCTGGCGCGAAAATTACATTTACGGAGGCCTCAATCATAACATTTACTCGATCTACTATCGGTACTGGGGGAAAGCCGCTTCGCCGGAACTGGCGAAGGTTTTCATCGCCAGCCATCCCGAATATTTCGCGCAGAATCAGCAGTACAAGGATAACTCCGTCATCCAAAGATACCAGTATCCCGGAGAATCCGTCCCGTCGCAACTTTGTTATTCCTCCGATGGACCGGTCAAGTATTTTGCGGATGAAGCGTGTAAAGTTTACCGCGGGGAACCCGTTCCCGGCGCTCTGCTTTCCTATATCAAAAAGATGCCGGGAATGCCTTTTTACTATCCCGTTCAACCGGATGATAACAGCAACGTATGTCGTTGTGCGAAGTGTCTGGAGAAACAGGAAAAATATACTCTTTCCGATTATCATTTTGATTGGATCAACCGCATTGCAACCGAGGCCAAAAAGATCAATCCGGAGGTCAATCTGGTCACCTCTTCCTACGGTATCTCCTTCGAATACCCTGAACATGTGAAACTGCAACCTGGAATAATGGTTCAGATGTGCATGTCCCTGCAGTCCTGGTTCCATCCGCTGGTCTATAAGCGGCAGTATACAAATTATAAAAAGTGGCTGCGTCTGGAAAAGGACAATCGTCCGCTGACAGTCTGGCTCTATCTGCTGAATCCTCAGAGTGAAGCAGAAGTTATCCACAAATATCATAAATTCTTCCCGGTGCTTTATCCTGAGCACGCCGGAAAATATTTTACGGAGATCGTAAATGACGGCATCCGGGGATTCTTCGCGGAGACCAGTATCGAACAGCATGAGTTAGAAGGATACCTACTGGCGAGACTTGCCTACGATCCTTCCGTGGGCTATCGCGAACTGATTGATGAATATTTCAAGCTGTACTACGGCGCCGCAGGACCCGCGATGAAAGAAGTTTATGACACGCTGGAAAAAATCGGCTACAATCCGGATTCCTATCGCAAAGAGATCATGACGAAAGATTTTCAGGGTGCATATATTTACGGGATCCATAACGAGATTGACAACTGGTATTTAGGCACGCCGAAACGCATGGAACTGATTCGCGGTCTGCTGGAAAAAGCTCGGAAGGCCGCCGTCAGACCAGTTGAAAAAGTCCGGGTTGAGAATTTTATTGACCGGGTCTGGAAACAGGCGGAAGAAGGACGCAAAGATTTTGAAAAACGCGATTTGGTTCGACGTATCCCGCCGCCCCGTTTCTTTCTGCCCCGCAGCGGGCAGGAATATCAGGGCATGCTGAACCAAGTCGATTTTGTCAACGCTTTCCGGTTCAACAGCTGGACTGATGCGTTCAAAAAGAAGATCGATGCCGGTGATCTGCGGATTCTGGCGGATTCCACCCATCTTTATGTGGAATACACGGAAAATACCGCAGATGGCTTCAACAATAAAAAAGCCGGTTTCTGGACCAATGGACTGGAAATTTTTCTCTCCGATGCCATGGACGGTTCCTATCGCCAGGTTTTTGCGGATGTGAACGGCAAGGTCGAAGTTTATACCAGCTATACTGTCAACGGCGCCACTCATTTTGACAAAATGAACATCAAAGTCCCGACAGTCAATCAGCTGCAGTCCGATTCCTGGCGGATCCGGCTGGCTCTGCCTCTGAAGGAACTGGACCTGCCTGCCAAAAACAACACTGTTTACGTGAACTTTATCCGGGTGCGGCAGTATGAATCGGGCGAATCCGCATATTTTAGTCCCATATTCACCCGCAATCATGCGGAAGGTCTCTACCGGATGGGATGTCTGATCCTGGATAATCTGACCGGCGGCAGAAAGCTGGATGTCAACGGCGCCCTTCTTGACGGACATGGGAAAGAACTGCCGAAAGGCTGGCAGGTCAATACTGCACTTCCTGGCGAAGTTTCTGCGGAGAATGGAACGATTCAAATCCAGGCTCCTGAAAAAAGTTTCGCCCACATAAGGTTTGAAAAACTGTTCCGTGCTGATCCAGGTGATAAGATCATATTTGAATATACCTCATCTGGAACAGGACAGAACGGCTGCGCCATCTATCTGTTTCACGGTGAAGGCATAAATTTCATCAAGACTTTTCTGCAGGGGCGTCCCGGCACGGCGGAAGCAGTGAGACACCGCATAGAATTCACTATGCCTGAAGCAGGAACATTTTCTTATCCGGCAACTCATTTCAGGGTTGCATTCGTAGCTTGGCCAGGCAGTACCATGAAAGTGTCGGATGTATCCGTAACTGTCAGCAAGGTATCTGCCAAAAACAAATGATTGGAAAAAAATGTATTATAAGATCTGGCGTTCGATTTACAGTGACTTCGCAGCGGAACCGGTTTCGGATCTGGATGAAGAGACTTGCCACGCAAATGAAGTCTATACGGATTCCGTCCTCAAAGAGATCTCTGATAACGGATTTAACGGAATCTGGGTTCATGGGGTTATGCATCACATGACAGCCGTGGCTCCGATGGAAACACTTGCCCATCATGCGGATGTGCATCAACAGCATCTGCGCACCCTCTGCGAACGTGCGAAAAAATACGGCATCAAAGTATTTCTCTATACACAACCGTTACGCGCGATTCCAAAATCTGAGCATGAATTCTGGAACCTCTTTCAGTCTGTATGCGGAGGATCCGATTTCAATCAAAGTCGTGCACTCTGTATATCCAGACCTGTAGTAAAAAAATGGCTGGAAGATGTTTCAGCGTCCATCGCTGCAGCACTGCCGGAACTGGGCGGGCTGATCACGATTACGGCATCAGAATACAACTCTCACTGTTATAATGGCTGGCAGCGTAAAGACGATGAATTATATCCGATTCCGTGTCCCCGTTGCGGCGAGCGTGAGCCGGCGGAAGTCGTTGCGGAGGTGCTGACTGCAATCCGAAACGGTATTCGCCGGACCTCTTCCGAAATGGAGATCATTGCCTGGGACTGGTCGTGGACAAGTTGGCATCATCAGGCACCCTTCGCGGAAATTCAGGACAAACTACCTCCCGACATCGCGGTTATGGCGGATTTTGAACGGATTGGGCGCATGGATTTCTGGAAACATCCCGGACAGAAGATCAATGAATACTGTCTGACTTTTGCAGGTCCTTCAGAGGACTGCCGAAAAGTAATTTTACATGCGCAATCCCGCGGAGCGAAAGCTATGGTCAAACTTCAACTGGGCACCACGCACGAACTAGCTTCGGTGGTCAGTCTGCCGCTCATCACCAATATTTATAAAAAGATCACCGCCTGTAAACAGATGAAGATTGATGGCTTCATGGGCTGCTGGAACTTCGGCAATTTCTTTTCCGCCAATACCGCGTGTGCGGAATTTTTCCTTGCAGATAAATGTCCGGACGATGAAACCGAGGCTGTGCAAAGTTTTGTCAGTTTCTATTTCGGAGAAAAATGCGATGCTACCGCCGCAGCTCATGCCTATAAAAAAATGGCGGACGCCATGTTCTATTTTCCGTTCAGCAACATGTTTATTTACAATGGACCAATCAACTATGCCCTGGCATATTCAGAGGTGTATCGTCCAGGAACGCTTTCCGGCAAATCCTGCGGACCGTCTCACCTGTACGTTGCGAAGCGCGGCGATGATCTGAAATATGTGTTTGACTATGCCGCCATGGGCTATGAACCATATGATTGTTTCACATTGGAGGAAGTTTTGGATATGATGCCGCAGCTGGTGTCTGCCTGGAATGAGGCTGCGCACAAATTGGAATCGGCACTTCAGTCATGTCACAATGAACACGCCGAATTGGAAGCCAATAATGCTTTGCTGATCGGTAAAGTCTGGGAAAGTACTCTGCATGCATTCCAGAGTTTTGCGCTGCGTCTCAATTGGACAGCGGACAAACTGCCGGAACTGCAGCAGTTGATCTGCAGGGAAACTGAATTGTGCAAGTCGGCAATCACGCTGTTAGAAAAAGACCCGCGGCAAGGCTGGCATGGCGAAGCACACCACTATATCTTCTCCAAAGAACTGATTTTGGAAAAATTAGAAATTTTGAATTCTTTTATAACAGCAAAATAATGAAGTGGGAATGAAAAATTTATTGGGTGTTGCCGATTACGGCATGAATGTCTGGTACGGCGGTTTTTTCAATTTGGAACAGCGTCTGGAACTCTTGAAATCCATCGGAATAGACGGCATTGAATGGCTCAAAGCCAACGATATGGCGGAAGCCGTGCAGAACGCCTCGCATTTTCACCGCATGTGCATGGACTTTTCCAGTTGCAAAATGAGTTCACCGGAACTGACAATGAAATGCGCAAGCGCTTTTGGAAAAGAATATGTCTGGCTTGAAGTCAATGCTTCACGTGAAACTCCCATGGATGTGTATTGCCGTCATGCCAATGCTTTTGTGGAAGCGGCAAAATATTACGGACTCAAGGCGGCACTGCACAATCATCTCGGCACCCGCATTGAAACTCCGCAGGAACTGGAAACCTTCATGGAGGCTGTACCTAGGGCATATCTGCTTCTCGATATTGCGCACCTGCATGCTGCCGGCGGCGATTGTACGAAAATTGTTCATAAATATCATGACCGCATCGCGTCTGTCCATTTTAAGGATTTGTACCTTAACGAAGATACCTCTATGGAATTTTATGCACGGGTTCGTTTCTGTGAACTAGGGGCAGGCAACGCCAGTCTGGACTACGAGTCAATTGCCAGAGCCCTATGTGACCACAAGTATGACAAATGGGTTTTGATCGAACATGACACGCATCTGCGTGCTCCGGAAATTGATCTCAAACATAGTGCAGACATTCTGAAGGAACTTTTTTCCTAAAGTTTATCCTTACCTCAAAACTATCAGCTATTACGATATCTTGACGCCGGACATGATGCGTGCAGCATATGCGTCACGTGCCAGTGAGATGACCATCAAGCTGGTTCCTCAATTGCGCCGCGCACTGGAGCTTTATTCTCCGGAACGGGTAAAAATATATGATGCCCAGGGGCCGGATGTCATTCGTGCCATTGAACATTATCTGGGGTATCTGCTATTGCACAATAAGCTAAGTTGCATAAATTTACATTGTAATATTCGAGAGATGCACTATATTTTATCTGTAAGCGAAACAGAAGAGGTGCGCATGAAGACGATTCGAATTCAAATAACGGACGAAGAACGAAAG
>Ga0209373_10005273_pt1 | contig 10633 bp, 14 predicted proteins | sample Higcelweek5metaG_FD_187173 | JGI IMG/M metagenome (GOLD analysis project Ga0209373, IMG submission 187173) | Freshwater pond sediment microbial communities from the University of Edinburgh, under environmental carbon perturbations - High... | ecosystem: Environmental > Aquatic > Freshwater >...
TTGCCTTGCGAAGACATAAATTGGCGAATTTATAATATAAAAGTAATCCATTTTTTCAGCTAAATATATACGTTTGAATCGTAAGGCGACAGGAAACAATACTAGCTACTAATTTATAAATCAATAAATAAAATTCCTATTAATGCGCTCCAGATATATGTTTGAGCTTTCCTTTTTCTATTGTTTCAGCAGTGATAATAAGCCGAGCTCTCCGTAGCGAAGGCGTTAGCAACCAAAACTTTTGTATTGCTCTATTCAGTCAATGAGCGAGTCTATCTGGAGCTAGAACTTTTGGTTCTTTTGGGTCATGCCAAAAGAACATAATAGAAAAACAAATTTTTTTTTGTTTTTAGATCCTTCGTTTTACTCAGGATGACGAGTATTGCGGGTTTTACTTTGTTTCTGCACGAATATTAGTAGTCGCCTTGCGACTGGCTCTTACTTTGTCTGTGTACGGAAAATTATCCGTGCGGTTCTCACGGAAATAGAAAAAAATATTTAATAGTTGCTTTTTTTACCACTATTTTTTATGACGAAATAGTAAATCAAGGCTCCAAAGAAATTTAAAAATATGATAAGTAGAAACCAGATGAGTTTGTCTATCTCTGTTTCGTAGTCTTTTCTTTTGATGCAGTCTATCAGCATCCGTACCCAAAAGATGAATGCCAAAACCATCAATATGATGAGAAAAACCCAAATAAATAGGAAGCTTAATATTATAGGTCAAAACATTGTTTTATTTTAAAAAATTAAAAAACTATCTTAGTCATACCAGTTTGTATCCGTTTTCTTTTTCGTAATATATGAGTCATGTTTTTGTTCCGCCGATAGGATCACCACTCACGGGTTTTATGTATTTGCATATACTAAAATCATCGTTGCAGCCAAATAATTCATTGTTTGATTGGACAAAGTTTATATCTTTGTACCTAAATGCGTTTTGTATTTCACTAGAAAAATTCCAGTTTTTGATAGTGTTTTGTGAAAAAGTTAGATATTCTATTTTCTCGAAATCTCAGTTATAATCTTTTCAAAGTGGTTTATCATTTCATGGTCTGACAAACACGTCGTGGAAATATTTATTTTCTTCAAAACATTTCCTAAATTTTCTATTATCGTAGCTGATATTGTAGCATCAGCTTTCTATATTATAAAGTCTTAAATAATTGTCTTCTGTAGTGTATAGGTATCATCCAAAATAAATTGATTGATGTTTTTCCCAAAATTTGAATTCTATATAAACGTTTTTTTGGATAAATCCAATGTTTCTATTGTATCTGTAGCCGTATACTATAAAAAAGATAATGAAAAAAATACAAAATATGAAAACTCAAATTTTTGCGAAACTTCTGAAATATACGGATAACATATCATTAATTTATTTCTAAAATCTTTACTTTGTATCTTCATCTTGGAGCTCTTACGTTGACCATATCTCCTACTACTTTTCATTTTAGAGCTGATCCAAGTGGAGAGTCAAAAGAAATAGTATTGTCCAAAATATCCATTTCTCAAGTTCAAACTACTCTGTATGTGTATTGTTTTCCTTTTTCATCTTCTATCAAAACAGTAGAGTTGTATTTTACCTCTCCTGATGAAACGTGATCTTCAAGTATTTCAACGTTTGCAAGTAGATCGTCAATCTCTCTGATTCTTACTTCTAGTAGGTCTTTTTCTGACATAGCAGCATCGTAATCTGAGTTTTCAGATATATCTCATTGTCAGATAGCATCTTTCAATCTAACAAGTACTGTAGGTAATTTCTCAGTTTTCAATATTCTAAGTTCTTCTTGTAGTTTCAAAAATCATTGTTTCGTCAAAACTTTTTTTTCCATAATTATATCTTAATTTTATAAAATTAGTCTTTAAACATTTTTGAGAATTGTTCTTTAAGTCTATCAAAGGCATTACTTACCAAATCTTCAGGTTTTGTATATCATTCTCTCTCATAATGAAAAGGTTTTCAATCCAACATAAAGTTGAATACACCATCAAATTCTCATTTTTTATTCTTTTTTACATTTATATCTATTGATACTTTTGCGTCTTGTTTCTTAAATATTTTTTGTAGATAACTGTCTATTTTGTGGTCAAGGTTGTATTTTACTAGGTCTTTCAAATCGCTTATCAATGCAGGTGTAAGATTTGAAAAATTGAATTTTATTTCTGCTTTATCGTGTACCATAGTATTAATTTAAGATTTAAAAATGTTTTAAGTAATATAATATAAATAAATTTAATTAAAAATCAATCTGATTTTCTTTTAAATTAAAATTTCGTTTTCCCATACTCAATGTATGTTGCAATGAGCCTGTATTTTGTAGGTTCCTGCTTCCCAATCCTTAATATCAAATTCTACTTGAGGTTTTTGATTAGGTGTTAGAGTTACTTGTTTTAGGCTTATATAGCCAGCCTTTGTAAATCTCAAAACATCTATAAGTTTGATGAAATGTTTTTCCATCATCGGATGTTCGATTTCAAATCAAACTTTTATTACAAGTTTGTCTTCTGTTATTTCTATTCACGGGATGTGCTTTTTTCATTGTTCTAATGTTGATGTTGTCATCTTTTTTTGGGTTTAAGAAATAAACATAATAGATTTTATACATATTTCCCAAAATATCAAGCTAAAAATGAATTTGATTTTTAAAAAAATTTCCTTAAAATAGAAATAAATATTTTTATATTTTAAAATTATATCAATGTCAGAAGATAAAGACCCAAAAAAATCTACAAAAAAAGACTTGAAAGCATCAAAAGAAAAATTTGTAGAAAATACCAAAAGATGATTTGAGGATACAAAAAAGAAAATTTCAAACAAAAAAGAGGAAATCTCTACAAAAACTAAAGAAACTTTGGATACTACCAAACAAAAACTTACTCCCAAAAAAGAAGAGAAACTAAAGTCAGAGGATTTGGACGTGGAAAAAAAGCAGTGAGAGGAGAGCAAAGACCCTTCAGATTTCCAAGAACAAAAACCATCAGCGGAAGTAGATTCTTCCAAAAATTCGCTCATCACAAAAGAAGAAAAAGATTCCCTATGACAAGACCTCAAAAATACATTTGAAGATCTTTTTGGTTTAGCTGCCAAACCTTTCAAGTCTATATGATGATTTTTTTACAAACAATATGAAAAAATCCCAAAATCCAAAAGAAAATGACTGGACAATGTCTGAGCCAGGATTAAAGAAACTACAGACAAATGAGTAAACAAAACCAAAGAATTTGTAAAAGATGTGAAAGATACTAAATGAAAAGATTTTAAAGAAACTACAGACAATTTTGTGGAAAAAACCAAAACAGGATTTGAAAATACGAAAGACAAGCTCCAAAATTCAAATAAAAACATTTCAGAAAAGACTAAAGAGAAATATGAAGGTGCCAAAGAAAAAGTAAAAACCAAAAATCAAGAATTTAAAACCAAAAAAGATGATTTTGTGTGAAAAACAAAAGAAAAAACTCAAAAAATTAAAGAAGACACAATAAATAATAAAAATAAATTTATGGATAAGACAAAGGAAACTACAGACAAAACAAAGGAAAAGATCAAAGATGCTTCCTCCAAAACAAAAACTAAACTCAAAGAAACAGGTGAAAACATCAAAACCAAAAAAGATAATTTGGTAGAAAACACAAAAAAAACATTTAAAAAGTCAGACAAAAAAACTGATAAAAAAACAGAGAACTCAGGTTCCCCCAAAAAAGATTAAAATCTTGAAATTAATTTAAAAAAATCTTGTTATATTATCTATAAAAAATAGCATCAAAATAAGTTTAAATAAAAATTATCCTTATTTTTTTGTTTTATTTTGTTTTTCCAAAAAAACTACAAAAAAAGGTTGTATTTTACAAAAAAATAATTAAAAGATTCTATTTATAAATATAAATGAAAAGGGCTTATGTACTATGATTCTCACACACATTTAAATGATGAAAAACTATATCCAAATCGAAAACAATATTTAGAGAATTTTGTCCAGCAGTGAGGGAAGTGACTTGTCAACGTATGAGCAAACCATTTGTGGAATTTATTAGCTATACAAATATCAAAGGCAGCACAAAGTTTTGATTGCATTGTAAAAAGCGCTATTGGATACCATCCTAGTGAGATCACTGATAAAAATATATTACAAGAGGATTTTTTGAATGCTATAAATGAATTAAAAAATTTGTATCTACAAAATAAAGAATTTGTAGTTGCTATATGAGAAGCTTGAATAGACATGCATTATCCAAATTCTCCTAGTACAGAGTCATCGCAACAAGATTTTTTTGCAATGCATTGTGAGTTAGCAAAAGAATTGGCACTGCCTTTGGTTGTGCATAGTAGAGATTGATTTGATTTGACCCTTGACGTACTCCAAAATTACAAAACTTTAAAAATATATTTTCATTGTTGGTGATATTGACCTGATGAAATCAAGAAGATAGATGCCCATTTTGATAATTATTTTATCTGATTTGCTGGTAATGTTACATATCCCAAGGCTATTTCACTCAAAGATTCTTTGAAAGTTTTGGATTTAAATAGACTTGTGTTGGAGACGGACGCTCCGTATCTTTCGCCTCAGATCCAAAGATGAACCACAAATGAACCTATATTTGTAAAGCATATTTACGATTATGTTTGAGATTATTTAGCTCTTTCGCCCAATATGCTGCAATCTCAAATAGAAAAGAATTTCAAATTATTATATAATATATAAAAATATTATTACATTTATATTACACAAAATTAGTATATAAACAAACTTAGTGATAAAATTTTTGACAAAAAAGTACATTATCAATATAATTTTAATGTTTAATAATAAAAAAATATGGAATTAGCAAAAACATCGCCTGAAGGTGAAATACAAAAAGAAAATATAGGAGAAGTAGAAAAAAATGAAATAGAAAATATAGATTGACTATATGTTGAATACTTAAATTTTGTTATATTTATGAGATATTGTCTAGCTAAAATTAAATGAATAGAAAAAGAAAATAAAACTGAAGATGAAATCAAGTGTAAAGCTAAAACTAAAAGTAAGACCAAAGGCAAGGCTAAACTCAAAGGTAGAGATAAATGAATAGAAAAAAATGAAAATAAAGATGAAAAAGAAAATCAAACAATAATGAAAATACTTGTGGATATGTTGGTTACATACAAGATAAACGCGAATGCAAAAGATCTATTAAAAACCTTTTTGTACGGTAATTGTGCTTCCTCTCTCACTGATAGTCAAATCAAAGATACACAATTAGATTTAAACGCCTTATTGGACAATAAAATCCTTTATAAAGAAGTGATAGATAAGTACGCTAAAATGCTGGAAGAATTTGCCAATGAAGTGCGTTTGGATATGAAAATAAGTAAAAGTATAGACCAAAGTTTTGACTCTATCAAAGGCGATTATATAACGGATCTTGAGTTGACTTGATTGCAAGATGATAGAAACGTTCGTCTTTACTACAATATGATTATCAATCTCAAAATGATTTTAAAAGAAATGGTGTTGCACCCTCAAAAATGTATAATATTTACATAATAATATAAAAAAATGGTAGAATCAAAAAATTCTTTAGAATCCAGAGAATTTATAGACGGGATACTAGATAGACATATTTATTTACATATGTTTATCAGATATTTGGCTAAATATTCTGATGATTTGCCAGCCCAAAATATAAGAGTGCATCTTACTCCTATAGCCAAAGAAATAATAGCTGAATATGGTCTAAAAATAAATCCAAATGATCTTTTGCTTCAATTTTTGGGAGAAAAAATCCCGCAAAATGATGCTTGAGAAGTTTTGGAATCACAAAGAGAGGAGTTGTTTTCACTTTTACAAAAACAAGATACTTTTCATCAAAAAATTTCCCAATATGATTCTAAATTTACAGAGTTTTATTATAAAATAAGATATTGATTAACTTGAAAAAAATATGCTAGCTTTGATGAAGCTTTTGATGCTTTCAAAGATGAGTATATCCCAAATCTAGAAAATATTTGATTGGACCAAAATAAAGCTATTTATCTAGATTTAGTAGCCAAATTTAAAGTCATTCTTAGAAAAAAATGGATTGCCTATCAAAATCTAGGTAATGTGTCTTGATGAGTTTCTAGAAGAGGTTGGCAACAAAGATATGGTTTGGCAGGTACTTGATGAGAAGAAGATAATGATGAAGATTAGATTATATTCTTATTCATGTTTTTTCATAAAATTCTTGGCATACTGCTTGTATTTTGGTTTTATTTTGATCTCTTAAATAAATAGAAAACTCATTATCTTTTACATTGATACGATCAGCAAAATCTAATCAATATTTCTCTCACAATAAAAGTATAATATTTAATTGAAATGCTAAATCTTCTAGTATTTTAAATTGTTTTGACTCTTCTCAAGGTTTTACTTCGATTTCTATACTTTCCATTTTTTTTATTCTTCTATTAAATCTATAAATTTTCGATTTTCTATTTTTGTTTTCTGGAAGACCATATATCATAATATTTTTGAAATTTCGCTAATTAGTGTTTCAAAAATTCGGCATTTAAGTTTGTTTTCTATACAGATACATATTTTTCATTCTTCAGTTATTGAAAGATTGTCTGCTAGATCTATTCAATATTTTTGAGTTATTATCATAAGTAGGCTTAGTTTTTGTGCTGTTTCGTTCATTTTTATTTCAGCTTCGCTTATTTCTCTAGGCATTCTATTTTTTTATTCTAAATTTATATTTACTTTTATATTATAATTTCCCAAGACCCTTTCAATACTTCGCAAAAAGTCTATGATTTTTTTGGAGTCATCTATCTTTTTTATAGATATTTTTACTTTTCTTCATTCTCTTGTAATGTCTATAATTTCTATATTCATACTTTCAGCGTTTTTTTTACAAAAATCATTTATTTCTTCTGTTGATGGTTCTCTTTCTTGCGTTTCCCATAATTCAGGATTTCTATTGTGCACTTCCCAAATTTTTGGAGCTTGTCAAAGTTCAGAGTTTTTTTCCTTTTGTAAAAACTCAAAAAGTATAGTATATAAGACAGCGTCAGAATCTATGATTTCTTCGTTATACTCTACTATTTTGCGAGAGTACAAAATTTCCAATATTTTTCTTATTTTATTTACTTTGCTTTGGTAAAATTCTTGAATATTTTTTAATTCTTGGATTTTTCAATGTGCGTCAATAATTCTTTGGTTATTATCCTCGATAATTTTTTGTAATAATTCTTCCGGTTTTTCAGTCTTTTTACTTTCAATATCTGCCAAAATTCTAGAAGATTCTTCTATTTTTAGGTCTTTTTTTCCGTGTTCTTGTGTTAAGGTTTCGTTTATTTGATTTAATTTTGTTTTATAAAATTTGAAATCATTTTCCAAAAAAATAGCAATATCAGAAAATATTTTTTTTATTATATATTTATATCTTTCTATATCAAAATCATCTCTCTTCTTTTCTACTTCTTCTATTAGACTTTTAAATTCATTTAGTAATTTTGAGCAGTTTTCCAATACTTTGTATCTATTTATGCTTGTAGCGTTTTCTTCTTTTGTCCCGCTTATTTCTATCTCCGCACAAACATTGTTTGATATTACATCTATTATTTCTTGGATAGATATTGTTAGATACTTTATGATCCTGTTGGATTCTGCTAAATTTATTCATATAGTTTCTTTTACAAAATTTGCTTGCTTGATCATTTGAGAGTGTATTAATATAAAAAAATATTGTCACTATATTTATTTTATTCAAAAAATCAATATAAATATAAAAAATTATTGACTTTTTTAAAAAAAGATTATATATACCTTGGGCTTTCCTAAAAAAACATTAACTGCAATGGAGCACGCCATGAAAACGATGAAAGCTATTTTGTGTCTTCTGCTGATGGGCATTATCTACCTGGTGGTGCAGTTGAGTGCGTTACTGGCTCCGATGTTGGCCGTGGCGTGGTTCATCTGTGCTCTCAAGGCGATAAGCGTTAGCTTCAGCTTCTCCCTGATATTTGTATGGATGTTCTTACTTTTCAGATCTTTACATGTCCTTGGCAACGACGGCGATAAGCTTTACGACGCCTTGGACTTGGATGGGCTGGCAACGCGTTATCCATTACTCCAACAAGTCTGGTTTTTTACGTTAGTTGTGAGTTTTGTTCCATTTCTCTTGGTTGTGTATTACACCAAAAAGATCTGGGGCATGTTCCAGAGGATTTACCACTGGCTGAGTCGTTCGCGACTAGGCATCATATGCTAAAAGCTTCGGCTTTTGGAGGGGGGCGCGGACAGCCGTGCCCCCTTTTTCGTTATAAAAATATATTCTTTTAAAAATTAATTGAAAAACTATATTAGATTTATATAATAAAAAGATAATTTTATCTATAAACCCCCAAAAACTATGAAAAAACTTATTTGAGCCAATTTCAAAATGTTTAAGACAAGGAAAGAATTACAAGATTATTTTGATATTTTTTTGGAAAACAATATTTCCGATGAAAATCTAGACATAGTCATAGCTCCGATGATGCTAAACATGGAAACGGCGTCCGATGCTTTGATCCATTCAGATATATATTTGTGATCACAAAATATGCATTTTAGCGAAACTGGTTGATTTACTGGTGAAGTCTCACCTTTAAACCTTGTAGAATTAAATGTAAAATATGTGATACTTTGACATTCAGAGAGAAGAAGCTATTTTGGTGAACAAAACGATTTTATAAATCAAAAAGTGATTTCAGCACTAGATCATGGAATTAGACCAATACTTTGTATCGGCGAAAACCTTGACCAAAAAAACGATGGTAAAACTATAGAGGTTTTGCAAAATCAATTGGAACAATGACTAAAATGAATAAATGATTTATCCCAAGTAGATATAGCTTACGAGCCTGTTTGGGCAATCGGCACAGGTCTTACAGCTACTCCTGATTATGTATCAGAAATTCACGCTTTTATCAAGAAATTTGTAGATAATTCCAAAACTAGAGTGATTTACTGATGAAGCGTCAAACCTGAAAACGCTACAGACTTGATAAACACTCCAAACGTTGATGGTTTTTTGATTTGATGAGCAAGTCTTGACCCAGTCAAGTTTATAGACATAATAGAGCAGTGCAAATAATGGATAAAGAAAAAAAAATAGTAAAAGCAAAGATAGACGCAATACTTGATAAAGAGATATTAGATATCTCACTTTCTGATTCTTGATCAATAAATATAAATCGTCCGCGAAATGTAGTAGGAGATAAAATTATTTATGAAAATAGTGATTTATTGATAGAATTATTAAAAAATTTAGAATCAACTGACTTGGAAGGTTATAATTATTGATTAAATTATTTAATAGATATTTATAAATATAGAAGAGATGATTTTTCGAGTTTGTCTGCAATTTATTTTTATACTTTATATAGATTAGGTAAAGAGAATGAAATTATAGAAACCTTTTTATCTAAATATGACTGATATTATTTTGTTTTGGTATGTTTTTTTTGTGATAGGATAGGTGTTTTATCAAAATTTCTTAATTTCGAGTTTTTATGAATTTTAAAAAAGATTGTAGAAAAATCTATTTTTTTTAGAAAAAGAAAGCAAATAACAAAATATTATTGACAAGTTCATGATGAAAAAATTATTGAAGAACAATTGGAAAGTTGGCATGAAAAGGAAGATGTTCTTAGAAAAATTGTAAAATATAGATTTGAAAGGGTGAAAGAGGAAATACAAAAGTTTAATATAGAGATAAATCAGGATCAAAAATTGGTACAGGAAAAAATTTCTATGTTATGATTAAACAATGATTATTCTCAGGCTTTAGAAGAGATATGAAAATACATATTAAATGAAAATGATAAAATTGTCAATTCATGACTTATATGAAAATTTAGAGAATTAATGGGTGGTATCATAAAAGATATTGCTCAAGAAATTGTGAAATTGACCTGAGATCCACTACCACCGCCTAAAGATAAGAAAGAGCAGACAATTTGAAAAAGTAGAAGACATCTAAAAGAAAAATTTAAGTTGAGTAATAAAGATGATAAACTTATAGATGATTATGTAGATATAGTAAATGGAGAGTGATCTCATGCTTTGCTATCTACAAAAGAATATTTTAGATTGACCAGAAATATAGGGATAGAATTAATATTATTCTTGCTTTATAAGTTTGAAGAATTTAAAAAAGATTATAAAAAATAGTAAGTTTTGAAGATTATAAGAGAGGAAAAAACATATTGTCAAGCGATAATTATTTTCCTCTTTTTTTTGTTGGGGGATTTTGTAGCTGTAGGCTTTTTTGCAAAGAAAAATATTTTTGCTCAAAATAATATTGTTTAAAAATTGTTTGACAAATTCAACTTTTTCATTAAAATTTTTGTTAAATATTTTTTTTATTCTTACAGATTTATTACATAAAAAAATTTACAATGCAAAAAAGAACTATAACCAAAATAAAAAAATCGTTGAATGTCTTGGCTGGCGTGGTGATGCTACTTTCACAGTTTACCAATATACTATCCATAAATAACGTGCCTATGGTGCAAGCCAATGGAGAAACAGTTATTAAAGAAAAATGACAAACTTGTGATAATAGTAGTGGTTGCGTTTGTCGCATACCGTGACACGTGGATTACAATATAGATGATACT
>Ga0209373_10005274_pt1 | contig 10632 bp, 10 predicted proteins | sample Higcelweek5metaG_FD_187173 | JGI IMG/M metagenome (GOLD analysis project Ga0209373, IMG submission 187173) | Freshwater pond sediment microbial communities from the University of Edinburgh, under environmental carbon perturbations - High... | ecosystem: Environmental > Aquatic > Freshwater >...
ATCAGGATAGATAAGTCAAAACTCCAACAAATTATAGAGCTTCTAAATTTGCATTCCTTTGGAGCTTCTTAGAAGTTGCTGGCGAAGCGAATCTTGGAAATGCCCCCATCATTAGAAAGCCTGGCGGAGCGGTGCCATAGAATCTTCGAAGTTACTTATAGTAGGCTTGCAGAGCCAGGACAAGGAAAGTATACTATAAAACTTTTAATGTATACTTTCCCTGTCCCTGTAGGTGATTTATCAGACTCAGCAGAAGATTGAATTTCCAGCTTTTATTATGAGGAATTACAATATAGCTTATAATATAAATAAACTAATCAAGAAAATTCGCTTCTCTCATAACTTTAAAGAAGCCAACCATGTCTCGAAATTAATTCATTCAAAGCAGATATTCCAGATGCTAGTGTTTTTATAAATTCCTATACTTAGATAAAATGAAAAAATAAATAAATAAATAAAGAATATGAAACCAGCAGAGAATATCAAAGGTGCAGTCTAGCTTTTCTTAACATTTTTCATGAAGAGGTATGGTGGTTGACAGTTAAACTGGATTACCAGATTATTCAAGCCTTTTACCCACGTTATAGATACAAGAAAACGGAAGCAACTGACTATTTTCTTAAGGACTACATTTGAGTTATGGTTGAATCATAGACGAGATCTCATATTTATATTTTATTGCATTCTCTTAGAATGTCATAATAACCCAATCCATTTAAGATAAATCCATTATACCTATCAGGATAAATATTTGTACCGCTATTAACACGTTCAACTTTTCCAACGCAACAGCATATTATAGGCGTATTTGAACGGTTATTTTCTAAAAAAAATGTTTCTAAGATCTTGAAGTTAGGAAATTGAAGTTTGTTTTTTTCACTTTCTACAAAGCTTTCATTAAAGCAAACTTTTACACTATCGGGAGCTCTTTTTGTTAAATTTATGTATCCATGCTTTTTAAATATAAATATACTTCTGACTGTTCCAATAATGCATCTTATTTCGCCGTAATCTTCTTCATCAATTTTGTCAAATTTTCTTGTATATATGTATGGTTGTTTGGATAATTCCAAATTTGTACCTTCATTAAACAATGCCGGATATACAACATTTCCATCGGTTAGTTTGTCTTTTTTTCTGCCATTCAGAGGGTTATATTGTCCAGATCCTTCAACATTAATTCTAGCAATACTTTCATATGCTCTTCTGAGTTTATCGGCGATATGTTGATCCGTAAGGTTTAAAAATTTCTCATGTGCTCCATAATTTTCATTTAGATGTTCATCATATATTACCTCGTTTGGGCAACCTTCTTTATGCTGGCTATTGCACCAAGTTCTAAAATATTTAGACTCTCTTTTTTTTCGTTCAACAAAACTTAATCTGGCATTGCAATCTATCTCATTACAAAAAAGAAAACCTCTAAACTTCTTGAAATATTCTCTCTTTGATAGGTTCTTAGCCAAAATTGTATAAAATAAAGAACCATTAATATATTTGGCTTCAGTAATCTTCATAAACAACCACCTCTTTTTCTGGTTTCCTAAAACTGGTTTAAGTAATTGTGTTGCAGTTTCTTAAAAGCTAAGAAGCATTTATATGATAGATATAATGTAATAATTCAATGCCAAGAATTCTGGGATCATGCATTTTGGGGTATATTCCATGAGTAATTTTTCCTTAATTCGTTTAATCCTTTTTTGTTTAAAAATGGTGATTCTTTTGCATCTTTGTAATCATCATATTTTTCACGATATCTTTTAGTTCCCTGCATAATATAACATGCATCTTTAGCCCTAGTTATGCCAACGTAATGTAAGTTAAGGGCTTGAATCATATCTTCTTCTGTTACATCATTACCTTCATTTGGTAAAATCCATTTGTATAAATCCATATGAAATACTATTTTGAACTCAAGGCCTTTTGATTTATGTAGTGTCATAACACATATTTCATCATCCGAAGCAGGCTTATAAGCCATTAGTTCATCTTCGTTTTCTAACAATTCTTTTAGCATGTTTATTTCTTCTTGATTTCCATAATCTGGATAAACTAAAGATGCTAATTGGCAAAATAAGTCTATATTTTCCCACAGTTCGTCAGGTTTAAGTGCAAATAACTTTGCTACGATTGTATTAGCTTTTGAAAATTTTTTTGCATCTATTTCTTCGCTGAAGAATTTCTCAACAAAATCCAAAAAATAAATATTTTTATCAAAATAACTATTTAATATATCACTGAATAACCTTGCCCAATATGAATTATATCTATCTAATTCATTATCAGTAAAAAGTTTATTGGGGCTTTTCAAAAATCGACTTGCACGCATGGCAGTGAAATTATTTCTACAAAGAATTGCAATCTCATTATTTTTTTGTACTTTATACTTTTCTTTTATTTTATTGAGGTAGTAGTCAATTGAGTTCATAATATTCTCGTCATTACCATCAACTTTGATTTTAAAAACCCTGTTATCTTCATTTTGATTTTTAATATCAAGACCCATTAGTTTCAAAGAATAGTTGGAGATACTTTTATGGCATCTATGATTCTTGGTAATTTCAAAATGCTTAAAATTTTTATTCTTTATCAATGAAGTCAAATAGATTGAATATCTATTGCTAAATGCATAAATTGCTTGATTTATATCTCCTACAGCTATCCCTATCAATCCGTATTTTACTAATTCTAAAAAAATTTGGTGTTGGATATCACCACAATCTTGATACTCATCTATAAATATGTGAGTGAACTTTGACCTTATATATTCTTGACAATCTATAACGTTATCAAGAATAAACTTTGCCGTTTCTCCACATATTTCTAAAAAAATGTGGCCATCTTTTAATGATTGTATTAATAGTCTTTTGAGGTTATCATTGAAAGTGACTTTAATATTTTCTAAATCTTTATAATCGGAATAGTCAGAAAGCTTATTCCGTACCTCTAATTGTACATTACTTCGTGTAATATGTTTTGCGAACGGGCATATAATTTGACTTATATAAAATCTATCAATGGTTCCATAGAAAGATTGCCTTCTATTTACATTTCGTTCTTTACATCTATGCTCAAGCTCATTACTAGCCTTTCTAGTAAATGAAATAGCTATAACACCTTGATAATCCAAAAGTTTTTCTGAGATATATTTTATCTTTTCTACAATAGTAAATGTCTTTCCACTTCCAGGTCTAGCCGTAATGACGATATTACCTGTATGGTCAATAATTTTCATTTGAGTCTTGCTTGGAATCTTTTTTTTCATTGTTTAGCAACCTCTTCAACGATTTCTTTTAATCTTATTATAGGAAACGATATGGGGTCATTTTTTAGCATAGAAAGACTGATATTATTTTGTTGTAAATATTCTAAAAATGATAGCATATACTCAGCTTTCCTACTCTGCATACGTTCTAATAGCAATACCGTATCTTTACATTTATAGAAATTCAATAAGTTATGGTGCAAATTGGTGGCAATTAAATCATTTTCCAAGTCAACTTCCGATAAGAATATGTCACTTTTTTTAATTTCTTTCTTAATAAAACTATTTAAATCATCAGAATCATTACTAGATTTTGATTGTGTTGGTATCCATTGGTTCTTTTTGTAATTATTTTTCCAATACTGTAAGAGTGTGTCTTGTTTAGAAGTAGATATTAATTCTTTATAGATACCAATTACTCTTGAAACTCCAGAATAGTATAAATATTCAACTCCTTTAATGCTTTTTTTAGCAATATCATTATCAGTACGCATGATAAATGGAATTTCTAATGCTTTACATATTTTTATATAAGGTTTGAATCCAACCCCATCAACTGCTAAAATTATCGCATTATATTTATCTAAATCCACTGAAAGATCATTTGCTAATGCAGTATAAAATAATTTTTCTGATGGACCTTCAACAAGAAATACTGCACTTGAAAAAAATACTTCTGATGAAATCGCATTTAGCCTATATCCAAAGTCTTTGAAGTTAATTGCTATTTTTTTACTGCATCCACCTTGAGCTACTTTTGTCAACTTATTCTTGCAATAAAGTCTTACGATATTATTTGGTTTGAATTCTGAAGCAATTTGAGGAGAATGGGTTGTAATAAATATTTGCTCATCGAAACTTTCTAGTAAATATTTTGATAATTTACGTTGTTGATGGGGATGCAAATGTGCTTCAGGTTCTTCAATTGCAAAGAATGTTACTCTTTCAAGTGTTCTTTCAAGTTTTTGTTTAGATACCCATGTTGCTAGAAATATTTGGTTATTTCTCCCATCTCCACCTATTTTAAGACTACAATCTTTTGTACTATATGATAATTCAAGGTCAGTAAGCAAATCATCAACATCATTATTCTCAGTAGTAAATTTTACTGTTTGTCCTTCACTATGAATTGATAAATCAGACAGTTCCTTATTAACAACACTTAACGAATTTTTTATATAATTGAGATTATTTATATCATTATTCAAAGTATTTAAACTTTTCTGAATTATTTCTATAGAAGATTTATCATTTTCTTTTTGTGAGGCTTCAAGAGAATCTTTTGATTTTTCCAATAATTGTACTTTTATTCTTTTCATAAAAGAAAAAAGGTCTCTATTACTGTTTACGTATTCCAGATTTAAACGTTTTAAATAGAAACGACTAGTTTTTTGTTCTATTAGTTTTTCTATTGGTCCAGTAAAAATAGAGTATTCACCTACTTTACTGTTTCTATATTGAATAATTAGAGACTCATTTTCTATATCGCCAGCAAATATACTTTTTAAACAATCCTCTTTAATTTTATCAAGACATACTGTAATTTTAATTTCATCGGATTTTTTATATGCATTGTAATCGCTATTACACAATTCTAAATCTTTCTCACTTAGACTTTTGTCAAATAAAAGTCTTAATGCGAATATCATATTTGACTTTCCAACATCATTTGGACCAATGATTAATGTTTTGTCTGTAAAATTAATTGTTTCAACATCAAAATTTCTAAAGCCCTCAATCCTAATCCAACAAATCCTCATAGATATCCTTCTTCCTATTTTTGTATACAATATTGTGAAATACACAACTTTTATAGAATTCTTATATTTACCAAATCTTTGTTGGTATTCGACTCAAAAATGGAAAACCCCTCTTTTTTTTTATGTTTTACATCGCAAGTTTCGACATTTTTTATAAATCGATTATTTTTTATTTTTATTTCATCATTATTATTATTTAAATGAATTATAAAGGAATTGGCTCCTAAGAGTAAAGAATTCATTGTATATGTTGCAAAAATACACAAATGGATATTAATGTTAAGAAATAAGCTACAACTACTTCCAGCAAAGTGGCACCTAGGACTTACAGGACTACAGATATTCTGAAGTAAAATACTTGCTGCATGATACCTACCTTGTGGCTCTGTTGGGTATCATGCAGGATTCTTTCGAGTCTCATAAATCACCTACAGGGACAGGGAAAGTATACATTAAAAGTTTTATAGTATACTTTCTATGTCCTGGCTCTGCAAGCCTACTACAAGTGACTTTGAGATAATTATAAGTAACTTCGAAGATTCTATAGCACCGCTCCGCCAGACTTTCTAATGATGGGGGCATTTCCGAGATTCGCTTCGCCAGCAACTTCTAAGAAGCTCCAAAGGAATGCAAATTTAGAAGCTCTATAATTTGTTGGAGTTTTGACTTATCTATCCTGATTAATCTCAAATCTATTTTTGCAAGCAAGGCAATCATATGTATGAGTATACTGCGAAACTGTACCATTTTTTTGATATATCCCTTTGACTTCATCTTACTCCTTGGAACATTTTCTAGATTTCCCTTATATATGGGGCAGCATTTAATATTTGGTTGTTCTCCTGACATATTTACCATTTTGATTCCTCCTCCAGTTTTTTGTTTTCGAATCACTTCAAACCAAATTATAACTTTATTTATGGAAATTATCAAAAATAAAACTCAATAACTAAACTGGAAAAATCATTATAATTTTTGTATTTCTATTATATTACTCTACTGTTTTACTTTAATTTTATAGTTCGGTTTTTAGAAAGGATTCATCTGACAAAATAAACCTCCAGTAGCTTGGTTTCCCAATGTGAAGAGATCTTTTTTAAATTCACTTTTTTTCTACAGGAATTATTGTTATAATGATGTAAGAATGCATAAAGAAGGGACTTTTTAAAATGAACAATGAAAGCCACGATTATTTATTTCATTATACCAATACTAGTTCTTTGGCATTAATTCTAAAGAATCAAAATATAAAGTTTAATCCTTTAACAGTTTTGGACGATTCAGAAGAAGAAAAGATTAAAGACCATCAGCAATATAGTAAATATTGTTTTGTGAGTTCTTGGACTGATAATGAAACTGAAAGTATACCAATGTGGAATATGTATACTAATCTTTCTGAAGGTGTAAGAATTAAACTTCCTAAGTATCCTTTTAAAGAATACTTGATAGATCAAAGTGCATATAGAAAGAGTTTTGAAAGTGACAATTATAATATAAGTGGACAAGGTTTTTACACAATAATATCACCGGAAGATTTTTTTGATGGAAATTACTTTCTACCTACAAATGTTCAAAAAAACATTCTAAATCAGGTAAGATATACAAATGACATAGATGATTTATACCCACAGATACTAAGTGTTTTAGATGGGAATACCCATTTGAATATGGGATCATTAGGGGTTTGTAAAAATAAATATTGGAGTTTTCAAGATGAATGGAGATATATACTTAATTTCTTCCCATTTGGTTATAAGGAAATGATGGAAGAAGCAATAAATAATTCGAATCAGAAAATATTGAGGAAAATTCATGAAGGAGTAGATTTACCATTTAACTACTATTTCCTGAAGATAGATCAGATAAAATTTGAACAGATGCATATTACGTTAAGTCCCAAGATTAGTGAAGGTAATAGGCTTATTACTAAACTTTTAGTTGAAAAGTATAATCCAAAAGCAGTAGTAAAAGAAAGTGAATTGTTAAATAAATTAAGGTAGATTATTTAAATTGTGGATCGCAGGGATATGATTGGCTTTGAACGTAACTATAACCTCTATATCTCTATTTGCAAGAAGATTAAAACAGTCTCGACCTCTGATATTCTCTACTGGTTTCCAGAAATTCCTGTAAAAGCACCCATTGACCACTTCACGGCCATGGGTGCTATAGTGTTATATGCTGCAAGATAGGCTAGATAGCCATCATAAGCCCGTCGTTCTTCATTCATTTTAAGATAGTCCAGTTTCTTTGCTGCTAGTAGTATACCTGGTGATGTGAATTCCGTTCACCTTTTTCGGTTTTTGCTTTAATATCCAAAATGGACAATTTGTCTGATTCAAATTCTTTAACGTTTCTTGTTGTTATGAGGAATTTGTAATTCTTGTTTTTTCTTTGATAAATAGAAATTAAGCTGCCTTTCCAACTTCCTGTTATTGTATATTATGAAGTTTGATACTATTGAGGTCATTAAAAAAATCATTATTACCTTTTGGATATTCGTGTTGTGAGTAATATATGAGGCAAAAAATATTCCGATTGCATTTATCATTATAAGAATTACAGAAACCTGATAAAAGGGAATTGATTTTTTAAACTTATAAAGAAACAGATTGGCAAGCATTATGGAAATGCCAATAAAAACTCCTATTAGGATCCCCATTAATAGAGTTTCAACCATCTCATCTTTATAAAAGGAAAACATAATATCTACAAGTCCTCCACAAAAGCCTATAAAGAGAATTATTAAAATATCTACTAAAATTGATGAGAATTTTTTCACTAAATCACTCCTGTCATTTTTCACTTTAGTCTTTCTGATAGTTGTTGCTTCTTTTTACATAATAAGTCGTTAATCTTTATTTCAAACATATACTGTGTATACCCTAAATAAAGAACAATAAAGAGAACTGTCAAAAAAATACCGCCTATTTTATAGATGTTTTTGGTACTGCTAATAATAAATATTATTGTAAAACCAAGTATAAGAACCGAAGTTAACACAAAAAAAACAGTTCTCAAAGATACTTTTTGTTTTCTGTGAGTAAGCAAAATAAATATAAATCTTGCAGTTCCCCCTATGAAAAGACTATAAATTATATCTATTCTTAAGATGTTTAACATTTTCGGATTATAATTAGCGATTATAGTATCCAATATTCCGACGCAGAAACTGGTAAATACAATAATTGCCAGGTCAGTAATTAACGATAAGTATTTTTTCAAAATTGCACCTCCTTATTAGATAAAGTAAAACAATTAATAACGATATAAATTGGCAAGCTGTCTACATTCCTAGATAATCTTTGAAATCCTTCACATAATTCTTTGTGACCTCAACTTGGTCATTAATATCTTTGAAATTAAGTAAAAGTTTGCCTCCAAACCATGGGGAAATATGTTTAATGTTTAGGATGTTTACCAAATTTGCTTTATTGATTCTGACAAAACCATTTCCACTAAGTCCCTTTTCAAGCTCATAAAGTTTTTCTTTTACTTTATAAAAACTCTTGGTTGTACGTAAACTTATTTCATTCCCATTACTTTGAAAATATAAAATATCAACAAATGGGATTACTTCATATTTTTCTTCTAGCTTTCCTAAAATAAAGTTTTTGTGGATATCAGATCCTTCTGACAGCTTATCAAGTAAAACAATAAGTTCGTCTAGTGTGTTGTGGTCAAACAGAATCCCGATTTTGTTGTCAGGAAGTTCATAATTTCTTTCTGTAATTGAATACGATGAATCAACACTCACCTTGAAGCCTCTAGCAGAAAGTATTTCAATAATTACTTTATAAAAGTTTTTGGAGCAAATTAAATTTACGTCCATTTGTTTCCTCCCAATATTGCTAAGGTGATTTCAAAAAATACCTGGTCAATTTACGTTTTAATTTATCCCTTATAAAAATATAGTATATTTTGAAGCAATATATTGTTTACTTCTCATACAAGAATATCTATATCGCTTGGTAAAATCAATAAATTTCTGATAAGTTGACTATTTTTGATGGTAAGTTGACTTTTTTTGAAGATAACGAAGAAATAATGGATGAGTTATTTCAAAAAACAAATAGAGAACCGATGCATTACTTATTATTACAATACATAAAACTCTTTAGATGCAAATTTAGTCATCTTATAGCTGGAAAATGTCATCTTATCACAGATTTATTGTTTTAAAGCAATTTTGTGTTATAGGATTACATTAAAACAAAATGAGTTTTAAAGCAATAAAAGGAGGAATAAAATGTTTAAAAGAAATGTTGGACAAGGTAAACATATCCATATATGTTTACAGAAATATTATCTTATGGCACTTGTTTTGATTTTTGTTTCATTGTATTTTGCTTCAATTACTTTTGCCAAAGAGGATAATTGGATCTTGCAGGGTGAGTTGAAAACCGTTCCTAGCGTAACTCCGGTTGGTGGTTCAGGTTCACCATATAAAAGTTCATCTTTTAATGCAAGTGGAAATCTTAGAATTTCGGCCTGTGTACCCATCCCCAATCCCTATGTAATGAATTTCAACGAGCGTATAAGTTGGGGTGAATCCTTTGAAGATAGCGCAGAATACAAGCTTATATGGAAGGCAAAATCACTATCTGGCACCGCCACTATTGATGGACATACTTTGCCGTCAGGCACATGGAGTCCTGAGTATCAGACTTACGGCAGATCACTTGTCTGGATAGGTGCCACATATAATGAGATTGAATTTGAATATGTGAAGCTTTATGCAAGGGACAGCTTCTTCAGTAAATACGAAGTGTCCGCTCAATGGGATTTTAAAGGCGGATTGGCAACTGATGCCACCGGTAACGGATATAACGGTACTTATACAGGCAATGTTCCGACAAATATCCCCGGTAAAACAGATGACGGTTTAAGCCTTAACGGAACAAGCTATATGACTGTTCCTTCTGGCAGCAGTCTATACTATGGAGACGAGAATTTCTCGGTAAGTTTGTGGTACAAGACGACACAATCGGGAAATTATCAATTAATTGATAACACAAATACTGTTAACTCAAAAACATCCGGTTATAAATTGTTAACTAGTGGTTCTAATGTTTATGCTTATATATATCTTGAAGGTAAACATTGTGGTTTAGGTGTTAACAATGCTTTTAAAAGTGATGGAAATTGGCATCATCTAGCCCTTGTCTATGATAAGTCACTTAAATACCCATTAATTATTTATAGTGATGGTAAATTATGTGATTACAGAGGCTATGCAACAAATACTTTTTCAACTACAGCCAATCCTGGACCTTTATATGTGGGAAAAGGAGGTTTTAATGGTGTAATTGATGATGTGACAATATATAAAAAAGCATTAAGTTATAGTGAAATGATTACTATCTCAAAAGCAAGCCCTGACGTAACGGCAAATGAAATAAAGAAGGATACTGAACTTGATATTAATGCCAACGGAAATCTTCTTGATTCTAGTGAAAACCTAAACCATGCAGTTCATATGGATGGTAATGTGCCAACCTTTGCCAAGTCAAAAACGGAACCTTTAGGAAAGGCAGTCCAGTTTAACGGACAGAATTATTTAAGTGTATCCAATTCCCCATCTATAAATTTCGGTACTGGTGATTT
>Ga0209373_10005275_pt1 | contig 10631 bp, 11 predicted proteins | sample Higcelweek5metaG_FD_187173 | JGI IMG/M metagenome (GOLD analysis project Ga0209373, IMG submission 187173) | Freshwater pond sediment microbial communities from the University of Edinburgh, under environmental carbon perturbations - High... | ecosystem: Environmental > Aquatic > Freshwater >...
TTTTTTACGAAACGGAGGAATCCATGGATATTCATCTGAAACATTACGGGAAGTGGCTCCCGGCCGACGTGCAGACGCCCATCAGCCTGTACCTGGGCCTTGTGGGCGACCAGCCCGGCATCCTGCTCGAAAGCGCCGAGGTCGACGGCCGTTTGGGACGCTACAGCTTGATTGCCTGGGACTTCCGGCTCATCGCCACCCAGAAGGACGGCAACCTCGCCCTGGACATCCGCGACGAGCGCCTGGCGGGCCTGCAGCCCCTGGCCGGAATGCCGTTCATGGAAGGTCTGCGCAAGCTGCTGCCCCAGGTGGAGATAGAGCAGCCCGCCCTCAAGGAGCCGCTGCCCGCGCTGACCCGCGCCCTCTACGGCTACCTGGGCTACAGCGTTGGCGGCATGCTGGAGCCGAAACTGCTGAAGGCCCTGCCGCCCGAGGACGCCGAGGTGCGCCTGGTGCTGCCCGGTCAAGTGGTGCTGTACGACCATTTGCGCCACCGCTGCTGCTATCTTTCCCTCGACGATAACGGCGGGCCGACCCCTGCCAGGCTCGGCGATGTCGGCTCCTTTGAGCTGGAGTGCCAGGAGCCCACGGCCGCGCCCGGGCGCGAGGAATACATGGAGCAGGTGCGCGAGGCCAAGCGCCTCATCACCGAGGGCGAGGGCATCCAGCTCGTGTTCTCCGTGCGTTTCAAGACGCCCTTCAAGGGCCAGCCTTTCGGCGTGTACCGCCGCCTGCGCCAGGCCAATCCCTCGCCGTTCATGTTCTTCATGCGCTTCGAGGAGGAGACCGTCCTCGGCAGCTCGCCGGAGATGATGGTCAACTGCCAGGCGGGCAAGCTCGAGGTGCGGCCCATTGCCGGCACCCGGCCCCGCGGCGGCACCGAAGCGCAGGACGCGGCCTTTGAGCGCGAGCTTTTGGCCGACCCCAAGGAGCGCGCCGAGCACGTGATGCTGGTGGACCTGGGCCGCAACGACCTGGGCCGCATCGCCAAACCCGGCAGCGTGGAGGTCGCCAAGTTCATGCAGGTGGAGCGCTTCTCCCACGTCATGCACCTGACGAGCTACGTGGAAGCCGACCTGCGCGACGACCTGGACGCCATTGACGTGTTGACCGCCACCTTCCCGGCGGGCACGGTGAGCGGAGCGCCCAAAATTTGGGCCATGGAGACCATCGCCCGGGTGGAGCAGCAGGAACGCGGCCCCTACGCGGGCGCGCTGGGCTGGCTGGGACTGGGCAAAGGCCCGGTGCACCTGGGCACGGGCATCACCATCCGCAGCATGTGGTTCCGCGACGGCGTGTGCAACTGGCAGGCCGGCGCCGGGCTGGTCTACGATTCCGACCCGGAAAAGGAATGGCAGGAGTGCAACAACAAGGCCCGCATCATTAAAGAGATTCTCTCCTCCAAGGGGGTTGGCGATGTTTTTGCTGATCGATAACTTCGACTCCTTCACGTTCAATCTCGTGCAGGCCTTCCAGCAGTTGGGGGCCGAGCCCGTGGTGCTGCGCAACGACCGCGCCGAGCTGCTCGACCCCGCCTTCGTGGCGGGCCTGACGCGCGTGTGCCTTTCGCCCGGGCCCAGCCGCCCGGAAAACGCCGGCAACTGCCTCAAGTTCCTGGCCTTGCTTGAAAAAACAGGCATGCAGGTGCCCACCTTGGGCGTGTGCCTGGGCCACCAGACCCTGGGGCACTTCGCCGGGGCCAGCGTGGTCCGGGCGGAGCGCATCATGCACGGCAAAACCAGCCCGGTTGAGCACGACGGCACGGGCATCTTCGCCGGTCTGCCCAATCCCTTTGAAGTGTGCCGCTACCATTCGCTCATCGTCCTGGCGCACGAGGCCCCGGAAAAGCTGCGCGTCACCGCCAAAACGGCCGAGGGCGAGGTCATGGGCATGTGCTACACCGACCGCCCGTGGAGCGGGGTGCAGTTCCACCCGGAATCCATTTTGACACCGGACGGCCCGAAACTTCTGGCCAATTTCCTTGGCCGCGCCAAGGCATAACGGAGGCTTAGCGTCATGACCGAGAACATGCGTGACATTCTGGACACCCTGGGCAACGGGGGCAATTTGTCCGCCACACAGGCGGCCCACGCCTTCGGCCAGCTCTTCGAGGGGCTTTTGACCCCGGCCCAGGCCGGGGCGCTGCTCATGGGCCTGCGCGCCAAGGGCGAAACCCCGGTGGAGCTGGCCGAGGCCGCCCGCGCCGGTCTGGCCAAGGCCCGGCTGGTGCGCGACCTGCCCACGGACAAGCCCGTTCTGGACATTGTGGGCACCGGCGGCGACCGCACCTCGAGCTTCAACTGCTCCTCGGCCGTGTCGCTCTTTTTGGCGGCCTTGGGCCACCGGGTGGTGAAGCACGGCAACAGGGCCGTGTCGTCCTCCAGCGGCAGCGCCGACGCCCTGGAGGGCCTGGGCATCTCCCTGTCCACCGGGCCGGACCAGGTGGCGGAGGAACTGGCGAAAACGGGCTTCGTGTTTCTGTTCGCGCCGAACTACCACCCGTCCTTCGCATACATCGCCCCGGTGCGGCGCGAGCTCGGCATACGCACGCTGTTCAACCTCATGGGCCCGCTGTTGAACCCGGCGCGGCCCAGCCACCAGCTCCTCGGCGTGGGCACCGCCTCATCCCTGCCGCTCATGGCCGACACCCTGGCGCTCATCGCCCCCACGGTCACGGCCCTGGTCATCCATGGCTCGGACGGCGGCAAGGGCGGCTTTGACGAGCTGACGCCCTTCGGCCCCACCACGGGCTTTGCCGTGGCTGGCGGCGGAGTGTCGCCCTTCCGCCTGAATCCCGCGGACTACGGTCTGGCCGGGTTCTCCCCCGAGGACGTGCGCGTGGCGGACAAGCCCGCGGCCCTGGCGGCCATCAAGGCCGTGCTTTCCGGCCGTGGCAACGCGGCCATGCAGGCCATGACCGCCCTGAACCTGGGCGCGGCCCTGCACCTGGCCACGGGCAAGGACATGGCCCTTTGCATGACTGAAGCCAAAGACGCCGTCGCCGATGGTGCGGCCAGGAGGTTTGCCGGGCATGACGCATAACATGGGAAAAATGCTCGCACGTTTTCGCGAGGCGCAGCTGCCGGGCATCTTGCGCTTGCGCAAGCTGGCCGAGGCCGGCGAAATGCCGGCGCCGTGGATTTTTCCGGGCCGGGGCGAACGGCCCCTGTTCAGCCGGGCCCTGCGCGGCGCGGGCGCTCCGGCGGTCATCGCCGAGTACAAGCGCGCCTCGCCCTCGCGCGGGGTCATCAACCTGGACCTGACCCCGGCGGACGTGGCCCGCATGTATGCGGAAAATGGCGCGGCGGCCTTTTCGGTCCTCACGGAGCAGGCGCACTTCCAGGGCAGCCTGGACTTTTTGGCGGCCATGGCCTTTGCCGGCAAGCCCATGCTGCGCAAGGACTTCATCCTCGACACCGCGCAAGTGCTGGAGACGGCGGCCACTCCGGCCTCCGCGCTTCTGCTCATCATGCGCATGTTCCCCGGCGCGGACGAGGTGCGGGAGATGCTTGAACTCTGCGCCGAGCATGGCCTGGAGGCCGTGTGCGAGGTCTTTGACGAGGCGGACCTGGACATGGCCCGCTGGGCCGGGGCGTCCATCATCCAGGTGAACAACCGCGACCTGGACACCCTGGCCACGGACTTGGCCGTTTCGCGGCGGCTGGCGCGCACCAGGGGCGATGGCGAGGTCTGGATCAGCGCCAGCGGCCTGGAGACCCCGGACCAGCTGCACGAAATGGCCGATCTGGGCTTCGACGCCGTGCTCATCGGCACCTCGCTCATGAGCCAGCCCGACCCCGGCGCGGCCCTGGCCGAGCTGACGGGCGTGGCCCAGGCCCGGCGCGCCGCGCTTGAGCTGGCGAAGCAAAAGGGCGCATAGCCATGAGCCGTTTGCTGGTGAAGATCTGCGGCAACACAAGGCCCGAGGACGCGCGGCTCGCCGCGGCCCTGGGCGCGGACATGCTCGGCTTCATCTTCCATCCCAAGAGCCCGCGCAATGTGGACCCGGCGTTTCCGGCCGGGCTCGACCGCGCCACTGACCTTTTGGGTGCGCTCAAGGTGGGCGTGTTCGTGGGGCAGAGCGTGGACGAAACGCTGGCGCTCATGGACGCGGGCAGGCTTGATTTGGCGCAGCTGCACGGCGGGCAGGACGAGGCCTTTTGCACAAGCATCGGCCCGGAGCGCGTGATCAAGGTGCTCTGGCCCGAGAGGGCCGCAAACGTTGAGACCTTTCAAACCGAGGTGGACCGCTTCGCCTCCTGCTGCCGCCTGTTCCTTGTGGACGCGGGCAGCGGCGGCGGCGGGCACGGACGGGAGATAGAGCGGAACGCGGCGGAGATTCTGGCCGCAACGCGCTTTCCCCGGCCCTGGCTGCTCGCCGGGGGCGTCGGTCCATCGGCCATCGGCCCTCTGCTTGCCCGGTTCCGGCCGGCTGGCCTGGACATGAACTCCGGCGTGGAGAGCGCGCCGGGCATAAAAGACAAAACGAAGCTGCGCGAGGCGTTCAGCGTTCTGCGCGCGGCCCAAACGAAAGGGGAGAACCCGTGAAAAAAGGTTACTTCGGCGATTTTGGCGGGCAGTTCGTGCCCGAGCTGCTCATGCCGCCGCTGCTTGAGCTTGAGGAGGCCATGGAGCGCATCCTGCCCTCCAAGGAGTTCCAGGACGAGCTGGCGAGCGAGCTCAAGCACTTTGTGGGCCGGCCCACCGCGCTCACCTTCTGTCCCAACCTTTCGGCCAAGCTGGGCGTCAAGCTCTGGCTCAAGCGCGAGGACCTGGCCCACGGCGGCGCGCACAAGGTGAACAACACCATCGGGCAGGCCTTGCTGGCAAAGAAGCTGGGCAAGACGCGGCTGCTCGCCGAGACGGGCGCGGGCCAGCACGGCGTGGCCTCGGCCCTGGCCGCCGCCCGCCTGGGACTGGAGTGCACCATCTACATGGGCGCGCTCGATGTGGAGCGGCAAAGCCTCAACGTGCGCCGCATGCGGCTTTTCGGCGCGGAGGTGGTACCGGTGGATTCCGGCACCAAGACCCTGAAGGACGCCATCAACGCCGCCCTACGCGCCTGGATTGCCGAGCAGGAGACCACCCACTACTGCTTCGGCACGGCGGCCGGGCCGCATCCCTTCCCGCTTCTGGTGCGCGAGCTGCAAGCCGTCATCAGCCGCGAGGCGCGGGCGCAAATGCTCGACCAGGCGGGCGCGCTGCCTGATTACGTCGTGGCCTGTGTGGGCGGCGGCAGCAACGCCATCGGCGCGTTCCACGAGTTCGTGCCCGACGCCTCGGTGCAGCTCATCGGCGTGGAGGCCGCCGGTTCCGGCAAGCCGGGCGACTGGCACTCCGCGCCCCTGTCCAAGCAGGGCAGCCCCGGCGTGCTGCACGGCATGCACACCCAGCTCATCCAGACCGATGAAGGCCAGATCCTGCCCTCGCACTCCATCGCCCCCGGCCTGGACTACCCCGGCGTCGGCCCGGAGCACGCGGCCTATCAGGCCAGCGGACGCGCCCAGTACGTGTCGGTCACGGACGACGTCGCCCTCGACGCCTTTGTGGACCTCTCCCGGCACGAGGGCATCATGCCCGCGCTGGAAAGCTCGCACGCGCTGGGCTGGGTGCTCAAGAACGCCGGCAGCCTGAAGCCCGGCGCCAACGTGGTGGTCTGCCTCTCCGGCCGCGGCGACAAGGACCTGGACATTGTGAACGATTATCTGGCGCACAAGGCCTAAGGGGGCGAACGTGAGCACCAACATATTGACCAAACGCATCGAGGCCGCCCGCGCCAAGGGCCGCCTGGCCCTCATTCCCTTTCTGCCCGCGGGCTACCCGGACAGAAAGCGCTTTTGGGACGAGATAGAGGCCCTGGACGCCAACGGCGCGGACATCATCGAGATAGGCATGCCGTTTTCCGACCCCGTGGCCGACGGCCCGGTTGTGGAGCACGCCTCCCTCAAGTGCCTGGACGACGGCGTGAACCTGAAGTGGATTCTGGGCGAGCTGGCCGCGCGCAAGGGCCGCTTCCAGGCCGGGCTGGTCCTGATGGGCTACCTGAACCCGGTGCTGCAGTACGGCCTGGAGTCCTTCGCCCGCGACGCGGCCTCGGCCGGGGTGCACGGCATCATTTTGGCCGATGTGCCCTTCGAGGAGGCGGGCTTCATCCACGCGGCCTTTGATCCGCAGGGTCTGACGCTCATTCCCCTGGTGGGCCTGAACACCACGCCGGAGCGCATGGCGCTTTATGGCGCAAAGGCCAAGGGCTTCGCCTACTTCGTGTCCGTGCTGGGCACCACGGGCGTGCGCGCCAGCTTCGACACCGGGCTGCCTGCGCACCTGAAGCAGGGCCTGCAGGCCGCCAAGGCCGCCTTCCCGGTGCCGGTGGCCCTGGGCTTCGGCCTCAAGCACCCGGACCAGTTGAAGGACCTGGCCGGTCTGGTGGACGCGGCCGTGTTCGGCAGCGCGCTCATCCGCCACCTGGACGCGGGCGGCGATGCCAAGGGATTCATGCAGGTATGGAAGTAGCCCGGCGCGGCCGGGTTTGAAAGGGACGGCGGGCTTCGGCTCGCCGTCTTTTTTTGTGCGGAGGAGCCTTTGTGCGCAGGGGGAAGCCTCGGGGCGGGTCTTGCCCCGACGTTTGACGCTATGCGCCAGGGCGGAAGGGCGCTCGGGCCAACTGTCCGCCCTCCAGTCATCGTCTTGGCGATGCCTGGCCGTCCTTTCGTCGCCCTTTAGCCACCATCCAGTCGCCGCCTAGCCGCCGCCTAGCCGCTGCCGAATCGCCCTTCAGCCGCCGCCTAGTCGCCGCCGAATCGCTGTCCAGTCATCGTCCTGGGCTGCCTGGCCGCCGCCGAGTCGTCGAAGTCCAGCAGGTCGCCGCGCAGTGGCCGCCTAGTCGTCGAAGTCCAGCAGGTCGCCGCGCACGATGGCGCCTTTGCCGAAGCGCCCGCGCACAGTGTCGAGGGCCTGGTCCAGCGCGCCTTTGGGCTTGGCCTTGATCGTGTCCGTGGGCCTGTCCTTGCCGTCCCCGGCCGCGAGGTCCAAAAGCGACAGCTGGCGGGCGGGCCGCGCGCCGAACTGGCTCACCCCCACGCCGATGAGCCGCAGGTCCTTCTTCGGGTTCAGCTCGGCCAGCAAGGCCAGCGCGGTGTCGAAGATGCTCTGGAAGTCATTCACGGGCTCGGCCAGCGTGCGCGAGCGCGTCACCTGGGTGAAGTCCGCGAACTTGGCCTTGAGCGTCACAGTGCGGCCGCGCACGCCCTGGGCGCGCAGGTCCGCGCCCACGCGCTCGCTTTGCAGCAGCAGCCAGCGCCGCAGCACCGCGGCGTCGCGGGTGTCTTTGCTGAAGGTGTTCTCCGCGCTGGAGCTTTTGGGCGGGGTGAAGGGCGTCACGGGCCGGTCGTCGCGGCCCTGGGCCAGGGCGTGCAGCCACAGGCCGCGTTCGCCCAGGTGGCGCTTCCAGAATTCCGGCGGGTGGTTGAGCACATCGCCCGCGCATTGCACGCCCAGGGCGTTCAGCGTCTCCAGCGTGCGGCCGCCGACGCCGGGGATCTTCCGCACCGGCAGGGCGTCGAGGAACGCGCGCACGTCCTCCGGCTGGATGATGGTCACGCCGTCGGGCTTGTGGAAATCCGAGGCGATCTTGGCCAGAAAGCGCACCGGCGCAATGCCCACGGAGCAGGTGAGGCCGGTTTCGGCCTTGACCGCGGCGCGCAGGCTTTCGGCGAACTCCTCCGGCGGGCCGAACAGGCGCTCAAGCCCAGTTGCGTCGAGGTAGGCCTCGTCCACGCTGGCCTGCTCCACCAGGGGCGAAAAGCGCTGCAGCACGGCCATGACCCGGCGCGAGATTTCCTTGTAGCGCCACATGCGCACGGGCACGAAGAGTCCATGCGGACACAGCTTTTTGGCCTGCTGCACGGGCATGGCCGAGTGCACGCCAAAGGCGCGGATCTCGTAGCTGGCGGCGGAGACCACCGAGCGCGGACCATCGCCCACGGCCAGCGGCTTGCCGCGCCACTCCGGGTGGTCCAGCTGCTCCACGGAGGCGAAGAACGCATCCATGTCGATGTGCGCGATGCGCCGCTGCGCGCTTGCTGTCGTGTCTGCCGCCGTCTTGTCCATGTGCTCCTGGTACGACAGACCCGGCCGCTTGGAAAGGGGGCGGAGCATGCCATCGGTTCGCCATCGGTTCACCGGTGGTGCGCCGGTGGTTCGCCGCGTGCGCGCCATGTCTGTGGACAATGCATTTTAAACAGCGGGAACCGTTTACATAAAAAATCAGCGAGGGTATGGAGGAACCGCTTGGGTGGGCTGGAAATCAGACTATCAAGGAGAAGTTCCCGATGGACGAAGTGAAGCAGCACGTGTTGGATTCGTTTCACCTGATGTGGGACATGTTCCCCGGACCCGTGATGCTGGTGCATGCCAGCAGGACGATTCTGGCCGTGAACCAGGTCGCGGCCGGGCTCGGCATCTGCGCCGGGGTCACCTGCCATTCGCTCAGCGCCAGTTCCGCGCCCTGCAAGGGCTGCCTGGCCGCAAAGGCCCTGCGCCAGGGCACGGGCGTGCGCAGCACGGCCTGGTCGCAAAAGTCGCGCAAGTTTATGGACGCCTTCTGGAGCCCGGTCGCGGGCGAGAAGGACATCTACGTGCACTTTGGCAACGACATAACAGAATTTGTGCGGGCGGAGCTGCTGCCCCAGGAATAGCGGATGACCCCGCCTGAAGAGGCGCAGGGCGCGCTCCTCGCCGGGGCGCGCCCTTTTTGTTTGCGCGGGCCTAAAAGCCCCAGGCGGAAAGGGTGGGGCGCTTGTAGCCCTGTTGCTGGGCCAGAATGTCCAGCGCAACGCTGGCCATGTCGTCCAGGGCGGGCAGGTGCCGCTTGTCCAAATCGCGGAAGTCCAGGGTCTTGATGTACATGTTGCAGGTCTCGCACACGTCCACGCGCACGCCGGGGTATTCGGCCACGCGGAAGAGCTTGAGCTTGCCCTGGTCGCTCTCGTCGCAGTAGGCGCAGGCGATGCGCCGGATGCGGTGCTCGAACCCGCAGAAGGAGCACACGCCGAAGCGCTGGCCTTCTTTTTCCTTCAGCAGCGAAACATAGGGCAGGCTGCCGCACAGCGGGCAGTGGCCGTGCTCGTGGGGCAGGTTCTCCGGCAGGTAGGCGGCCAGCCCCTGCGCCGCGGCGGCCAGGCTGGGGGCCAGTGCTGTGGTGACGACGAAGTCCAGGGCCCGGGGGCTGTCGGTGAGTTCCGCGCGCCAGTGGGCGAAAAGGGTGTCGTCGCCCTTGGGCAGGGCGAGAAGCGCGGCCTTGGCGTCCAGCGCGCCCGATTCCAGGGCTTGGTGTAGGGCTTTTGCGGCTTTGGCCGCGTCGACGCCTGTGGCGGCCAGAATGTCGAGCAGCGCCGGAACAAGCGCCAGCGCCTGGTCCATGTCGAAGGGAAAGTCTTGGCGCAGCAAGAGCGGGCTGCCGGCGAACATGGCTTCGTCCGAGGCGCAGGCCTCGCGTCCGGGCAGCGCGACCTTGGCTTCGGCCATGGCGCGGCGCGTCAGCGGCAGCACCTGCTCCACCAGGGCAATGAGCCCCTCGGGCAGAATCTCCTGGGAGCGTATCTCCGCGAAGCGTGCGGTCATGGTCCGGGCGTCAATCTGCTCTTCAATCTGATCGGCAATGTGCATTCAGTCATCCTTCAGAGGAGGTTCACCCTTAAGGGCATTTCGCCGCAGGGAGGTGCAGGGCAAAAGCATCTGCGTTGCCAACCATACCTGCTGCCGCCGGGGGATGCAACCGGGAACGGCGCTTTCATGGTCTGGACCCGGTTTTTCCATATTCCTCTTGCGGCTGTGCTTTTGGCAGTATACGATAAGTATGTGTGGAAGAATGTTGCAGGTACGCGGTGGTGTATGGAAAAGACCTTTGTCGCGACGGGAATCAACCTGTCGAGTCTTGAGGAAGCCTTTGCCGGGAGCGAGGATGTGCTCTCGCAGATGCTGTCCTTGTTTCAGGTGCAGGCCGCGGAGCGCGTGCAGCAGCTGAGCGCGCACCTGGCCGATTGGGACGAGATGGGCGCGCGGACTGTGCTGCATTCTCTGGTGAACATCGCCGGCGCCGTGCGCGCCTATGGCATGAGCGACCTCGCTAAATCCGTGGGCGACGCCGTGAAGCGCGGCGACAGGGCCAAGGCCCAGGCCATTGCCCGTTGCCTCGTGAGCGAAAGCGTTTTTGTGCTGGCCCAGGTGCGCCTGTTGCTTGAGGCCGCCCAGCAAGGCCCGCGCGAATTGTGGACCGCAGACCTCTCGCCCGAGACAGAAGCTGGCACGTCGCCCGATACCTTGCTGGACCCCCTGCACGACGCATAGAAAAAGGCCGCCCGCCCGGAAAACCCGGAGGGACGGCCCGTCTTCGTTTTGCCGAACCCTTACAGATTGGCCTGGAGAATCTCGCCGAACTCCTTGCAGCCCACGGCCTTGGCTCCCTCGATCTGGGAGGCCAGGTCCACGGTGACCTTGCGCGCGGCAATGGCCTTGGCCACGGAAGCGTGCACCAGCTGGGCGGCCTCATGCCAGCCCAGGTGCTCCAGCATCATGGTGCCGGAGAGGATGAGGCTGCCGGGGTTAGCCATGTCCTTGCCGGCAATGGTCGG
>Ga0209373_10005276_pt1 | contig 10631 bp, 10 predicted proteins | sample Higcelweek5metaG_FD_187173 | JGI IMG/M metagenome (GOLD analysis project Ga0209373, IMG submission 187173) | Freshwater pond sediment microbial communities from the University of Edinburgh, under environmental carbon perturbations - High... | ecosystem: Environmental > Aquatic > Freshwater >...
CCAGGTTCGGTATAAGTAACCTCTAGTTCAACGAAAGGAGCCATTTCAACGGTGAGAGGCGTTTCTGTTTCTGCATGGAAATTTATTTCAACAACATTTCCTTCTTTTAACAGGCCTGCATTATCGACCATGTCCTCAAGAATTGAGATTTGTTCAAAAGTTTCGGTATGCATGAAATTGAAGCCCATTTCATCTTTATACAAAAATTGGTATGGACGACGTTCGATCCGAACAACATTGATTTTTACACCAGAGTTAAATGTGTTATCGACAACTTTTCCTGTTTTTACATTCTTAAGTTTTGTACGAACAAAAGCTGGTCCTTTACCTGGTTTAACGTGTTGGAATGAAACAATTTGAACTAATTGGTCATTAAATTCAATGCACATTCCATTTTTAATATCTGCAGTAGTTGCCATAAAAAATTCCTAATTTTTATTAAAAAACTTTGCAAAAATACTAAAATGAATCAAAAAACAATAAAGTGCTGGTTGTATGTTTTTTTTAACACTAATAATATTGCTGCTGATTTACCTTAGGTAAGAATATGTTTGTTGTTTTTGAGAGTTTTTGACAATTCTACATTGCAATAACAATAACATCAATTGGATATAAGTAATAAAAAAGGCTGTCTATTAAGACAGCCTCAAGTTATTTTTAGAAAGGTAAATCATCGTATGCCGGACCTTCATTCTCAAAATTAGGTTCAGGTGGCGGTGGTGCGTTATTTCCTTGATAACTGGAACTATTGTTTTCTTGTTTTACTGGGCTTATTTTCCATGCGTTGATATTGTGATACCATTTTCCGTTGAAATCGCGAGATTCAACATTATAGGCAACATCAATTTCATCGCCGACAGAAATACCATTTAAAATTGAAACTTTATCTCCAAAAAGCGTAAAGCATATTTTTTTAGGGAATTGGTCTTCAGTTGTTTCAATAACAAACTCCTGTTTAGACCACTCTTTTCCTGCTTTACTTACTCCAGATTGAATTGGCAGAGTTTGTATTAATTTGCCTTTAACTTCTGAACTCATAGTTATTTAGCTGGTTCTGTTTTAACAATTTCGAGTAATTCAACTTCGAAGATAAGTGTTGAATTTGGGCCAATTTTAGCACCAGCCTGGCGAGCACCATAAGCCAAGTCTGAAGGAATATAAAATTTGTATTTTGAACCAACAGACATAAGTTGTAAACCTTCTGTCCAGCCTTTAATTACTCCATTTAGTGGGAATTGAGCAGGTTCGCCTCTCTCAACCGAACTGTCGAAAACTTCGCCATCGATAGTTGTTCCGTGGTAGTGAACTTTTACAATGCTTTCGGCAACTGGTTTTGGGCCTTCGGCAGCTTTAATTACTTCGTATTGAAGTCCGCTTGAAGTTGTTTGTATGCCTGATTTTTTTGCGTTTTCGGCAAGGAAAGTTTCTCCTTTAGTTTTGTTTTCAAGTGCTTTCTTATCAGCCGCTAATTTCATATAGTTTCTGATATAAGTTTCAGCTTCTTGATTGTCTTTGAATAACTTGTTTTCTTTTCCTTCAAATGCGTCAATTAAAGCAGAGGCAATAACCTGAGGATTAACGTCTGGGAATTGAGCTTTGAGGTTGCTACCTACAGAATGACCTAATGCATAAGACACAGAATCGGCCGAATTTTCAATTTTAGAATTTCCAGAGGCAGAACCTCCATTGCAAGCAGTAACACCAAATGTAACTATTGCTGCTAAGGCAATTAAATAATTTCTACTTTTCATTTTTTTCTTCGTTTATTTATACAATATCCAATAATTCAACTTCAAATATTAATGTTGCTTTTGGGCCAATTGATGATCCCGTTCCATGTTCGCCATAAGCTAAGTCGGATGGGATAAACAATTTCCATTTCGATCCGGTATTCATTAATTGAAGGGCTTCAATCCAGCCTTTTATTACTCCGCTCACAGGAAACACTGCTGGCTGGTTGCGTTGGACTGAGCTGTCGAAAATGGTTCCATCGAGCAGAGTGCCATGATAGTGACATTTAACTTTATCTGTCAGTTTTGGTTTAGCGCCATTCCCTTCTGTTATTACTTGGTACTGTAAGCCACTTTCAAGTTCAACAACTCCTTCGTTTTGTTTGTTCTTTTGTAAAAAATCTTCACCCTCTTTTTGATTGATTGATCCGATTCTTTGTTGTTGCAAAACGAAGTATTCTTCGATTACTTTATTTGCATCTTGAGGCGAGATTTTAGGAGAGCGGCCTTCCATAACATCGGCTATTGCATCAAACATCGACTGTAATTCAACAGTTTTAATTTGCGACTGCAATAGATTGCTAGCCATACTTAATCCTAATGCGTAACTAAATTTTTCTACCTGTGTATCAAACGACATAGTCTTTTTTTTTAATCGATGCGAAAATAATTAAAAAAGATCAACCATTAACAAATTCATAGTTTAAATGCCCTGAGCATCTCTTTTTTGCCAGGAGGCCCGGCAATTCGTTCAACTGTAAAGCCGGCTTCTTGAAGTTCTCTGCGAACAACTCCTTTTGCGCAGTATGTTACAAATATCGATTCAAGATTACTGTGGTCGAAAATCTTTGAATAGATGTTAGTATTCCATAAATCGGGCTGTTTGTTCGGCGCAAAGGCATCAAAATAGATGACATCAAAAAATGGAATATTTTCAAAGCTATCCGATGTGAGATCTCCATGGGTTTTATGCAGAATAAAATTATTTGTAATGTTGATTGGCGTATTCCATTCGCTATTGTGAATTTTCAGTAGCAATTCTTGGTTAATATTGAGTTGTTCGTGATAATTGAGAGTGTTAAATTCTTGTGGCGCCAGAGGATATTTTTCAATACAATAATAATAGGTCATTACGTTGGTTATTTCCGATTCAAGAAGTGTTAGAAGAGCGTTAAGTCCAGTGCCAAAACCAACTTCGAAAACAGTTATTGCCGGTTTATTGCAATAGTTAAGCCCAGAATTAATAAAAACATGTTTAGATTCTTGTATTGCGCCATGAATTGAGTGGTAATGTTCGTCCATGTCGGGTATATAGAGCGAATGTGAACCATCTTCGGTAATAACAATGTGTCGCTTCATTCAATATTATTTAATGTTTATCAGGTCTAAGATCTTCTTTTCGTAGCTTTTTGAAACAGGTAAGCTTTCTTCGGGTTCTGTATTTAGAATAAGTTCGTACCCTTTTTTTGCTTTGATAATCATTTTCACATTTTTAATATTTACAGAGTATGACCTGTGGCAGCGGTAAATAGGATATTCTTTAAGATTTTTTTCAAGCATTTTGAGGCTGTTTCTTACTAGGTAGCTTTTCTTTTTATTGTTGTCTAAATAATAGATATTTACGTAGTTGTCGTTCGATTCGAGGTAAAGAATGTTCATGCTTTTGAGTGTAAGTCTCAGTGTCCCTTTCTCGTCTTTGAAAGGAATAAATACTTCAGCCGGATCGCGAAATTGCTGCACTACCTGCTCTAACTTTCTTTTAATATCGTTCCATGCAAAGAATAGAATGCATATAGTATATGGTATAAGCAATATGAGAGAGGTATTCTGCACTGCATTGAAAAAGAGACTGAATGCAGTGCGCTTATCTTCTAATATAAAGATTTCCAGACTTGTATAAAAAGCTCCCAAAAGTATGATTTCGCTTACAATAAACCAGATGTATGCAGCTAGCGTAACTTCATGGGTTTTCTGAAAAAAGTACATATATATTCTTGATAGAATAATAACAACCATTCCCACCAGAACAACAGCAATTGTTCCCCCAAAAAGCTTTAAGTTGCCAATATTGCCATACCAGTTGTCGTATCCAAACGGACGATATGCAACAATGAAGACCAAAGCAAAAATTGCCGTGAACGCAATTTGGATGATTGTATTCTTCCTTGTTGTTAAATAATCAGGAACTGATTGTCTGAAATTCATTCGTATTCATCTATTTTAAGTTGCTGTTTATCTCTTGGATCTAAAGTTGTTTCTTCGAACACCTATGATTCCTCTCATGGAACTAACTCCATTGCATTTCGTTGAACTCCGTTTCGCAGAGATCAGACATGTCCTTGTTAGCTCTGCTGAATTCTCCGATTGTGGAAGTTATATGCCATGCTCGTTTCATTCTGTATTTAAATTCATTTTTCAATGTAAAAGTAACCATTATATGCTCAACTAATAAATTTATATTTGTTTTGAGCGTTAACTTTTTCACCCCAATATTACATTTTTTACCCCTTAATATTTTCACTTCATCCCAAAATACTAGCCTTCACTACATATATTTTTAGAATTCAGTAAAATGAATTTCATTTGAATTGTGATTTAATGAAAGCACATTTTTTGGGTGCTAGATTTAGGTTTCGATTAAAGTTTAGATCATATTTTTTTAAAATTTCCATAAACAATCCAGAATTTCCATTGACCTCAGCAATTCCAGTTGCTGAGGTTTTTTTTGCACTGAAACCTGTGTTTTTTTGAAATGAATTATTCCGGATTTAGCACGCATGTATTTCTCTGGTTGAATTTTTTTTCTCAGAGAATCTTCGAATTTGTAGTCTCTTTTTCACCCCACAATAGATCAGATTGCCCCTCGCGAAATTCAGCCTGTCCCATAATCCTGTTCTACACGACATAAATTTCCAACTGATTCTTTTCTGAATTTACTTTGAACCATGATTGATTAATAATTGAATTTAATTTATAGAATCATGGTAGGATTCAAAGAGCAATTTTTAAGTTTTTCAAAGAGTTATAATGAAGAACAGAAAAGAATAGGCAGTCATCTGGGAATTGAAATTGTGAATTGTTCATTTGATTCTGAATATTCATTTGATTTTTCGGATAAAGGATTTGTGAGGGGTAATTTGTTTTATCACGAACTCGTAAATAGGAATGTTGCAGAGAATTCACATTTTAATTACCCGGTTGTAGTTCCCGATACTCGTTTGCGTTACGAAAGTGGGATCCTGCTTTTTCATGGTTTGAACGAACGTAATTGGGATAAGTATTTTGTTTGGGCTAAATATCTTGCAGAAAAAACACAGCGCCCCGTAGTGCTCTTCCCAATTGCCTATCACATGAATAGGGCACCTAAAGCTTGGAGTAATCCACGTATGATGACTGAAATTGCAAACTCTCGTAAAATGAAAGATCAAGAGAGTAATTCAACTTTTGCCAATGCGGCACTGAGTACCCGATTGGAATTTCACCCCGAACTTTTCATTTACTCCGGGCTTCATACGTGTTGCGATGTTCAGCAATTTATACGAGAGATAAAAACGGGGGGAAATGAACTTTTCTCTGCCGATGCTCATTTCGACATTTTTTCCTATTCAATCGGATCTTTTTTATCTCAGATTCTTTTGCTTTCAAACCCAGACAACCTTTTTGACGACACTAAGTTGTTTATTTTTTGTGGAGGCCCAACGTTTGACAGGATGAACGGAAACTCAAAATACATAATGGATATGCAAGCTTTCAATAGCCTGCTTACATTAAAGCACCGTAGAAGGTTAAAGGCAATTCGCAGAAAAGTAATTGCCACAGGGGATTCGTCGCTAATCAATACATGGCCGGGTCTTGAATTAATGATGTATAGTAAGAGAGGAAGGAAAAAACGTGATGATCTTTTCGGAAAAATTGGAAGTAGGATTAAAGCAATAGCCCTTGAAAAAGACAAGGTGATGCCCGTTGCCGGAATAATTGAAACCTTGAGAGGAAAAAGAAATGACGGGACTATCCCCGTTGAGGTAATCGACTTTCCGTTTGAATATTCACACGAACAACCTTTTCCTGTTGGCGACGATAAAATTCAAAGTCTGGTTGATCGCAGTTTTACGGTAGTTTTCGATAAGGCAGTATCTTTTTTCAATAGTTGAATTTCAGTAAAAAGAGTACCGAATTTTTAGTGTATCAGTTGGTGATCATCAACTGTTGTTTCTGATTTTGCAATAAATATTGCATTAATGTTGATGCCTGAGTTGCTCATTCCAAACTAAAACAAGATAGGGATAATCAAAGTGTGTGGAAATTTCGTATTTTTGCGCCATCATAATGGGGTTGACTGGTTTTGACAGCAGGCCGATGTGGTATGTAAGCATGCAGGGTTTTGGCTGTTTGCCCTTAATTAAATAGTTCAAACTATAATTGGCGAAGATAACTTTGCTCTTGCTGCTTAATCGAATTACAGTAGATTCAAGCCCCTCTTCGGAGGGTTTTCGACATTAGATGTTGAAACAAGACGTTTCCCGGGCGGTCACACCTCTTTCCAACCCGATCAGGAAGCGCTCGCAAATAGGGGTTAGCATCATGGAGGCTTCGGACTTGATGCGAAGTTAAGGAGATAAGGTAACGATCGGTGGCCCTGATCCAGTTGTTGCTCGAAAATTAAGTCGGGGCTAAGCATGTAGAAAGCGTATGGCTTCCCTGTTTGGACCCGGGTTCGAATCCCGGCAGCTCCACAACAAAAAAACTCCAACTAATTTAGTTGGAGTTTTTTTGTTTAATTATTTAGTGAATTTCGCTCACTTATTCTTTTAAGCTACCTCAATTGCGCTTTTTACTTTTCGGTATTGGTACGAGTTGAAAATATTTCGCTTTGCAAATCGTAAAGTATTATCGGCATTAATCAACTTATTGTATATTGGTTTTGTTACCCCAAAATATTCATAAGTAGCTCCATCCATAAAAGTTACCTCAAGTAAAAGGCCTTTGTGTTTGAAGTTTTCAATCCCCGCTTGAGTTATTGTGTTTTGATATTCTTCAGCATTTGCTTCAAGCGTTTCGGGAGCAATGCTTACCAAAAAGTGATACGCTTCAATAATTTGACGGCTTTTGAATTCAGCTTCGGCAGCCATTTCATCTCCATCCTGAAATTTATCGGGGTGCCACTCTTTCACTAAATTTCTATATGTGATTTTTAAATCTTTTAGATCGAAATTTTTTTCAACATTGAACAACTTTTGATACTCCTTTATGCGCTTCATTATTTTTTACTCTTTATTGTGTGTTTATCGGCTGAATGAAAGCTTGTTGCAAAGCAAAACTTTCTTCATAATTAAAGAGCGCAAAAGTACTGTTAATATTGAATGTGCAACAGCTTTTGGAGCGTTGGACTGTGGTAGATGTTGTTTTAGTAATGTATGCCCGAAGTATAGACCCATTTGCCACCTTCGCGCTCGAAGATCGACTTTTCATGTATCTCCCGGAGTTCACCCTCTTCAACGTAAAGGGCACGGAATTCAACCATTCCACGATTGTCGGTTTCTTTTCCTTCCGAAGTATTGAGTATGGTTAGCCCCATCCATTGAACGGATTTAGCCCACTGCTCAATGCTTTTCTTTTCTCTAATTGGGCGGGTTTTGGAATAATGGCTCAGCATCAGGTAGTTCACATCGGCTTTAGTAAATGCTACATAGCGCGAACGCATTAGTTCTTCGGCAGTGGTGGCATTCCGTTTGCCCGAAATGATTGACTCGCAGCATTCGGCTGCCGCTTTATTTAATCCGCAAGGACACAATTGGCACATTGAGAATTACTTTAATTTTGTTTGGTGTAAATCTTTTGCTTCAAACTCAAAAGTTTCGGTAAAGTCAATTTTCAACGACTGGAACTCCTCGTCAAAAACAAGTTTATATCCCGTTATTTTAAGTTTCGGAAGCATTCCTTTTTGCTTGCCTTTATTGGCTTTCCAATAGGTCGAAAGTGTTTTGCGGGTTTCCGAATCAAGAGCCACAAATATGTCGAGCGACTCATGGTGAAAAAACTCATAATCGCTTTTTATGGTACGTAAAATAGTCATTGGTTTCTGTTTTAATTTAATGCGATAAAGATATAGAATGCAATTTGAATTATTTTTGCGCACCTTAAAATTGCATTACATTGACATTTAACACATCTCATATCGACTTGCCTGTTGTTTCGATTATTCCTGAAATATGCAGGGAACTTTCAGTTAAGAATACTCTTTTGGTTAGTGCGCCTCCTGGTGCAGGGAAAAGTACCATTATTCCGCTGGCTTTGCTTTCCGAACCTTGGGTTGGCACCGGAAAAATCATCGTGCTTGAACCTCGTCGGCTTGCAGCAAGAGCTATTGCCGAGAGGTTGGCTTCGTTGTTGGGCGAAGAAGTTGGAGAGACGGTGGGTTATCGAATTCGGTTCGAGAATCGCATCGGCAAGAATACTCGCATTGAAGTGGTTACAGAAGGGATTCTTACCCGTATGTTGCAGTCGGATAATACGCTCGAAGGCGTTGCGTTGGTTATTTTTGATGAGTTTCACGAACGGAGCATTTTTGCCGATGTGGCACTGGCTCTTTGTCGCGAAGCTCAACAAGTTCTCCGTCCCGACCTCCGAATCTTGGTCATGTCGGCAACATTAAACCTTCCCGAACTTTCTGGGTTGTTGCAGGCTCCGGTTGTTGAATGCAGTGGCAGGCAATATCCTGTCACTATCAATTATGCAGGCGGAAACGATGTTCGGATGATTCCGGAACTCACAGCTCAGGTAGTGGTCAAAGCCCTGCGCGAAACGAAGGGTGATATCCTTGTTTTTCTGCCCGGAAAAGGCGAAATAAAAAAGTGTGAAACTATTCTAAAACAAGAAAATAACGATTGTTTGGTTTATTCGCTCTACGGAATGTTGGAGCAAGGGAAACAACGCACCGCAATTCTTCCCGATCAGCAGGGGCGAAGGAAAATTATTTTGGCAACTTCTATTGCCGAAACCAGTTTGACCATTGAAGGTGTTGGCGTGGTGGTTGATTGTGGTTACGGGCGCACTTCGCGTTTCGATCCACGTTCGGGCTTGTCGCGACTAGAAACTATACAAATCTCGAAAGATATTGCTGATCAGCGTGCCGGTCGTGCCGGACGGCTTGGCCCAGGGGTTTGCTACCGAATGTGGACCCAGGCAACACACTCGCAGTTGGCCGATCACCGAGTGCCTGAAATCCTTGAAACCGACCTTGCCGATTTAGTGCTCGACTTGGCTCAGTGGGGAGTTATGGATGCCTCGCAACTTACATGGCTAACACCTCCTCCAAAAGGAGCTCTTGGGCAGGCATCTGAACTACTTCACCAGCTCGAAGCGTTGGAGAACGGGCGCATTACCAATCATGGCAAAGCGTTGCACCGCTTATCGTGCCACCCGCGAATTGCGCACATGCTGATTCAGGCGACGGATCATAACCTTTTGTCGCTGGCAACCGATCTGGCTGCTGTTCTCGAAGAGCGCGATCCTTTGCCTCCCGAAACTGGGATTGACATCAATCTGCGTATTGAAGCTTTGCGGAGTCAACGAAAAGGGCAACGGCTATCGAAGCCAATGAAAAAGATTGAAAAAGTTGCCGCATCATACCGGTCGCTTATGAAATGCGAGGTTTGTAACGATCCGTTCGATCAGTACGAAACAGGTTTGCTGTTGGTTTATGCTTACCCCGAGAGGATTGCTTGTGCCCGTGTTGGGAATAATGCCCAGTTTCAACTTTCGAACGGAAGTATTGCCATGGCTGGTCATAAAGACGATCTGGCACATCAGCCGTGGCTGGCTGTTGCACATCTCAATGCAAGGGAAGGTATGGGGAAAATATTCCTGGCTTCTCCATTGAATCCAACCGATTTGGCTCCTCTTGTTAAGCAGCGCGAAGTAATAACCTGGGATACGCACAAAGGCGGACTGATTGCCGTTTCGGAACTGAGAATTGGGAGTATTGTGTTGCAATCGAAGCCACTTCCATCGCCCGATGCGAAACATCTTAAGAAAGCAATTTCTGAAGCTATTCAGAAAGAAGGGGAGCGGTTGCTCGATTTTTCGGATGCTGTAACCCAGTGGCAAAACCGTGTGATGAGCCTGCGTAAATGGAATCCCGGCGAAGGTTGGCCCGATGTTTCAACCCGCACTCTTATTATGACCAATGAAGAGTGGCTTACACCTTATTTGAATGGAATACGGAAACCCGAAGATCTGAAAAGAATAGATTTGGTGAATGCGCTTCATTATTCGTTGACACCCGATCAGCAACATTTATTGGACAAACTTGCTCCGTCAAAAATAAAGGTTCCAAGCGGGTCGGCTATTTCTATTGAATATCTGCCAACAGGCGCACCTCCGGTATTGGCTGTCCGCTTGCAGGAGGTGTTCGGACTTGCCGATACGCCCATGGTCAACAACGGGAAGACCGCAGTGGTTCTGCACCTGCTCTCGCCCGGGTTTAAGCCCGTCCAGGTTACATCCGATCTGCGCAGTTTTTGGGACAACACCTATTTCGAAGTAAAGAAAGAGTTGCGGCGGCGTTATCCAAAACATGCCTGGCCCGACGATCCATGGACAGAAGCGGCTGTGCGTGGCGTGAAGAAAAAGTAATTTTGAGAGCAGAATTGTACATTCAGCATTAAAAATGCATTCCATCATTGTTTGATTGAGGTCAGGAAAGCTACTTTTGGGGCACTAAAAATTTAAGCTTTGCAACGAAACATTCTACATCTGGCAATGGGCGCTTCGCTCATTATCCTTTTATCGGGCTGGGGTTATACCGGCCATTCAAAAATTTCGAACCAATTGCCCGAGGCTATGGGCAACACCATCGATGGTTTCGACAAGTGGGTGCCTTATATTGTTGATCATTCGTCG
>Ga0209373_10005277_pt1 | contig 10626 bp, 10 predicted proteins | sample Higcelweek5metaG_FD_187173 | JGI IMG/M metagenome (GOLD analysis project Ga0209373, IMG submission 187173) | Freshwater pond sediment microbial communities from the University of Edinburgh, under environmental carbon perturbations - High... | ecosystem: Environmental > Aquatic > Freshwater >...
GATTTTCGTAGCTTCCTTAACCACTTCTTTTATTCCATCTGGCGTGACTATTCGTTCAATTTTAGTATCTTCATTTATTATCGTCTTATAAGAATAAAATTCCTCTAAATTCTTGCTTTCATGACTTCTCTCTTTTAAAAGCAATTTACCATCTTGGTCATAATACCTTATTGATGCCGTTTTTTTATCAATATACAGACTAAGTTTATTCGTTTCCATTATTATTTCATTCTCATTTTCATCATAACTCCAGTCATAATAAATATCTTTGACTATGACCCCCGGTTTCTCCTGCTTAGAAAATTCGTTTTCAAGTGAACATACTATTCGTATGATCTCAGAAGATTTTGGCTCTAATTTCATGATTCCATGATCCGAATATAATATAAGGGTATTCTGAATACGCTCTATCCCTGTTATTTTTCTTTCGGTTCTTTTGTCTACTGATAACATCTAACCCTCCACTTAGTAGCCATAAGGCTATTCTATCCTTTTACTGCTCCAGCAGTCATTCCCGATACAATATATTTTTGTCCTATCAGATAAATCAAAATAACTGGAATACTTGTCATGATAATATCTGCACAAACCAGATTCCAATCTTTGAAGTACATTCCAAAAAAGTTATATACTGATAAGGTCATAGGCCATTTTGTTGAACTACTCAAAAAGTATAATGGAGAAACAAACTCGTTCCAGTTGTTTAAAAAGGTAAGTACCACTACAGTTGCTATTGCGGGTTTCAAAAGCGGAAATATAATAGTGATAAATAGTCGCATAGGACCGCAACCATCTATAATGCCAGCCTCATCTAGTTCAACGGGAATCTTTGCAATAAACCCATAGATCAAAAAGACAGAAAATGGTATTTGCATTGCAGTATATAACAATATAATCCCCAAACGTGTATTATTTAAATTTAGAAATATCATTACTTTTACCAAGGCAACATAATTTACTGGCATGGTGATGCCGAGAACAATGAATAAATAAATTAACTTTGTCAATCTTGTTCTGTTTCTAGACAGAACATATGCTGCAAGAGCCGAAAATATACAGCATAGCAATACACTACCAACTGTATAGATGCAGCTATTTATAAATGACTGTAGTAATTTTCCTTCTTCGATGACTGTCAAGTAATTCATTATTTGTATAGGAAAATCAGGCAAACTAAGATTCATATCAGAAGCTTCCAGACTCGTCTTGAATGAATTAAACAAAATAAGCAGTAAGGGAACTAATGATATAATTGATATGCACCAAGCAAATAAATTTCTGAATATTGCTTTTATAATTCTTTGTGTCACTATTCCACCACCTCATCCTTTGTCATTATTTTAATCATAAATACCCCTATTGCCACCATAAATAGAAACATAACAGAAGATAATGCCGTACCTACAGCATATTGACCTGTTCCAAATTTTTTAAAAACTGCGGTATAAAGAACTTCTGTCGTCGTTTTCCCTGGCCCTCCATTTGTTAACGCATAAATCATATCAAATACCTTCAGTCCATAAATGATATTTAAAACAGTTGTTGTTGCCAAAGTGGGAAGCAATAATGGGAATGTTATATAACGAAACTTCTGACTTCCACTCGCACCATCAATACTTGCCGCTTCATAATACGTAGTCGATATAGACAAAATGCCAGCAATCAATATCGTCATGATATAACCTGTCCCCCTCCATATATCAACAGCCATTACTGAACCAAACGCTAATTCTGAGGTGCTTAACCATTTACCTGCCAATACCTCCAAGCCAATCGAACGTAAAAAAGTGTTTAATAATCCATCTGCTGGATTAAGAATGGATTTAAATATCATACCAATGATTAAGGTTGATAATACGGAAGGCATGAACATAATTCCTCTATGCAAATTTAAGAGCTTAATTGATTTTGTTAGTAATAATGCTAATATTAATCCTAATATATTTTTCAAAATCGTTGTAACAAAAGTAAATTCCAAAGTGTTAATGATAATTGCCATATAATCTTCATCAGATGAAAAAACTGTTTTGAAATTATCCAAACCCACAAAAGCTAACTTGTCTGAGTATGCAGACCAGTCTGTAAATGAATATCCAATTCCTATAACACTTGGTACAACAAATAAAATAATATAGATAATTAGCGCACCAAACACAAAGTAAATTGGGTAAACTTTTTTCTTATTCATAACTGTGTTCCTCCTATTTAATAAATAAGACCGTCTTATCAACAATTAAGACGGTCTCATTATTATGTATTACTCAATACTTACTTGGACCAAGCCGCGTCTTTTGCTGCATTTGCCTCATCAGCTCTTGTTTTATCAATAGCAGCAAGTACTTCATCGGGAGTCATTTCTCCTAACAGCATTGCTGACATATTAGTACCTATATCCATCCACTGAGGGTTTACATATTTGACAGATGTCTGAAGCACTGTTGCCTGATCAGGATATCTGCTATAAAAATCCTTAATGGTGTCTGTATATTTTGATGGTGCATTGCTATAAGGCAATTTATTGAATTTTGAAACATTCTCTGTCATATAAGCCAAGCTCTCATCGGAAGCCAAATATGCTAAGTACTGCTTTGCAGCATCTGCATTTTTAGATCCAGAATAAATAAATCTAGATGGGCCCGATGGATTCATATTAAGTGTCTGGTTGTCTGCGAGTGGAATAACAAAATATCCAATATCATCCGCGCTAAAATTAGGATCTACACCGTTCACTTCTGCGCCAAATCCCTGATTGGCAACTGTCATTACATAATCACCAGATGCAATATTCTTTGGTGCATCAGCATATGCATTTGATATGTAATTGTCTCCCCAATACCCTGCATCCGCCATCTCCTTAATCTGTGTTAAAATTAATTTCATAGTAGCGTCCTCAGCGAGTGTTGTCTCATTATTATTTAATTTTTCAAAAAGACCAGGTGATTGCACTTCAGCTTCAACTGCTGTTTCAGGGAACCAAAGAACATGATGCCAACCGTCTGACACTGCCTCGTAAATTGGTGTTTTACCTGCAGCTAAAATAGCATCACATACCTGCGTAAACTCTTCGTAAGTGGTTGGAATAGAAAGTTCAAGTTCACTAAATGTGTTTTTATTATAGGCAATAGCCCAAACAGAAGATACGTCCTGTATTGGCTGTCCATACATAGCATCATTTACTGTTAATTCAATTGCTGCCAATGGATCTAGATTTTTAGCCCAACTCTCCCCGCTTAAATCTAACGCATTTTTCTCAACATTATACTGTGTCTGAATATCAAATTTACCGCTCTGTCCTCCAAAAATATCAGTACATTCTCCCGTGTTAAGTTTTGTCATTAACAAACTAGGATATTGATCTGATGGAACGATCTGGTAGTCCACCTTAATACCTGTTTCCTCCGTGAATTTTTTTGCCAATTCAAGTTCTGCGTCTTGTATCCAGTCCTGACTTGCCATGAAAGATATCGTAATATCTTCTTTTTGTGTATCCTCAGTTGCCTCAGCTACCGCTGCCGCTCCTGTATCAGCAACATCACTTTCCGTGTTCGTATCTACTGCTGTTTCTTTAGCTCCACATGCCACTAATGATAACATCATCGTTACTACCAGCCCAAAGGCCATTACTCTTCTCCAACTTCTCATAAAACCCTTCCTTTCTTTCTTATCCTCTTCAACAATTTAGCATCATGCCAATAAGCTACTCCGTAATCGCTTCTACTCTTGTACATGATTGACATTCTAATGCTATGTCTTTATTATAGATATTGATTCACACTTTTAGAATGCATATTATGAGTCTTGTATATGTAATTATTTTACCTACTATAAATATGAGAGGATTGATTATATAATGAAGCATCATAAAAAATCGAAAACCATACAATCTACACTCTTCATAACATACTTCTACATTTTGATTGTTGTATTAATTGCTTTTATGACTTTTTATATTATATCAGAATCTAAAAAAATCAAAAATAATGCTTTTACATTGATGACGCAAAATGTAAATACTATATCTTCTTATCTTGATGACGAGGCCGAAACCTTATCTACAATAGCACAGAATATTGCCTATTCAAATTTAATTAAAGAACGTTTTACAAATTATATAAATGCTTCAGAAATCACTTACACTACTGATCAGAATTTTGCTTACAGCAATGTTCAAAATACGAAAGTCTTACTTGATATGTTGACTGCAATATTAGGTCCAAACCAACCTGTTGTACAAATTTATCTATATTCACTTGACAAGGGCGTATTTGGAGTTGGACTAGATAACACCACTTCAAAAAGTTCTGCAAAAGATTTTCTGTGGTATGAACCTTTTATGGCGTCTGAACATCATAGACTGCTGACCTGTGATCGAGATGATAGACTTGAGAAATACTATTCTTATAAAAGTGGGTCCACTTTCATTTCTCTTTATGAAATGTATTATGACACTTATAATATACCACAAGGGATTATTGAAGTGAAAAATTCTGTATCTTCCTTATCTCCTAAAATAAAAAATATTATGAGCTCCTATCATGAAGATATCTTTGTATTTGATCAGGACGGTAAATCCATATATCCTGAATTTTCTGTTTCAAAATATGCTTCCTATTTTTCTTTCATTTCTGAAAAAGAAAAAATAGCAGATGCAAATCATGCCATTTATTACCGATATGATAAAAACACCTATCTTTTTTTTAAGACATCTAAGGATACAGGTTTAACTGTTGCCATTGCTCTAAAAAATAGCAATTTGCTAGCTCCAATTTACGAATATATTAAAATAAATGGAATTGCCTTAGTAATCATTGCATTAGCAATGTTACTCCTTTCATTTATTGCGGCCCATATTATAACGACTCCTATTACGAAAATTTATCGGCAGGTACAATCCTTTAAATTGGATCTGTCTGATACGAATAAGGATATTTGTCCAGATATTGATACTTATATTATAGAGTTTAATACCCTATATTCTGCATTGATTGCAATGCAAAAGAAAGCCCAAAAATCAATGAAGCGAGAAATCAACCTACAAAATCAGGAAATGCAGTCTCGCATGCTTGCTTTGCAGTCTCAGATGAATCCTCATTTTCTATATAATTCACTTGCCTCCATTCAGTCTATGGCTGATGAACATATGTATAATGAAATTCATCTTATGTGTCAAAATGTTTCTAGTATACTTCGTTACATATCCTCTAATAAAGAGCTTTCAGTACCTCTTAATCTTGAGATGAAAAATACAATTGATTACCTGCTTTGCATGAAAATTCGCTATGATAATGATTTAATCTATGAAATAGTAATTCCCGATGAAATGCAAAACATTAGGGTTCCTAAGCTTTGCTTACAGCTACTTGTTGAAAATTCCATCAAATTTACCACGAAATCTATAAGACCACCTTGGAAAGTAGTTATTAAAGGAACCATGACAACAGTCTATTGGGAATTATCAATCTCCGATAATGGAATTGGCTTCAGTCAGACTGAAATTGACAATCTGAATGCAGAAATTGAAGAGATAAACAAAACTGGGCTTTTGCCTAATCTAGAGATATGTGGAATGGGTCTGATGAATATCTATATTCGCTTTAAACTTCTATACAAAGGAAGTCACATATTCCGTATTAGTAATCTTGCTCATGGAGGAGCTATTGTAACTATTGGAGGAAAAATTGATGAATCATGAAAAAATTTTTACTGTTGTAGTTGTGGAAGATGAGAAATTAATTGCAAAAAATATTGCAAAGAATATTGAGATTCTAAATCCAAATTTCAAAGTGATTAGCATCGAAAGTAATGGGGAAGATGCCTTGCTCTTCATTAAGCAACATACCCCAAATGTAATTATTACAGATATTCAGATGCCTATTATGGATGGACTTGAACTGATAAAACAGATTTCAAAGTATAATAATTATATTAAGTGTATTATCTTAAGTGGCCACGATGATTTTGCATATGCAAAATCTGCCATTGAATATGGTGCATTTTCATATCTTTTAAAGCCAGTGAATTTAGATGAGTTGTCAGATTTATTGAAAAAGTTAGAACTTACTTTTTATTCAGCACACGATATGCTCTCTTCTAGTCAAAAAGCTCCTGTTTATAATTCAAAAGAAATAGCAGACCTTATCAAACGCTATATTGAGCAGAATTACAATAAACCGATAGATCTTAACATTATTGCAGACCATTTTTCATTTTCTCCGTCCTATTTGACGAAAATATTTGTAAAATATACAAATGTAACACCTTCAAAATACATACTGAATTATCGAGTTAATATTGCCAAGCAGTTGCTTGGAGATTTTTCATTAACGATTAATATGGTTGCCAATATGGTCGGCTATACAGATCCCTTCCATTTCAGTAAAACCTTTAAGCAGGCAGTTGGTATGAGTCCCGCCAGTTACAGGAAATCACTGCAATCATAATTAACATTTATCCCCCTGTAATGATATTGCTTTCCAATAACGAGAACCATCTGGTTCACGACATAATAACCCATAATCAACAAGTTCTCGTCTGAGTAAGAAATAGTCTCTAAAAGTATGCCACTCCTCGCAGGTTTCATTTACATCTTTTTCCGTGTAACTATGATTTATTTCAAATTTCTCTGCTAAATAACTTAGTATTGCAACTCGATATTTTTTCTTTTCTGATAATTGCTTTATTTTTCCTGAATCATCAAGAAATCTCGCGATATCAATTTTTTGTTCCAACGCAAATTCTCTCCTTTCGCCACATACTTCTTTCATTTTTCTGACCACATTTCCATAAGCGTATTCATATCCTCTGAAAATTCTTTTTCCGTCTGCGTTTCTTTTTTTTGCATTTCTTCGAGTATTTCAAAAGAAAATGTAGTTCCCCCGTAGGTCTTCCAGGCTTCAAGCATACATGGTTCTGGACAAGAATCAATCTTCACTGCAAACACAAAACGGTTCCTTGCGCCTTGCATGTCTGTTGTCGCTCTAAGCCATATGGAATTATTTATACTACACTTAATGCTATATATTCCCCCAACAACTGATCTGTTTTTATACTGCTCTTGTAAGGCCTTTCTTGATAATTTATCCATCTGTTCTTCACCATCCTTGCAAATAATTGTAGCTTTTATTTACAACTTTTACAATAAACGCTTCGTAGAGTTTCTATTTATCACAAAAATTATGAATCATGATTATTTTCCCTCAGTTTCTCCAATGCATGATTGATACGATCCGCCATTTTACAATTGAGAATATAATTATAGGCACTAATGGCAGAAAATATCGATGCAACAAGCAAAAACATAACTACTAGTTGAGGAATACTCCTCTTATCGATCCAGTCATTTGCAAATCCAATACCAAATATACATATAATTACCATTAAGAACTGAATGATTTTTCTATATATCGTAGATTTCTTTGACATTTCTCTTTTTGAGTAATAGACGAAAATTGTTAAAGAACTTGTAAATGCCATCAACATAATCATCCATAAATCTTTCAGTACGAAAATCACATCGCTTGCAAATATGCTGCAAAAAATTGTCGCAGCCAAAAAACATCCGCCTAAAATAATTAGGAAATTAAGCGCCATACTTTTTAAAAAACTGATTAATGACATAGCATTACCTCCTGTATTCAAATATCTTCAAATAATCGGTTTATGATTCTCCTATTAGTCTTTTCTTAAATTCTGGAACATATTGACGTGAAATAATGATTTTTTCTCCATTTAAAAGTGTTGCTTCAAACCTTCCGTTAAAAGCAGGGCTAACATACTCAATTTTTGTTAAATTTACAATCACTGACTTAGATACTCTGAAAAAATCGCGTGATATCAATTCGTTTTCAATTTCATATAATTTCTGCTTGGATTCAAACATTTCCTTTTTGCAATAGATAAAAACTCTATTATCAACAGCCTCAAAGTAGTAAATATCTGCTGCTTGCAATCTATATAGTTTATCTTTATCATACCCAACAACAGCATTTTTCTGTGCTTTAACAAAGGACAAAATCCGCATAATATCATCACTGACCTGATTACAACGAATAATAATCTCCTCTTCCCCACTATGTTGCTCTTCTATGGTAATCTTCATATATTCGCCCCTACCCTGCTTTTATGACAAACAAAATATAATATCTGATACTCTTTTCCTAATTGTGAAAGTAATCGAAGTGCACCTGCTAATTTTTCTTCATCCAAATTTGCAAATGGATCATCCATAATAATAAATGGAGACTCTCCTTTAAATAAAGCATCCACCAAGGCAAAGCGCATACAAATACCAATTAAGTCTTTATACCCTTCGCTATAATAATCGATTTCACGCTTTGCGCCTCCTGCCTCTATCTTTACATTAAATTTAATATCGATATCTGCACTTCCGGAGACTGCTTCGCACAACAAACCCATATACTTTGCAAACCCGTTTTTGATATCTTGCTGATAATGAATCGAAAAACTCTCTTTCGATTTTTTCAAATACTTAGCGGTATCTTCTAAATCTTCATATTGTTTATTAAGAACTAAAAGTTCGCCTGAAAGACGCTCTTTTTCACTTTCGTTTTCTAACCGTGTATCTAAGTTTTCCTGCAAGCTCTCGATTCTTTTATGTAATGCATCAATTTCCCGCTCGATAACATGTACTTCTATTTCTAGTTTCTCTTCTTTTTCTTTTAACTGCATTATGTTAACTACGGGAGCTGTGAGATTTTGAAATAAATTGATATCATGATCCGTCTCAAACGTTTGTTTTAAGGAAATTTTATGATTATACTCATTTTCCGCTGTCTCTAAAGCTCGCTGATTATTTCTGATTACTGAAAGACATTCAAATATTTCTAAATGCTCTATATCCGGAAATATTGGCTTAAGAAAAAGAACTTCTTCCTCCATGTACTCCCTGTTTTGCTGTTCAAGTTTATTAATTGCCTGTTTTGCTTCCCCATATCCCACGGTCAGGGTCTGCTGATTTTTTTGCTTTTCATCCTCTAGCTTTCGCGTTTTTGTAATACCGAATATCAATAGTAAAAGCATTATAACACCTGCAATGGCAAATCCGATAGCAGCTCCCTTTGAAAGAGCCATTGAAAACAGAATCCCACCCGCAGTCCAAAAAAGAAAGGCCATAATACCATATATTTTTATAATACCCTTTGAGGGGCTGCCGGTTGATATATCATCGGCATTTTTTATCGCAGTATCAATAAATCTCAATTTTTCTATCTCTGCTCTGATTGCACCATTTATTTCTAAAACGTCATTATATATATTTGTATAATGTGATAGTTCCTTTTCTGTTGGCAATCCATTTACAAAAAAATTCTGCAGGGATTGAATCGCCTGTTCTGCACGCTCAACTTCCGCACATAATACAGTATAATGTTCTTTCTTTGCCAATTTTGCATCATATACATTTGCATCTGCAAGCATTATCTTGTTCTTCTCTGACTCCTTGCGCAATTGAAATATTTGCTCCTTCTTTTGCTCTAATCTCACTTCCGCTTCGCCAAGTATAGACTCAGCATGTTCGAAGCGTTCTAATTCCCTTGATAATGCATTAATTTGTTCCTCTAGTTCCGCCAGCCTTCCTCTGTTACCTGTTTTCTTGAAAAATTTCATTGCTTCTTCCAGCGAAGCAATCGCTGCCTCATAATTATTGATATCGTTATTGTCTTCCATTAAATGAGAAAGCTTTGCATTAATACTATCATTTGTAGAAGTCAGCAACCCTTTTTGTGGAATAAATGTACTACGCTCATACCCTTCTTGATTAATACCAAACAATTCTTCGCCAATTCTAGCTGAAAAATCCATGCTTCGTAATCCAGTATTCTCGTTATATAACACAAAAATATCATCCTTATCTTTATCTGCAAAAAAGCGCTCTATTCGATAAAAGATGCTATCATTCTCAAATACAATATTTCCGCCATAACGGCCCCCTTGCCACGGAATATATTTTTTTCGTTCATTCTCTATAAGTGAGCGTTTCGTAGTAGAGGGTAGTCCGAAAAACATAGCTTTAATAAAAGCCGCCAATGTTGTCTTGCCCCAGCCATTCTCCTCATTTATAATGTTAATCCCTTCTTGAAAATTATAATCAAATTTTTCAAGCTTTCCAAAATTTTCAACATGACATTTAATCAGTTTCATATCGCCCTCCCCTGTTGTCATATTATATCTTCACCCGACAATGCCTTGATTCCATTTATAATGACTCGCATTTTTTTATCCTCTGGCAATCTTGCCGATAAAACCGTACGAATAAATTCTCCTTTAAGAGATATGTCATTTTGATAATCTTCTATATTGATTGCGAGTTTTGTTCTGTCATATATTTTAAAATAGAAATAATGTGGAGAAAACTTTCTCGTAAGATAGTCTATATCTCTTACTGTATCTAATTCCACACTTCCTCCCATAACTACTTTAACCAAATCTTTAGATGCTATTCCCGCTATTTTGAGTTCGATTGCATCCTCTACTTCTTTAGAGGTAAGCAAACCTGTAATATCAATTGCAATCTCATGAAATGAACGTTTTGCAAATGGAATGAACTGCTTTTGCAAAACAGCGTCTGCACTAACACTGTGGTCATTACCGTATGGAGCACTGTTACTA
>Ga0209373_10005278_pt1 | contig 10625 bp, 4 predicted proteins | sample Higcelweek5metaG_FD_187173 | JGI IMG/M metagenome (GOLD analysis project Ga0209373, IMG submission 187173) | Freshwater pond sediment microbial communities from the University of Edinburgh, under environmental carbon perturbations - High... | ecosystem: Environmental > Aquatic > Freshwater >...
TGAACGGTTTAAAAATAGACATGTCAACTGCGCCGGAACCGCCAATACTTATCGGGCGTTCCGATTCCCCACTTATTCCGCCCTGTACAAATGCATGTCCGCAGAATACATGCCGCAAGTTGTCATTGTGTAAAGTATTAAAAGAGTTGACAATTGCAATAAGTGAATCGTTATGCTCTTTTAATGAGTCGATTGAAGAACGTTCGCGTACAATAGATGGTTCAGCATAGGGAACCGGATAAAATGCGACATCACCATATCTGTCATTTAAAATAAGCGGCTCAATTGGAAACTGAAATAACCCATAAAGGTTAAGTCCGTGGTGAGAAAAGAGACGTGAGCCGAAACTCAGGCGATCCGGGCTGTCGTGGTTTCCTGCGATCATTATAACTGGTTTTTTAGAATCAAGAAGAAGTCTGTAAAGTGTGTCATCAAGGAGCCTTACAGCTTCAGGAGGAGGAACTGCACGGTCATAAATATCACCCGCAATTACAATACAATCGACATTGTATTCTTTTGTGATTACAGAGATCTGATCAAGGACGTATGCCTGGTCATCTGTAAGATGAATATTCTGGAAAATCCTGCCAAGATGCCAATCTGAAGTATGAAGAATACGCATGTGTAAATTAAACCGGTATTAAAATTTGTATACTTTTTTATAAAATATGTTATGGAATTGAGAATTTTAATTTTTCTGATAAATTAAAAGTCTTATAGGCTGCCGGTATAGAATGTTGCTCTCTAAAAATACTACATATTTAAACAGATAAATATAATAATAGATAAAAAACAAAGACTTAAGAAAATAAATGCTCTTTAAATATAAAACTTATGTGAAATATTATAAAAAAACGATTATATTATAACTGTTGTATTAATTAAATTTACAAGATTCTTAAGACTTCTTCTTATAGGGACGGACATGGGTATGAAAAAAGGTTTAAGAATTAAGTCATTGATGAACAGTGAGGTATTTTTTTCTTTAATTGCTGTTGCCCTCTTTACTTTAATGCTTGTGATGAGGTCTTTTGCGGGTACTTAATCATTAGCAGCTGATTTCGCAGCCAATTTTTTGATCCCCGTTTCTGGTTATATAGTAGTTAATATGATTGTATGCATGGACTGTCCATGCATACTTCATTAATTCTCTTCATAATTTAATAATCCAAAAGTTTAAATAAGATTGAAAATGAAAATTTTAACTGTTTGAATTCGTTATTGTTTTTTATTAACGAATTTACAGCGTGAGATTAAAAAGATGGTATTCTGTTCTCTTTAGAGAATGAATATTGTGGTCAAAAAACCACATAATGTGCCGAATGAATTGATATTTGGCTAATTACAGTTCTCTTTATTCTCAAATGAGAATGCGTTTTTAGATGTGCAGTGAATTAGTCAGGACAATTTAAAAAGTAATTGGTATATTGTTAATAATCGATAATATTTGAATACTATTAGAATTGTGTTATGAGAATAAAAAAATAAGATCATGGCACTGTTAAAAAGATAAAAAAGTAAATTAAAGTTATAAAATTAAACTAAAACGACAGGAGATAATATGAATCGCAGCCTCGTAATAACAGCGTTAGTAGCGGGACTCGCAGGTTTTTCAGGTATGATGGCAGAAGCTGATGCTGCAACATCGTATCAGGGTTATACCATGGCCTCATCCGGATCAAATGCTTATCTATATGATATGTCAGGAACTTTAGTAAAAACCTGGGCAGCTTCAGGAGCGATAAAAAACATGTCATATCTTTTAGAGGATGGCAGTGTTATGGTTCCTGTTTCATCATGTAAGGGTTCACATAGTGGTGCATACCCAAGCGGTCGTTTTCAGAAAATAAGCTCAGATGGAAAGACGATTCTTTGGGATTATACTTATTGCGAAACAGGTAAAACTCCCGGTTATGATATTGAACCAATGCCAAACGGAAATATTCTTATTCCTTGTGACAACACATCGGGTACTGGTGCTAACGGTACTATTATTGAGGTAAAACCTTCTGGTACATCCGCTGGTCAGGTCGTATGGACATATGTAATACCAGACAGTTTAAGCGGCAGCAGTTCCGGTGGTATGGGAGGCATGGGTGGCGGTACTTACATTAATAGTGTAAGCTACAATCCTGATAACGATTATGTTCTTGTCGACATGCAGACACCGGTTAGAAAATTTGTTGTAATTGATCACAGTGGTTCAGGTAGCATAGTAATGACTATTCCAGTTGGGACTGATCGTCTGCATGCTGCAAAATGGGTAACAAAATACTACATTGGAACAAAAACTCTGATTCCTGATGCTGATACAACAGCCATGAGAATAAATAATATGATTGTTGTTGGAAATCAGGATAAGAAAGTTCTTGAAGCAAGTCTTGCAACAAAAGCAAGCGTAAAAAATATCACATATTCTTTCAGTGCACATGAAGGTTCAGTTCAGCGTCTTCCAAATGGTAATACACTTGTAACGTCAGGCAGCGGGAAAAATGCTGTTGAGCTTGCAGATGATGGTACAGTTGTCAATACATTGACTTTTTCTAATAAAATTACAGCCTTAAGAGCTTATAGATACGGCCCGGACTTTGCCGGAGTAAAAGCAGTAATTGGTGGTACAGCTGTCAACTCTGCTATGTCAAAATTAAACGCTGTTTCTAAAATATATTCTTATTCATCTGGAATAATCAGTATTGTAAATTCAGATAGAGCCAAGGTTGATCTGAAAATAATGTCTGTAAATGGAAGAACCGTTTACAGTGCAAGTTCTATCGACAAAAATGCAACGTTCTCCACACTTGGACTTATTCCAGGTGCCTATTTTATTGAAGTAAAGCATTCAACCGGTACATTAAAGACCTCTCTTATTAAAATGTAATGTGATTTTTTGTAAATTCTGATTCAGTCCTTTTTTGTAAATGTGTAAGAACTGACTTTCGCAGCTGATGCGGGGGTCAGTTTTTTTATTTGTATCTCTATTTGCACAAAGGACATCTGCACAAAATAGTATTCAATGTTGAGCTGAGTAAATTACCGGAAACGTACTGACGCCAGTAATTGAATTTGTTGTTATGTCAATTTACCGGCAGCCATTTCAAATTGAATAATGCAGTCTGCTGTTTTACCTTTATAGGTAAAGTTCTCCTTCTTGCAGTACCAATCAATTGACCTTATTTATTGTATGTATCCTGTTGCTCAAAGGGTATCATCCGTTCCCGATATTATTGCATGACAGCAATTCGCAGAAACTACAGCAACATTGTTTTTGCACTTATTGTAATTCCTTTTAACTTTGAACTACTCCCCTGAATAAAAAGAATAAGCTGCGAAATAAAGATTTGTAAAGTTGACTATAGAAAATAAACGTTCTGAACAGAAGTTTCAAATAAAAAAGCCGCTATCTGATCAATATCAGATAGCGGCTTTTAAAAAAACGCAGCTGAAAATCAATTAAGGAAGTTTGGCCATTGATGTATCAAGACTGTTTAATCTCTTTGTCAACCATGTCTTGAGAGCTGTTACCTGCCCTGCCCATGTCGGATCTGTTGATCCGCCGCTTGACATGAACAGTTGCGTTGTGTCGACACATTTACCCATAGGCCATGCTGTGAAATTCTTTTCAGCAACATTATTGATTGGCGCTTTTGTATCATCAACAGTTTTAAGCACTGTCGCATTTGAAAGAACATTCGGACGTAGTTCATTCCAGCGTTTTTTAACAGCACTTTTGAAATCAGGCTGTTTCCACATTCTTAAATGCCAATCTCCGCTTCCGGAACGTCCCTCTTCCACCTGCCAGCCTTCAAAATCATTTGCAAAGTTATCCATTGCGAAATTGTAATCCCACACAGGTCCGGCATATATTACATCACTGCGGTCCTTATACATGTAATGACTTCTAATCCACGAGTCAACATTTCTTGTAACTTCATTTAGAAGAAAGTTGTTAACAAATGATTCCACATTGATATAGCTTTTCCAGTCTCCAATGGGATTTGCGTGTAATTTATTATGAAATTCCTGAATGTAATTTGTTATGTATGTCATCTGCTGCTGATTTGGTGGAACAGGGGAGACTAGTTCAAGATCGCTCCAGCATGTCGCTGTAGTATCTTTTTTACCCCACATTGGATTTCCATCAACGAATTTCTTCGCACCTGTACACTCAATGAAAGTCATATCTGTATCAGGTACAAGATTGTCGAATTTAAAAAGATATCCACCTGTAATTTTTACAGGATCAGTATCATTTTCTTCCAGTTTTTTCAGGTTCAGAGTGTTTTTCTTATTCTTGACCGGTTGATAAAGTGTATAAATACCTTCATAATCAGCTTCAGTAAGCGGGCCGCCATCCTGATTTATAAAAACTTCACAGAAACGGTACTGTACAGTTTTAAGACCAAGCTGTTTACCTAATTCAGTACCGAAAACATTACGAATCAGTGTGTTGTCAGTGCATGGAGAAATAAGCGCCCAGTCGGCATCAGAAGGCATTCCCATTACAGGATGATTTGCATCTTTATTAAAATTGTTCCATAATTCAATTCTATAAGGTGCCTGATTAAAGAACATCATTGAAGACTGACCGCGAAGATGATAGCCTGCTCTTGTTGAAAGAGTCGGCAGATTGTCAAATGATGATTTTCCATCCACCGGATCAAAAGTCATTACACCAAGGTCGATAAAGTTATATTTGTCTGCCGGTGCCCCGCCTCCATATCCTTCCATAATAAGAATCGGGATTTCTGATGTATAATCAAAATCACGGGCAATATAAATTGCAGTGCTTGGTAATCCCGACATTTTCCCATCAACAAATGCTGCGGCTCTCAATTGGGTTGTTGATGTTATAGATACAGCATCTTCGTAGAGCGTTGAAGACGAAGTCGGGAGCTCGCCGGTGGTTGTGTACCGGATTTCTGCATCTGCGATGTCTGAAGTCATTTTTATAGACAGAGATGCTTTAAAAGTCCTGCTTGGTTCTGAAAAAGTTACATTGTTGATCATCAAACTGCTGTCAATTTTCGCAGTATCGTAGTAAAGAACAATGTCAGCAAGTGTTGCAACAAGGCTTGTAAGCGGTACCTTTTTTTTCTGCATACCATCTTTTTTTACAACAATTGTATCAACTGCTTCAGCCGTGGCTGCAGCGTGTCTCAAGATAGAATTTCCACTTGTTTTAATAATGGTTTTATTATTATAAACCCACTGTGATCCGCACTTGACAGCTTTAACATTGATCACTCTATCAATTGCGGCAATAGATATGATAACTGCCTGAGAATTCAGGTTTGATGGAATCAGCTTGTTGATTGCCACCCGGTTCTGATTTTTAACTGTCAGCTTTGAAATTACAGCTCCACGGATTGAGAATACTGTAATTGCTGCATCAAAGTAATTTCCAAGTTCAAGAAATTTTGGTGTCATTCCGATAAAATTGGTTGACTTTTCAGCAATACCGTTTATTACCGGTATCTGGGATTTATCTAATGTATATTCACCATTGTCATTAGTGGTACAGGTATAATTCAGGACTTTAAGCGTCAGTTGGGCTCCGGAAACGGCCATTCCATTTTCGTCAACTACTTTTCCCTTGAGATTGACATCCTGGGCAAAAGACTGAGACAGTAAACTGCCCAATAATCCTGTCAGTAAAACTATTCGTTTGATCGGCAACATCGTGCAACTTCCTTCCTAAAGTAGGGCGATAATTCGCCATAATGCTGTATTAATTACTCCGTATGAATGATCTTTATTTAGAAATTAACAGTTAAATCAATGAGTTATAAATAAAAAATTCTCTAAAGAATGTATTATTTAATATTAATATACGGCATGTATTAAAAAAATACCAAAAAAAACACTATATAAATCTCTTTTAAGTGTAAAATATTATGATTATTTTAAAATTAGTGAATATTATAACTATTGCAGATTGAAAAATCAATACATAAGGGGAAAAAATGGTCCGGTTGAGACACATAAATTTTAAAAGTTTAATACATTTTATTCTGTTTTCTGTGATGTGTCTGTTTTCGGTATCATTCTCTCAGAATGAAATGATAGTTCCCGGAGGCGATTGGCGCGATACAGACGGAAAAATTATTGCTGCCACTGAAGGTGGAGTAATAAAAATCGGAGATTATTTCTATTTATGGGGAATGGACAGGTCTGCGGATAATTACGCATTTGTCGGTGTAAATCTTTATAAATCAAAGGATCTTAAAAATTGGACATTTGTGAATCAGATTCTTAAAAAGACAACACATGCGGATCTGAATAATAATGCTGTCATTGAACGCGCAAAAATACTTTACAATTCAAAGACAGGCAAGTGTGTAATGTGGATGCATTTTGAAGGTCAGAATGCATACAAAATAGCTGAGGTTGCATACGCGACCTGCGACAGTATCAGCGGAAATTATACTTTTGTCAAACATTTCCGTCCAATGGATGTTGATAGCAGGGATATTAATGTCTATCAGGATGATGATGGAAAAGGGTATCTTATCTGCACCACTGAAGGAAACCAGAGTGTTACACTTTTTGAACTTGACGAAACGTATACCAGTGTTGTAAAGCAAATCTACCGTGGATATGCATCAAGCGATATGGAATGCGAGGGACATGCAATTATTCGAACCGGAGGGTACTATTTCTGGCTTATGTCATGGTGTACAGGATGGGACTTTAATGATAATCATTACTTTTATTCCTCTTCACTTGCCGGGCCGTGGAAATCAGGCGGAAATATAGCTGTCAGCAATACTCACACCTATGAATCTCAGGTCGGCTTTGCAGTTACCGTCAAAGGAAGTGATAAAACAACATTTCTTTACACAGGCGACAGATGGACTGTAAATAACTACGGCGCATCCCGTATAGTGCTTTTACCGATTGAAGTTTCAGGAACTGCACTGAAAGTCAATTGGTATGATCAGTGGGATATTGATGCGAAAACAGGCTTGTGGTCTGCCGGATCAGGTAATTTTTCAGATGGAATCTACTCAATTACTGCAAAACATTCCGGGTTGGCGCTTGGAACAGATGGATCTGCTGTGCAGCAGCAGACATTTACAGGTGCAGCAAATCAATTGTGGCGTATTCAGAATCTTGGTGCGTCGCATTTTAAAATTACATCCGTTGAATCAGGCAAAGTTTTTGATGTCAATGGCGCATCTAAAGATGCAGGTGCAAAGATACTGCAATATGCATGGTCTGATGCATACAACCAGAAGTGGCAGATTATTGACTGCGGAGATGGCTTTCATCGATTTGTCAGCGTCAACACACTGGGAAAATCCATTGAAATTGCAAACAGTGTCAAAACTGCCGGTACGGATGCTGTTCTTGGTACATATGCATATAAAGATAATCAGATGTGGAAAATAGCTTATGTAAATTCAAATGTCGTATCAGGTAAATCATATATGATTGTGAATAAAACCAGCGGAAAAGCTCTTGATATTTCAGCCGCAGGGAGTATAATACAAAGTGCCCAGACCAGAACTTCCGGACAGGTTTGGAAAGCACTTGATCTGTATAACGGCTGTTTTACATTTTCGGCATCCGCGAACTCAGCAGTGCTTGATAACGCAGGTTCCTCACAAAACGGGTCTCAAATAAGCACTGGTACATCCGATAAACGTTTTTCACAGCAGTGGCAGCTTGTCAATGTAAAGGACAAGTACTTTAAATTAGTAAACCGCTACAGTGGTAAAGTTATTGACAATAAAGACGGGTCAACGGCTGATGGATCAGCCATTATTCAGTACACTGATAATGCATCATCAAACGAAAATCAGCAGTGGGAATTTGTTCTGACTGATATTGTCGGAATCAATCAGAGTCATTCTGTAAAAGGAAAAACCAGGCAGACTGTTTCAAATGATTATGAAATTTATGATCTCCGCGGCTGCGCAGTTTCTAAAAACTGTGAGCTTAACAAAATAAAAAAAGGCAGCGGCATTTCAGCAGGACTCTTTATTGTCAGGAGCAAAAACAGGAGTTCTGTCAAAACAGGGTACTACATGGCAGATTAGCCGGCATAACTATATTGTTATTCCAATTATCATATCATAAAGTATAACGGATTCGCGTTCGTCATTCAGATGTTGATGGCATGAACTATCACAATATAGTATAATTAAATTATTTATTGTTCTCAGGCATCTAAACATTTCAGGTTATTTCTGAATGAATTATTTTGTCAATAAAAAAGTATAAAAGGCATTTTTTTTAGCGACAAATAAGATAAAATATTGCTATAATTATTATTTCAATCCTTGGTCTGCTTTCAAAAATCAAAGATTGTTGCGATTGTAAATCATTGAATTCAGAAGGAATAAAAATTGATAAATATCGACAGCAATGAATTTAAAAATAAGATATTTGATAATTCTCCATTGCCCAGTATTATTGCAAATGCGGAAACAATGGAAATAGTTGATTGCAATCAGGCTGCGGTGACATATTACAGACAATCTTCAAAAAAAGATCTTTTAGGTAAAACACCACTGGATTTCTCACCTTTGAATCAGAGTGATGGTACTCCAACCAGAGAAAAAGCTGTTCTTAATATCAGCAAAACTTTGAAAGATGGATATGGCACTTTTGAGTGGAATCATGAATGGAATGGAATTACCTGGGACAGCGAAGTACATATAAGCAGTTTCTATATTGGCAATAAACCATATCTGCATGGAATGTATGTAGATATTACAGAAAGAAGAAAAGCTGAAAAAGCATTACAAAAAGAAAAAATGTTTGTTGAAAAACTGCTCGATAATCTCCCTGTCATATTTTATCTCTATGATAGTAACGGTTTTTTACGCAGATGGAACAAAAAACATGTTGAACTTCTGGGTTATTCAGATGAAGAGCTTGATGGAATGTCAATAGAGAGATGGTGCAGGACAGAAGAGGAAAAAGCAACAGCGCGAAATAATCATGAAAAGACTATTAACAGCAGATCAAGCATGAGTCTGGAGACGATACTTTACGCAAAGAATGGTCATGGAATTCCATTCCTGATTAATGGTACACGGCTGGATACAGAAGACGGGCCTATGTCAATGGGTGTCGGACTTGACATGTCAGAGATTAAAGAAGCGGAAGAGGAGAGAAAGAAATTCATTGAGCACATTAACAATGCACAAAAACTGGAATCTCTTGGAGTATTGGCCGGCGGCATTGCACATGATTTCAATAATTTACTTGCAGGAATTTATGGTTTTATTGATCTGGCAAGATTAGAGTGTACAGATGATAAAATAATGAAATATTTTGATTCAATGATCTCGTCAATGGATCGTGCAAAAGCGCTTACACTTCAGCTTCTAACCTTCTCAAAGGGAGGCTCTCCAGTTAAGAAACTGACTTCTATAACACCATTTATCAAAGAAACAGTACAATTTGCATTAAGTGGATCAAATGTTATATGTCATTTTAAAATGAATGATGACATCTGGCCTTGTAATATTGATAAAAATCAGATAGGTCAGGTAATTGACAATGTGGTTATTAATGCAAAACAGGCAATGTCAAACGGCGGAACTATTGACATAACAGCTGAGAATATAATGTTTGAAGAGAGTGGATGTCATCAACTGCCGGGAGGAATGTATGTCAGGGTGGCAATTAAAGATTCCGGCCCCGGTATTCCGGAAGAAATAATAAATCGCATTTTTGATCCTTTTTTCACAACTAAAAAGCAGGGACACGGACTTGGGCTTGCTACCTGTTATTCAATAGTAAATCGTCACGGCGGGTGCATCGAGGTATCATCAGAATTGAATAAAGGGAGTACATTTGTCATTTATCTTCCAGCTTCTGATGAAAATGTCGGAAGTGAAGCAGAATGTAAAGAAAATAAGTTTCAGGGCAGCGGGACTGTAATTATCATGGATGATGAAGAAATAATAAGGGAAATGCTTCAAGATATTCTTGAATCATTCGGATTTACTGTTATATGTAAAGTTGAAGGGCGAGAAACAATTGATTGCTTTATTCAGCAGAAAAAAGAGAATATATCTATCAGTGCCATGATATTGGATTTTACAATCGCAGGCGGTATGGGTGGGGTAGATACTATCAAAGAAATCAGGAATATTGATAAAGAGGTTCCTGTATTTGTCATCAGCGGTTATGCAGATAATTCTGTAATGACAAATCCGGCAGTATATGGTTTTACGGGAAGTCTATCAAAACCGTTTACTATTGCAGATGTTGCAAAAATGTTCAAAAAGAGCCTGCGAAAAAGTGATTCTTTACCAAATAATAAATAAATCGCTTGCAATAAAAATAAACATAACTGTATTTTATTAATAAATATTCAATCAATTTAAAATCAGAAGGTGTTTATGTTAAAATTTAAAAAAGTAATCTGCATCTCATCAATTCTTTGTTTATCTGCTTTTTCATCAGTGATAAACGCTTCTGCGGATGAGGTTAAAAAAATAAAACTTGGTGATATATCTATTGTTGCTTTAATGGATACGACATTTGAAATGGAAAGCGGACTTATTAAAAACGGAAATGCTGATGTAATGAAAAAAATACTGCCTGAAGGAAAAATGACAGTTCCGGTAAATGTGTATTTAATTCAGACAAAAAAACATAATGTT
>Ga0209373_10005279_pt1 | contig 10625 bp, 7 predicted proteins | sample Higcelweek5metaG_FD_187173 | JGI IMG/M metagenome (GOLD analysis project Ga0209373, IMG submission 187173) | Freshwater pond sediment microbial communities from the University of Edinburgh, under environmental carbon perturbations - High... | ecosystem: Environmental > Aquatic > Freshwater >...
TCACCGGTTGGTTGCCGGAGGGAATGTGCGGTTTGAAAGTGTAAAAAATGGTCTTTTAGCAATTCCGGATGAAGGATTGGTTGCCATTCACGATGGTGTACGCCCGTTGGTTAGCCTCGAAACCATTGACTTGTGTTTCAAAATTGCTGAAGAAAAAGGCAATGCCCTGCCCGTAATGCCAGTTGTTGAATCGGTCAGGATGGTTGAAGGGGATAAAAGTTATCCGGTCGACCGCGAGAAATATGTTGCCGTTCAAACGCCCCAGATTTTTCGTGTTTCTGAAATCAAAAAAGCATACAGTTTGGGTTTCGATCCTGCTTTTACCGACGATGCCACTGTTCTGCAACGGTTAGGCATCCAAATTAATCTGGTGGAAGGTAACCGCGAAAACATCAAGATTACCCATGCCACCGATTTGATTGTAGCCGAGGCGTTACTAGGGAATTTGTAAGTGCTCGATTAGCTAATCTTTATGCAATCAGATTAATTACAAGATTATATTTTGATTGGATTTTGTGGAAATTTACGGGCTGAAAGCCCAATTCATTTTAGCCCAATGGCAACGCCTTGGGAATTCATTTAGCGAAAATAATGCGCCCTGTAAGGGCAATCTAATTTTAATCAACTGGATATTGTTATTTACCTGCCCTTGCAGGGCGAATGTAATATCTCTGTAATTATACCCAAGGCGTTGCCATTGGGCTAAATTAAGCTGCCACTTTGTGGCGGGAAATAGCAAATATTATTTTGCATACCCAAAATATTCTTTTTTCTGAAAACATTTCAAAACATGCGTCAAAATTGACGTGCGTTATTTTTGACGCACGTATTATAAAGTGTTGAACTCTGACTAAAACTAAAAATTATTCCCGTTTTTTGTTAAAGAGGGGATCGACAGATTCGTTATATTTGTTTGAACTAAAAAAACTGATAATGAAACGAATTCTTGTCCCTTGCCTGTTGCTGCTGGTCCTTGCAGTAAGTTTTTCGTGTCACCGTTCAAAAAAGATGCAAATAGCGCCCATATCAGCCTATCAGGAGCAGATCAGCGGGGTGACTTCGGGCCTCATCAAACGGTCAGATCCCGTTGTGATTAAATTCACCAATGATGTAGTTTCAAACGATGAAAAGGGCAAAGAGGTTTCATCTTCCCTTCTTAGCTTTTCTCCGTCCATTAGCGGGAAAGCGGTTTGGACAAATGCCAATACCATTGTTTTCACCCCATCAGGATTGCTTGACTGGGGAACAGAATACAAAGCAACCCTGAAATTGGGAAAGATTATGAAGGTTGCCAAAGAGCTTGCGGAGCTGGAATTCATTTTTCAGACACCCGAAAAGCAGTTTACGGTTACAAACTACGGACTATCCATGTCGACTGCCAGCGACCGTATTTATGAGTTGAAAGGCGCCGTTGAAACCTCCGATGAGTTTGAAATCAGCGAGATTGGAAAAATGTTTTCTGCTAACCAGGATGGTGATGGGTTGAAAGTAACCTGGGAACATCAACCCAAGAACAGGCTTCACAAATTTCTGGTTTCCGACATCAAGCGCGAGGAGAAGAGTTCAACATTGGAACTGAAATGGAACGGTAACTCCATCGACGCGAAAAACTGCAAAGGTTCCGAGGAGATCGATATTCCCAAGATGACCGATTTTGTGGTTTCATTGGTCAGGGTGGTCAATATTCCTGATCAATATATCGAAGCTATCTTCTCCGATCCTCTCAATGCTGCTGCCGATTTACGCGGACTGGTGCTTATTGACGGGAAGAGTGTTTCAAAAACCAAAATAGAAAACAATGTTCTGAAAGTATATCCCGACAGCCGGTTGAACGGGCTTCACGATTTTTCACTTCATGCCTCAATCGAAAGCTTGTCGGGCCGGAAGTTAAAAGGTTTTTCAAAGACCGAACTCAACTTTGGGAGCCTGAAACCAGAGGTTAGGTTGCTGGGCAAAGGGGTGATTGTGCCGCAAAGCGAGGGACTTTATTTTCCGTTTGAAGCCGTTAGCCTGAGTGCGGTCGATGTGCGGATCATCAAAATCTTCACAAATAACATCCACTCCTTTTTACAGGACAACGACTTGAGCGGCGACTGGAATCTCCATCAGGTGGGGCGTGTGATTAAGCGGGCAAAAGTTGACCTGACAAACAAAGGCGCAAAAAACCTGGGCGACTGGAATGCCTTCAACCTCGACCTTTCAAAACTGATCACCGTTGAACTCGGTGCCATTTATAATGTTGAAATTGGGTTCCGCAAGAAATATTCACTATTCGAATGCGAATCGGGCAACGACGAAACAGACAATTATATCGACATTGGCGAAGAGGATAAATTTCCAAATCAACCTTATCCCACCGTTTATTACACCTATTACAGCGACTGGGAAAACCGCGAAGAAGCCTGTACCCAGGCCTACTTCACGCCAGATCGGTTTGTAAACCGTAACATTTTGGGGTCGAACTACGGAATTATTGCCAAGACCGATCAAAACGGCAAAACGTACGTGTACCTCACCAACCTTCTCACTGCCAAACCCGAATCGGGAGTAAAAATATCGTTCTTCGATTTTCAAAACCAGCTTCTTACCGAAGGAAATACCGATTCGCAGGGGATGCTTACCGTAACCACCGAAAGGGAACCTTTTCTGCTGATTGCCAAAAAGGATAAGCAGGTGGGTTACCTGAAAATGGCTGATGGAACCGCACTTTCGACCAGCATTTTTGATGTGTCGGGGCGCAAGGTTGAAAAGGGGATCAAAGGGTTTTTGTATGGCGAACGCGATGTGTGGCGGCCCGGCGACTCGGTTTATGTGTCGTTCATTCTTGAAGATAAGCAGAAAAACCTTCCGATAGGACACCCGCTTACCCTCGAGATATATAATCCACGCGGCCAGTTTGTGGGCAAAGTAGTACGATTAAGGAATGAAAACCACATCTATCCGTTCTTCTTCAATACAAAACCCGACGATCAAACCGGGAACTGGCAGCTAAAGTTAAAAGCAGGAACGGTTGAGTTCCAAAAAAGCATTCAGGTTGAGACGGTGAAACCCAACCGTCTGAAGGTTGAGATTAATTTTGGTGACAAGCTTCTCTCTTCGGACAAGATCAACCGGGGAACCCTTTCGTCACGTTGGTTGCTGGGCACCCCCGCACGGAACCTGAACGCAAGGGTCGATGTGTCGTTCTCGCAGATTACACCCACATTCGATCAATTCAAACAGTACGATTTTTCAACTCCTTACGATAATTTCTACGGAAGCGACCTGACCATTTTCGACGGCAAACTCGACGAAGAGGGGAATGCCAACCTACAGTTGGATTTCAAGCCAAACCGTGAAGTGGGCGGATTCCTAAAGGCCAACTTCCTGACCAAAGTGTTTGAAACCGGCGGCGATTTCAGCATCAACCATTTCTCAAGACCATACTCACCTTACACCGATTACGTGGGGTTGAAGATTAACTGGTCGTACGAATCGTGGAAGAAACTGAATTCCGACGAAGACCATACCATTGGAGTTGCCTCGGTTGACGAAAATGGGAAACCGGTTTCACTCAACAATGTAGAGGTGAAACTTTATGCCCTTGATTATCGCTGGTGGTACGATGGCAACAGTGAAAACCTTGCCTCGTATGCTGGTCAAACCTATCACCGGCCCATTTTTTCAGCTACGGTCAACACCTCGAATGGTAAAGGCGAATTCAAACTGAAAGCCGATGAAGAGCGTTGGGGGCGGCACCTGTTATTGGTTACTTCGCCCAATGGCCACACCTGCGGACAGGTTATTTACTTTGGATGGTCGTGGGGCAGGGGCAACCAGAAGGGCGATGCCCAAATGCTGGCGCTGATTACCGAGAAAGAGAATTACAAAGTTGGCGAAGATGTTACGATAAGTTTCCCCGCAAACAAGGAGGCCCGTGCGCTGATTACTTTCGAAAACGGAACCGGCATCATTGGCCAGGAGTGGCTCGACGACCTGAAACCATTTACCAAATACACCTTCAAGGCAAGGCCCGAAATGGCGCCCAATATTTATGTGCATGTGAGCTTGATTCAACCTCACGGACAAACAGCAAACGACCTTCCGATAAGGCTATACGGCATAGTGCCAATCTTGGTTGAAGATCCTGAAACAAGACTGCAACCTGTGTTGAACATGCCTGAAGAGGTTCGACCGTTGAGGGAATTTTCGGTAAAGGTGAAGGAGAAAAGCGGCAAGGAGATGGATTACACGCTGGCTCTTGTCGACGAAGGGTTGCTCGACCTGACCAACTTCAAAACACCTGACCCGTGGAGCAGTTTCTTTGCCCGCGAAGCGTTGGGCGTTACAACTTTCGACATGTACAACTATGTAATGGGTTCGTTTGGGAGCCGCCTCGAAAGCATGTTTGCCGTTGGTGGAAGCAATAACCTTAACGATAATTCAAAGAAGAAAGCCGATCGGTTTAAACCGGTGGTAAAGGTTTTGGGGCCATTCCATCTTCCTTCGGGGCGGGAGGCTGTTCACAAAATAAAACTTCCGATGTATGTAGGTTCGGTGCGCGCCATGGTGGTTGCCGCCGACGAAGGGAAATACGGGAACTGCGAAAAGGTGCTTCCCGTTCGAGAACCGTTGATGGTGCTGGCAACACTGCCACGCGTACTTTCGCCCGACGAAACGGTTAGCCTGCCAGTGACTGTTTTTGCCATGCATGCCTCTATGAAAAGGGTGAAAGTTCAAATCAGTTCGAATGAATATTTGCAAGTAATTGGGCGATCGGACACCACGATCAATTTCGAATCCATCGGGGAGAAAGACATTACCTTCAGGGTGAAATCGGCCAACAAAACCGGAATTGCGAAGTTAAAAGTTGAAGTCAGTTCGGGTGATGAGAAGAGCTTCCAGGAAATCGAACTCGATATACGAATGCCCAATCTTCCTACGGTTGAATCGGAATTTAAGATGCTCAAACCGGGCGAAAAGTGGCAACCCCGCATTTCTCAATTTGGAATTGAAGGAACCAACAGCGCCCAGTTAGAGGTAACCAACCTTCCGCCGTTAAATCTTGGAAAACGTTTAAAATACCTGATACACTATCCGTATGGATGTGTTGAACAGACAACCTCTTCGGTATTTCCACAGATATATCTTCCAAAATTATTGGACATGAGCAGCGAGGATCAAAACCGGATCAGCAAAAACATAAGAGCCGGGATCGAGCGGTTGCAGCGGTTTCAAACATCGGATGGTGGTTTCTGTTACTGGCCCGGCGATACCCATTCCGAACGGTGGGCAAGCTGTTATGTGGGTTATTTCCTGCTCGAAGCCGAAAAAGCCGGTTACCTGGTACCTTCAAACATGAAGAAAAACTGGTTGAGCTATATGTCGAAAGAGTTTATGGATTCAAATAATGACTATTATTCCTATTACCTCTATAACGAAGCTTTCCGGTTGTATCTTCTGGCACTGGCTGGTGAACCACAGATTTCCGCAATGAATCGGCTACGTACAAAAACTAAAATGAACAACCAAAACAAGTGGTTGCTTGCCGGAGCTTACGCACTAGCCGGGATGAAGGAAGCTGCCTATTTGCTCATCGATTTCCGAAAGATGGCACCCGATGCACCAGACCCCGAATGCTACGGCTCCTATCTCCGCGATGACGGGATTATTCTTCAAACCCTAGTTGCATTGGGCGAATTGGAACATGCTTCAAAAAAGGCAACTGAGATTTCTCAAAAGCTTTCGTCGGGCGAGTGGTACAGCACCCAAACCACGGCCTATTCACTGGTTTCAATCGCCAACTTTGCCGCGAAAACCGGGGCAGGGAATGAAATCAATTACAGGTTGGCAGTTAACGGAGAGCAGATGAGCGAGAAATCGAAAGGTAAAATCAAAACCATCGGTATCAAATTCGACAAAAGCGGGCAGGCAAACCTGTCGGTTGAGAACAGCGGAACCGGAAGCCTTTTCCTAAACCTTACCAACGAAGGGGTGAGGTCCGGGATCGACACGGTGCAGAGTCAGAAAGGGATTCAACTGGTGGTGAAGTATTACGATAAAAACTGGAACGAGATCAAACCCGAAACGTTGACACAGGGAGCCGATTTCATTGCCTGGGTGTCGGTTTACAACACAACAACAATAAGTATAAAGAACTTAGCGCTGGCACAAATGTTCCCCGCCGGTTGGGAGATTATCAACACCCGGATGCACGAAGGCGGCGACGAAAGCCATAAAAACAGCGAATTCGATTACCGCGATTACCGCGACGACCGGGTTTACACCTATTTTGGACTAGATAGCTACCAGACGAAATCGTTTTTGGTAAACCTGAATGCCTCCTATTGCGGCAACTATACGCTTGCGCCCGTCACCTGCGAAGCCATGTACGACAACTCCTATTTTGCCAAAGTGGCTGGGAAGAGAGTGAGGGTGGTGAAATGAGATGAAGAATGAAAACAAGATGTTGGAAATAGTATTGTTGTGTAAAATAAAACTAACTGAGTAATTAAATCATTAATCAAATGGATAATAGAGAGTTATTTTTAAAACAATTAGATGCAATAATTGTAGATTATCAAGCATTTGCGAATAGTTGTCAATATGGTGACCATTGTGATAAAAATGATACGGTTGAGATGGGAGCTCTGATAACTAAATCAATTTCAACTATAGAGAGGATTGCTGGCAATAAATCTGAATATTACAAATCCATTCAGATTGCATTTGACGGGAAAAACAGTTATCGGTATTCTCATAATGGCTTAATTCTAAAACATATCATAGGAATAACTATAGCATTAAAGTCTGATTTGGAGAATGATTATCTGAAATCATTTTCTGAGATTATTCATAGCGATTTGTTTTCAGATTATATTGAAATGTCATCTCACTTATTAGAGGAAGGATATAAAGATCCTGCAGCAGTTTTGACCGGTTCAACTCTTGAGAACCATCTACGAAACCTTTGTTTAAAAAATGCTATAGATATTGAATATGAGAATGGAAAAGGCAAAATCGTGCCGAAGAAGGCAGATTCTTTGAATTCTGAACTAGCAAAAGAAAGCGTTTATAATAAAACATTTCAAAAACAGATAACTGCATGGTTGGATTTAAGGAATAATGCAGCTCATGGCAAATATGACCAATATAATGATACTGAAGTAAAACTAATGATTTCGGGAATATTGAATTTCATTCAAATATATCCCGCCTAATCATGAGTTAAATATAATTTAAAACTTGCCGACATTAAACGAAACAACCCTGAAACGGGTTGAATTGTTGAATACTTTTTTAATAAGAAAAGCATTATTATGGACTATAGATTAGAGTATATTTCTAAATTGTTTGAAAAGACAAGTAAGAAACGAATTGAAACTTATGTGATTTCAAGGTTATGGCATTTATTATCTGACTTGGATGTAAGATTCGTCCCACAGCAATATGTAAAAAGGAATAAAGAGAAATATGCTTTGACCGATTTATACCTTCCGCAAATTGGTATGCACATCGAAATCAATGAACCAGCTCATTATGATAGCGAGGAACATATCGAAATTGACAATAAACGGAAGGAGGAAATTGAAAACAAAACGAATCACAGTGTAAGAGTAATTGATTGCCGTGACAGTATTGAAAATATTCATTTGCAAATTGATACTATCGTTTATGAAATACGAGAAAAAATTAATCTACATAAAATAAATGGTGTATTTGTTCCTTGGGAGAATGGTTCAGAGTTTTCCCCAGATTATCATAAAAATAAAGGATATCTCAAAGCTCATGAACAGCCGAGTTTAAGGACAATTGATGATATATGTGCACTCTTTAATGTTAAAGTACCTATGCGAGGTTATTTAAGACAAGGTGCTACAATGCATCCAACTGAAAAAGATTTAGTTATCTGGTGGCCGAATGAAAGAAACCGAATATGGGAAAATGAAATTTCCGAGGATGGAACAATTATCTTCGAAAGACATCATGACATTGAGAAAAGAAAAAAACATGTGGAACGGGTAGTGAATCAAAATCACAGAAGAGCTGTGTTTTTCTGTAATACAGATATTTTAGGATTTACTTTTTACCGTTTTAAAGGAATATATGTTATGGAAAAAGAGCAAACTAATCCTGAGACTGGTATTGTTTGGAAACTGATTGAAAATGAAATGAAATTGTAAAGAACAAAATATTATTAAAAGTTATTGCAATATGCAAGCAGTGGTTAGCCGCTCTCCGAAGGAGTTTGATATTCATCACCCCCGGTTGAGTTTACGAAACCGGGGGAAATATCGGCACGAAACGAAACAACCCTGAAACAGGTTGAATTATTGGAAAAGTACCGATATACCGAATATTTCAATGGCCGATTCGCCAACGAAAGTTGATAAATTTAGAACGTTAAAACCTTACTAAATGAAGTCAGAAGAAATTAAAAATTTGTTTTCCCGGTTTGAAGCTGCTGCTTCGGAATTAGAGGGGGTTGAATGTTGGAGTGCCCGGGAACTACAAGATTTATTGGGATATAGCAAATGGGAAAACTTTGAAAAAGTAATTCAAAAAGCGAAAGATGCCTGCAAAAATGCAGGTGAATTAATAGAAAACCATTTTCCTGACGTCAGGAAAATGGTCGAGATTGGTTCAAATACTGAAAGACCTGTAGATGACATCGCTTTAACCCGTTATGCTTGTTATTTAATTGCTCAAAATGGCGATAGCCGTAAAGAAGAAATTGCTTTTGCCCAAAACTATTTTGCCGTTCAAACCCGTATTGCAGAATTGGTTGAGCAACGGTTGTTGGAATTTGAGCGTGTAAGAGCCCGTGAAAAATTGAGCCAAACCGAAAAACAACTATCAGGTATTCTGTACGAACGTGGTGTTGACAGCCAAGGATTTGCTGTAATCAGAAGTAAGGGTGATCAGGCGCTTTTCAGATTAAATACCCAAATGTTAAAACGAAAAATGGGTGTACCCGATAGCCGGCCAATTGCTGACTTTTTACCAACCATTAGCATAAAAGCTAAGGACCTGGCTGCCGAAATGACTGGTTTAAATGTGCAAAATAAAGATTTGAAGGGGCAAACAAAAATTGAAAAGGAACATATCGACAATAACCTTGCTGTACGGAATATGCTTACACAAAGAGGTATTGTTCCGGAGAATTTGCCACCTGCTGAAGATATAAAAAAGCTTCAGCGTAAATTCGAAGGCGACGAGAAAAAGCTCTTGAAAGGAACGAAAAAGAAGAAATGACATTATAAGGTTATTCTCCGTAGAAGTTGGAAAAAATGAAATACAGGGAGCACAAAGCAGGCGCAGAGAAGATAAAGCAACAATTCATGAATTTAGGAATCTTTGAGTAAACCTGAAAAAGAGTATATTTGAGTTATGATTGTAAAAGATGAGATATTAAAACAATTGCCAGATTTTAAGGCTTTATGTCAGACACATAAAGTCAAGTACTTGTATGCTTTTGGCTCATCAACGACAGACAAATTTGATTTTGAAAAAAGCGATATTGATTTATTGGTCGAGATTGACGACCCTGACCCGTTGGAACGGGGCGAGAAATTAATTTCACTTTGGGACACCTTCGAAAGTTTCTTCCAACGAAAAGTCGATTTACTAACCGATTCATCAATAACGAATCCTTACCTGAGAAAAAGTATTGATTCAACAAAAATTTTGATTTATGATGGAAAAAGGTCTCAAATATTTGTCTGATATCATTCATGCAATAGAATTGATTGAGGATTTTACTGCTTCGATTTCAAATTACAATGAGTATGTAAGTGATTTGAAAACGCAGAGTGCGGTAGAAAGACAGTTAGGCATTATTGGAGAAGCGGTTAACAAATTCGACACAATAAATCCCGGATTTAGTCTGGAAAATTCAAAAAAAATTGTTGGATTCAGAAATCGGTTGATTCATGCTTATGATGCAGTTGATTCATCAATGATTTGGGCAATTATCAAGAGACACCTATCGCCACTTAAAGAAGAGATAATCCAAAAACTTGCAGAACAGAAAGCTTGAAAATTTTGATTCAGAAGTTGTTTACGATATTAAAGCTCCGGTGGAAATGGGTTGTAGCCATTCTCACCGGGTTTTTACTTTGGTTTATATTAATACCAACCCCGCATTTTAGCGACCCCACCAGCACCGTGGTATTCTCCGAAGAGGGTGAACTGCTGGGCGCCCGTATTGCCGACGACGGGCAGTGGCGTTTCCCTGTGGCCGAAAAAATCCCCGACAATTACCGGAAAGCCCTGCTGATGTACGAAGACCGGCGTTTCTACTTTCATCCGGGGGTGAACCCTGTAGCATTGGTCAGGGCGCTGTTTCTCAATTTGAAATACAAAAAGTTTGTGAGCGGTGGCAGTACCATTTCAATGCAGGTTGCCCGCCTTTCGAGGAAAAACCCGCCACGGAACATTGCCGGAAAACTGCTTGAGATCAACATGGCATTGAAGCTGGAACTGCTCCGGTCGAAACGCGAAATACTGCATGAATATGCTTCGGCAGCCCCGTTTGGTGGGAATGTGGTTGGTATTGATGCTGCGTCGTGGCGCTATTTCAACCGTCCGCCCGAACAGCTTTCGTGGGCTGAAGCGGCCATGCTGGCGGTACTTCCCAATTCACC
>Ga0209373_10005281_pt1 | contig 10613 bp, 12 predicted proteins | sample Higcelweek5metaG_FD_187173 | JGI IMG/M metagenome (GOLD analysis project Ga0209373, IMG submission 187173) | Freshwater pond sediment microbial communities from the University of Edinburgh, under environmental carbon perturbations - High... | ecosystem: Environmental > Aquatic > Freshwater >...
GAAAGCTTTGGCCGAAGGCGATCCTGAGAATCAGGCGGCAAAGCAAAAAATCAACAAGCTAATTAGGGAAGTTGATAAATGTATTGCACTTTTAAATCAATAAACTGAACCAAATGGATGAAACATTATCTATAAATATTACGATCGCTCAGCGGCAATACCCAATGAGGATTAAACGTAGTGAAGAAGAGAAGATACGTAAGGCCGCAAAAATAATAAACGAGCGGATTTTACAATATCAGCAACGGTATTCGGGTAAAGATAACCAGGACTGCCTAGCAATGGCAACATTGCAATTTGTAATTCAGATAATGGATTTCATGGACAAATCGGATTCCGATCAGTCAATGAAACAAATTGAAGAGATCAATGATCAACTATCAAATTATCTGAGAAGTAGCAACGTTCTTTAATAAAAACAAAATATCGCCGTATTTTGACAATCTTTTGCAAATAATAGCAAGGTAGAGTGTTGAAATGCGGTTTTTTTAAATCTAATTTTTAAACTATTTTATTGATGAGTTGGACATATATATTAATAATTATTGCATTTGCTTCAGGTTTCCCTATAACCTATTTTATATGGGACAAAGCATTGCTCAAAAAGAAATCTAAAATAATAAGTGACGCAGAGGCTGAATCTGAAGTTCTCAAAAAAGAAAAAATGCTTCAGGCAAAGGAGAAATTCTTACAGCTGAAATCAGAACACGAAAAATTTGTTAATGAAAGAAATAACAAACTTTTTACTGCTGAAAATAAGCTAAAACAAGCCGAAACAACATTCAATCAACGTAGAGATGAAGTTCAGAGAAAAGCTAAAGAGCTCGAAACTGAAAAACATGAGTTAGACATCATTCGTGAGAACTTAACCCATCAGCTCGAAATAATTGAACAACGCAACGAAGAAGTTGAAAAAATGCATCGTCAACAAGTTGAACAACTGCAAATTATTTCGGGATACTCTGCCGAAGAAGCGAAGAATCAACTAGTTGAATCGCTAAAAAACGAAGCAAAAACAGAAGCGATGTCCTATATTCAGGAAATAATGGACGAAGCGAAACTCAATGCCAACAAGGAAGCTAAAAAGATCATTGTTAAGTCAATACAAAGAGTTGCGTCTGAAGCTGCAATTGAAAATGCTGTTACAACTTTCAATATCGAAAATGACGAAATTAAAGGTCGTATCATTGGTCGCGAAGGTAGAAACATTCGTGCTCTTGAAGCTGCCACAGGTGTTGAAATCATTGTTGACGATACCCCTGAAGCAATTGTACTTTCAGCATTCGACCCTGTTCGTCGCGAAATTGCCCGTTTAGCCCTTCACCAATTAGTAACCGACGGTCGTATTCACCCTGCCCGTATCGAAGAGGTTGTTAATAAAGTAAGCAAACAAATTGAAGAAGAGATAATTGAAACAGGTAAACGCACTTGTATCGACTTGGGGATTCATGGAATGCACCCAGAATTAGTACGTTTAGTTGGTAAAATGAAGTACCGCTCATCTTATGGGCAGAACCTTTTACAACACTCGCGCGAAACCGCAAATCTCTGCGCAATTATGGCTTCCGAACTTGGTTTAAACCCAAAGAAAGCCCGCCGTGCCGGATTACTCCACGATATTGGTAAAGTGCCCGACGAGGAACCAGAATTGCCACATGCATTGCTGGGTATGAAACTTGCCGAGAAGTACAAAGAAAAACCAGATATCTGTAACGCTATTGGATCTCACCACGAAGAAGTTGAGATGCAAACATTACTCGCACCTATCGTACAGGTTTGTGATGCTATTTCAGGTGCCCGTCCAGGTGCTCGCCGCGAAGCAGTTGAATCGTACATTAAACGATTGAATGAGCTCGAAAACATGGCGATGTCCTACCCTGGAGTAACAAAAACTTATGCTATTCAGGCTGGTCGTGAATTACGCGTAATTGTTGGAAGTGATAAACTTTCTGATTCTGAATCTGAACAACTTTCTTACGATATCGCTAAGAAAATTCAGGATGAGATGACTTATCCCGGACAGGTGAAAATTACTGTTATTCGCGAAACTCGTGCAATAAGCTACGCAAAATAGAATTAATTTTCAGATACATACAAAGCCACACAATACCAATTGTGTGGCTTTTTTAACATTTAGAAATACCTGAAGAACACAGCAATAATTACATTTGCACAAAATTGATTTTAATATTTACTGAGAATGGAAGTTATATACGAAGACAATCATATAATTGCGGTGAACAAAACCAGCTCTGAAATTGTGCAAGGCGACAAAACAGGCGATAGCCCACTTAGCGACGCTGTAAAAGCTTACATCAAGGAAAAATATAACAAACCCGGTGAAGTTTTCCTTGGAGTAACGCATCGTCTCGACCGTCCAACAAGCGGTGTTATTCTTTTTGCACGTACAAGCAAAGCTCTGACTCGCCTAAACGAGATGTTTAAAGAGAAAAATAGTATCAAGAAAATATACTGGGCTGTTGTTGATAAGAAACCAGCAACAGATTCAGCCTCACTTCATCACTGGATTGTAAGAAATGAACAACAAAACAAATCGTTTGCTTACGAAAAAGAGGTTCCAAACAGCAAAGAAGCGTCGTTAAGCTATAAGGTTATTGGAAACTCCGACAACTATTTTCTTCTTGAGATAGAACTGCATACCGGGCGACACCATCAAATTAGAGCGCAACTGGGTGCCATAGGATGCAAAATAAAAGGAGATTTAAAATATGGCGCACCAAGATCGAACCCAGGAGGAGGGATTCACCTTCATGCGCGTAAAATTGAGTTTATCCACCCTGTGAGTAAGGAGAAAATTACAATTACAGCATCGGTTCCCGACGATCAGCTTTGGAAATTCTTTGAAGCGAAGAACAAAAGTTAGTAGTTGGTTTTTTTGCGTTCGAAATAAGCCTGCGGATGATTGCATCCGGGGCAATTCTGAAGTGCCTTTTTCCCTTTATGAACAAAGCCACATTTACGGCACTCCCACTCTACTTCTTCATCACTTTCAAAAACGCTGCCGCTTTCTATATTGGAAATAAGCTTTCTAAATTTTATCTCATGTTGTTCTTCAATTTTTGCAATAATCCGAAAAATCGAAGCAACCTTCTTAAACCCCTCTTCGTCAGCAACAAGTGCAAATTCCCGATACAATTCAGTCCATTCATGATTTTCGCCTTTAGCCGAGGCAATCAGGTTATCAAGCGTTGAACCAACTTCACCAGCAGAATACGCTGAGGTAATCTCGATTGTCCCGCCCTGAAGAAACTTAAAGAATTGCTTCGCATGAGATCTTTCATGCTCGGCTGTTTCCACAAAAAGCTCAGCTATCTGCTGAAAACCTTCTTTCTCGGCTTGCTCTGCAAATAATTCATAACGATTCTTTGCTTGCGATTCGCCTGCAAAAGCCTTTAAAAGATTTTTCTCGGTCAACGTCCCTTTAATTTCCTTTTCCATATCATTCCAAATCAACTTTACCAAAACTCAAGGGCAACAGATTTTTAACACCTTCTATAACAATAACTTTTGAAGCTCCGTCAAGAATCATACGAATTGGTTGTTCGAACCTGATTTCACTCTCAAGAATTGCCTGACGACAAGATCCACAGGGTTTTATCGGCTCCGAAACTAGCCCATTAACATTACATGCAGAAATTGCGATACTCAAAACCGAAGAATTTGGATATTGCGCATTTGCATAAAAGAGAGCAACCCTTTCAGCACAAAGTCCTGACGGATATGCTGCATTTTCCTGATTATTTCCAGAAACGATTACTCCATTATCTAATTGGACAGCAGCACCAACGCGAAAATTAGAATAGGGTGCCCAAGCATTCAACGAAGCCTCTCGAGCCTTTGCAACAAGAAATGCATCATCGTTCGAAAGCTCTGTTAAACTTTCATATTGTGAGTATTTTACTTCTATAATCTTTTCAGTCATAACCATACATTTAAAAATAAAAATACTACTTTTTCTAGTTATCAACAAAAGCCTTCTGTGCAAGGCAATTTTTTTATTTTTGTTACGTATTATTTGAACAGAGTAGAAAAAGCAGATATTGTTACCAAATCAGATCTATTAATGGAAAGCAAATTCAAATTCCTTTTTATCGTATTTGTTCTAATTGGACAAGTGTCGTTTTCTCAAACAAAACTGACCAGAAAAGAATACATTGAAACATTCAAATGGATAGCAGTGAGAGAAATGCACCGTAGCGGAATTCCAGCAAGTATTACAATGGCTCAGGCATGTTTGGAATCGGAAAATGGCAATAGTGAACTTTCTAAAAAATCGAACAATCATTTTGGTATAAAATGCAAAAACGATTGGACTGGCGGTCGTTCATACCACGATGATGATCAGAAGAATGAATGTTTCAGAAAATATAATTCTGTTGAAGATTCATACATCGATCACACCGACTATTTGGTTACTACAAAACGTTACAAGTATCTTTTTAATCTGAGCAACAAAGATTACGATGCTTGGGCAAAGGGCCTTAGAGAAGCAGGTTATGCAACCGACCCTCAATATGCTCAGCGTTTAATTAAAATAATTGAAGACGAAAAACTTCATGCGCTCGACGAAATTAAACCGAATGAAATACCAAAAGAGAATATTTTGGCCTCAAAAGGAAAGAAATCTTCCACCGAGTCGACAAAAGATAAAGGTATTGAAACCTTCAGCAACTTAACCATTAACCCATACTCGCACCGCGAGGTTAAAACGTTGAACGGGCTTGATATTGTATACGTTAATGCCAATGATACTTATGAAACCATTGCTCAAGAATTCGAAATGAAAACTTGGGAGATTTACGTTTATAATGATTTAGAGAAAGATGCTGAACAACCCAAAGAAAATGATTTCCTATACATTGAAAGGAAGCACTGTAGAGCTCAGAAAGGAAATGACAAACACATACTTAAGCCTCAAGAGACAATGTACTCGGTGTCTCAAAAATACGGTATTACACTAAATAGTCTTTACCGCTTCAATCGAATGAAAAAAGGCGACAAACCTATAGTAGGCGATCCAATATACCTACGAAAGGTAAAACCAAAGGAGAAAAAAAAGTGATAAAACCTGCCTAAAAAAATCTATCAAAAAACATATCTTTTGATTATATAAGTTCGTAACTTGGTTATAATTAAAACCCAAAGTTATGAAATACAACATCTTAATACTCGTTGTTATTTTATTTTCCACCTTTATATGCACAGCACGAGGCGGAAATAAAGTTAACGGGGCAAAAATTGCCTTATTCAACTCATCGAACCAAGAATATCATGCACTTAACCATACAAATGAAAAAGGTGAGTTTGTTTTCTTTGATGTTCCATCAGGATATTATTATCTGATTATCAGAATACCAAAAAAAGTTTTTGTTGAAAATCTTGAGAATCGAGAAATCCTTAAAAATTTAACCGATGGAGGATGCGACAAAAGCGAAGGTCAAATGATTTTCAAAATAAAAGATCACTGCTTTTCCTATAAAATTAACTGCGAAGATCTTATAAAGTCTAAGTTCACCCCGTGTTTGGAAATTACAGAAGAAAAAGACGAATACTACGTATCAATTGCCTATGCCGAGATCATCGAAACAGTAACAATTATTGGTGTCTTCAAAAATATTTCGACAAAGAGTTTTAAGCAATACCTCGAAAGTGGAAAGTATTCATTATGTAATGAGGACGATCCAATCAGATAAAAATAGAAATTGGACAATATCTAATATTCATCAATAAAAAGCAATGTCATGAAAATAAATGCATTAATATCTACCGCATTGTTATTTCTCGCAGTTACAAGTTATTTGTTTGCCGGAAATAAAGTTGATGGGGCAAAAATTATTATCCTTCAAACCAATAATCAAGACCCCTATGCTTTGGATCATACCAATGAGAATGGTGAATTTACCTTTTTCGATATTCCACCCGGAGACTATCAATTAACAATACAAATACCCAAAAGTGCAATTGTAGAAGACATTGAAGAACGTAAGATTTTAAAAAACCTACTTGATGGGGGATGTGATAAAAGTAAAGGGCGAATGGTTTTCAAAATAAAAGAAGCATGTTTTGCTTATGATATAAATTGTGAGGACCTTAAAAAATCAAAATTTGCTCCTTTCTTTAAGATTACAGAGCAAGATTCGGAATACATAATTTCGATAGCCAAAGCCGAAATAGCAGAAACAACAATTATTAAAGGACTACTGCAAAAAATTACGGCAACAAACTATAAAAAGTGCCTCGAAAGTGGAAAATTTCAACTGATTCCAGAATGCGACTAATTTTATACGTTTTATAAGCACTTGTATTTTAGGATATCCGAAAAACCACGAAGAAAATCAGCCACAGGCATCCTCTTCTTTCCAGCTAACTGCAAATCGAGAACGTGGACAAAGCCGTTATTACATCCAATTTTGAAGTAAGTTTTACCATCGGAATAAACTTTTCCAGGCTCAATAACCACATCTGAAATTTCGACCTTGACCTCAAATATTTTAATCGAACTTTCACTTTCTGAATTTATTTCGAAAAATTTTGTCCAAGCTGAAGGATAAGGGCTCAATCCTCTCACAAAATTCTTTATTGTGGCAGCATCTTTGGTCCAATCAATTAAGCAGTCATCTTTAAAAATCTTTGGGGCATGGCATGGCAAGTTTCCCCTCCTGATTAATTCATCCTGAGGAATCATTTCAACATTGCCACCAGCAAGAGCATCAACCGTTTTAAGTACTAATTCAGAACCAACATCCATCAATTTATCGTGCAGTACTTCAACATTGTCATCCTCTCCTATCGCCACTTTCTCCTGAAAAATAATGTTCCCGGTATCAATATCGTGCAGAAGTTTGAAGGTTGTAACGCCCGACTCCTCGTCGCCATTAATAATTGCCCAATTCAACGGAGCAGCACCCCTGTATTTTGGTAATAGTGAAGCATGAAGGTTAAATGTTCCCAATCGAGGCATATCCCAAACCTCAACAGGAAGCATACGAAAAGCAACAACAACTTGCAAATCAGCTTCAAGCAATTTAAGTTCTGAAAGAAAATCGGGATCTTTTAGTTTTTCGGGCTGTAAAACCTTCAGCCCATTTTGAACAGCATACTGCTTTACGGCTGATTCGCTAAGTTTCTGTCCACGCCCAGCAGGCTTATCTGGCACAGTTATTACACCTACCACATTATAGCCATTCACAACCAACTGATTAAGACTTGCCACGGCAAAATCGGGAGTACCCATAAACACAATTCGAAGTTCTTTTCCTCTCATACTTTTCAAATTTGCACCAAAGATAAAAGCAAAAAGCAAAAGCAATTATTTTACACGCAAATTAGTATTGCCTTTTGAAGCTTTAGGCTGATATGGACAATTAAGACACCCATTCCCGCAGCACCAGCCACGTTCCCGAAGATACTTCTCGGTCATAATCCGATACCCCTGCTTACTCATATAGTAATCAACGCCTTCAATCAAGCCATCATTAAAACTTATATCGTCTAAAAAATATGTCATCAGAAAAATTATTTTTTTGTTCAAATCAAACAACAAACAAGAAATGAAAGGGTTCAAAGCTAATCGAAAAAGTAGCAACAACATATGTTTGAATCAGCACCTTTGAATATCTCTTCAATCTTTTTACATTCGCAAAAAAAGAGACAATGAGCAACATACCAGAACACCTGATTGAATTGCCTGAAACGTTAAAAGCGGCAACATGGAATGAAAAAATCGAATATATGTACCACCAACAATTCGAAACTTGGAACATGGCCCGAAACCATTACCACCATTTCGAGTCGGTACAAAAAAGGGATATCCAATTCGATAAGTTTCAGATAACCATTCAGTTTAATCAGGCAAGGGCTCGTTCTACCTGTGCCGATCTGAGCAAAAAAGCGATTGAGAACCGTCGGTGTTTTCTCTGTTCATCGAACCTGCCACCGGAACAAAAGGGTTTTACCATCCTCGACAAATACCTGATGTTAGTAAACCCTTTCCCAATTTTTGAAAGGCATTTAACCATTTCTGACTTTGTCCACACGCCACAACAAATTGAAAATAGGGTTGTTGACATGCTCGAAATGGCCAAAATGTTACCAACATTCACATTGTTCTACAATGGGCCAATGTGTGGAGCCTCAGCCCCCGACCATTTCCATTTCCAGGCGGCAAAAAAGGGAATTATGCCTTTCGATTCAGAAATTATCAGCTTGTCTTCCGACAGAAAAGATAATATCATAGAAAAAGAAGACATTACAATTTACTCCGCCAAAAATTACATGCGAAGTTGCATCGTTTTTGAATCGGGATGGAAAGAACCAATCGACTACTTTTTCGAACAACTGCTTAAAATTTTGCCATTCTCGAAAGAATCTGGCGAACCGATGCTAAACTTAATGGCATCGTACGAGAACGAAAAATTCAGGCTAACCATATTCCCACGCAAAGCCCAACGCCCATCGTGCTATTACAAAGAGGGCAATGATCGGATTTTGGTCAGTCCTGCCAGTGTTGAGCTTGGCGGAATTGTAGTCACACCTCGCGAAGAAGATTTTTTAAGAATATCGGAACAAGATATAAAAACGATTTTCGACGAAGTTTCGATAGAAGAATCAGAAATTCAAATAGTTAAAAGAGAACTTCAATCAATATAGAATAAAAACCGATGACAATACCTTCTGATGAACCAATTATTAAAGTTGGGATTTTGGCTGAGCCTACCATCAAATTTGAATTAAAAGGTGATTTCTTGTTGAATTCGGCAATTGTTCCTGCCGGTGTGTATTCTGTTTCTATTGATGGCAATGTATTAAGCTGCACACCATCAACATCTAATTATTCTACTTCGAACAAATTAGAGCTAATTCCGCAGTTGCCAACCTCAACTTTTATTCTGAAAAAAGTGACAATTGGAATTGGTTTTCACTGGGAAAAACAGGAAGATCAAGAGTTTGAAGGCGGATTAACCCTTCAAATTGAAGGAAATAAAATACGTGCAATTAACACTGTCGCGCTCGAAAGCTATCTCAAAAGTGTAATCTCGTCGGAAATGAGTGCCATGAACGATGCCAACCTTTTGAACGCCCACTCAATTGTTTCGCGAAGTTGGTTGCTTGCTCAAATTTTGAAGAAGAATACTCAGCAAGTATTGAACAGCGAAAATAAAAATACAACTGGCAGCATTATAAAACAGTCAGGACAAAGCTATTCTAAGATAAATGAAATAGTTAAGTGGTACGATCGCGAAGACCACGACACCTTCGACGTTTGTGCCGACGATCATTGCCAGCGATATCAGGGAATTACAAAAGTTATTTCGGCAAATGCGCAAAAGGCAATTGAAGCAACAAGTGGAAAAGTGCTGATGTTTGACAATGAAATTTGCGATGCCCGTTTCTCGAAATGTTGTGGGGGCATCAGCGAAGATTTTGAAAATGTGTGGCAACCCGTAAAAGTTCCTTATTTAGTAGCTATTCGCGACGTGGACAACAGATTGACTGAAACTTCAAAAGGCAAGAATATAGACACTGAATCATTTATAACAACTTCGCCCGAAGCATTTTGCAATACCACCGATTCAACCGTTCTGAGTCAGGTTTTAATTGATTTCGACCGAAGTACGACAAACTTTTACCGTTGGACTGTTGAGTACGAACAAGAAACAATTTCAGCTCTTATTGCAAAGAAATCAGGGATTGAATTTGGTGAAATAGCAGATATTGTTCCGCTTGAACGAGGAAATTCTGGGCGAATTATAAGGTTGAAAATAATTGGAACTAAGAAGAAAATAATTGTTGGAAAGGAACTTGAAATAAGAAAATGGCTTTCGGAAAGTCACTTATACAGTTCTGCGTTTGTTGTAGAAAAAGAGTTTGAAAATAATTCTGCGATTCCGTCAAAATTCATTCTCCGAGGAGCCGGATGGGGACATGGAGTTGGCATGTGCCAGATTGGTGCTGCCATGATGAGCAAAAAAGGCTACACATCAGACGAAATACTCAAGCACTATTTCAAAGAAACTGAAGTAAAAAAAATCTATTAACCTGAGTTCTACTTTATTTTTGAATTTAAAAATAAAATCGAACTCAGATTGCTAAAAAAAGATGTCGCCCAATTATGAACGACATCTTTTTCTACAAATGATATTTCAGCATTAACCTATTCGCACCAAGCATCAAGCAAGTAATCGTTCCAACAATGATATTCTGTATCGCCAAAGTAAGTAGGGCTTTTAACTTTCCCCCTCAAGTAGGTCGAACTCCACTCAATTAAAATATCTTCCTTTTCGTTACTCCGGTATATTTCATACGAGCGATCGAGATCTTTAGAAGGATCCTTTTTACTAACAATGTAGCTATTATAACTATCACTAGCAGGGTTAATTATTGTATATTTCAACGAAAAAGTCTGATGATCTTTAGACGATTTCCACTCTGTCTGAATAGATGGGTTCGGATCATACGGATCTTCGTTAACAGTCCAGCTTGCCGAGGTCGAATCTTTCACAGTACCTTCAACCCACAAGAAATCGGAAAAAGGATTTAAGCCAGCCTTGCTAACATACATTTCCCACTTTACATTTCCCTTTTTCTCAGTA
>Ga0209373_10005282_pt1 | contig 10611 bp, 9 predicted proteins | sample Higcelweek5metaG_FD_187173 | JGI IMG/M metagenome (GOLD analysis project Ga0209373, IMG submission 187173) | Freshwater pond sediment microbial communities from the University of Edinburgh, under environmental carbon perturbations - High... | ecosystem: Environmental > Aquatic > Freshwater >...
ATATGGGAATCAGGAGGCGGTGATAGCGAAAATTGCGTCTATTTCTTGTAAGAGTGCAGTAAAGGGCAATCACAAGATGTCTTCGGTCGAAGCAGAAGCATTAATAAATGAATTACTTGCACTTGATGAGCCATATCATTGTCCTCATGGACGTCCAACCATTATTGCATTTAGTAAGCATGAAATTGAAAAGAAATTCAAGAGAATTTTATAAGAGGTCTTTATTTATGAAACACAAGCTGATTATACTAACGGGACCGACTGCTGTAGGAAAAAGTGAATTAGCAGTTAAGTTCGCAAAACTAATAAATGCCGAAATAATATCCGCAGATTCCATGCAGGTATATCGAAATATGGATATAGGAACTGCTAAAATAACCAAGGAAGAAATGGATGGCGTTCATCATTATTTGATTGATGAATTAAATCCAGATGAAGAATTTAACGTTGCTATATTTCAGAAGCTTGCCAAAAAATATATGGAGTCTATTTATCAAAAACATAAAATTCCGATGATTGTCGGAGGTACAGGGTTTTATATTCAATCTGTACTTTATGATATCAATTTTGAAGAGACAGATCATGACAAAGAATATCGTAAAGAATTAGAAAAACTAGCAAATGAGAAGGGTGTTGCTTTTCTACATAAAATGTTACATGAAATAGATGCATGTGCCGCGGAACAAATACATGAAAATAATGTCAAGAGGGTAATTAGAGCTTTAGAATATTATCATTTAACCAATAAAAAAATATCTGAACATAATATGACAGAGCATGCGAAGGAATCTCCTTATGATTTTTGCTATTTTGTTCTTAATGATAATAGGGACTTATTATATGAAAAAATTGATAAACGTGTTGACAAAATGATTGACACAGGCCTTATTGATGAAGTGGTGAAGCTAATGAAAACTGGGTATACCAGAGATATGATTTCAATGCAAGGTCTGGGCTATAAAGAAATCATTTCTTATCTGAATGGAGAGTGTACGTTAGAGGAAGCCATATTCATTTTAAAGAGAGACACGCGTCATTTTGCAAAGCGGCAGTTAACATGGTTTCGACGAGAACAGGATGTAATATGGGTTGATAAGTGTGAAGCGGGATATGATGATAATGCAATCATAAATATAATGTTAGATAAGGCAAGGGAAAGAGGACTTATATAAAATGTATAATAGATTTGGGATTAGTGAAACGGTTGTGAAGTATGGAGAAAATGCAGAAGGATTATTGCATGAGAGATTTCACAAAATTGACAAAATTGCGGAATATAATCAACTTAAAGTGATTTCTGCCATGCAGGAATGCAAAGTAAGTGAGTCCTGTTTTCAAATGACAAGTGGGTATGGCTATAATGATCATGGTAGAGACACACTAGAAAAGGTATATGCTACATTATTCAAAGCAGAGGCGGCGCTTGTAAGGCCACAGATTACATGTGGCACACATGCGCTTAATATTGCTTTATCTGCGAACTTGCGACCAGGAGATGAGTTATTATCACCAGTAGGAAAGCCCTATGATACGCTTGAGGAAGTAATTGGAATCAGAGAGTCAAAGGGTTCTCTAGCCGAATATGGAATCACCTATAGGCAGGTTGATTTGCTAAAGGATGATAAAAATGGGAATCTTTTTGATTATGAGAAAATACGGCTTGCAATTAGTGAAAAGACTAAAATGATTTCAATACAACGTTCAAAAGGTTACCAGACGAGACCAACTTTATCTGTCAAGCAAATAGGGGAATTGATTTCATTTATAAAAAATGTAAAACCAGATATCATTTGCATGGTAGATAACTGTTATGGAGAATTTGTGGAATTAACTGAACCAACGGAAGTTGGCGCCGATTTATGTGTTGGATCACTAATTAAAAACCCTGGTGGTGGACTTGCACCTATTGGAGGCTATATTGTTGGGAAAGAAGAATATGTTAACAATGCAGCGTATAGACTGACAGCCCCTGGGCTTGGCAAAGAGGTGGGGGCATCTCTAGGCATTATCCATAGTTTTTATCAAGGCTTATTTATGGCACCAACCGTTGTATCTGGCGCCTTGAAGGGTGCCATTTTTGCGGCAAGCTTATATGAGAGACTGGGCTATTTCGTGCAACCAAATAGCATGGAAGAAAGATATGATATTATCCAGGCGATTGTGCTGGGTACGCCAGAGGCAATTATCGCGTTTTGTAGAGGAATCCAAGGAGCAGCACCTGTTGATAGCTTCGTATTGCCAGAGCCATGGGAAATGCCAGGATATGATGCTAAAGTGATTATGGCGGCCGGTGCCTTTGTGTCTGGTTCTTCCATAGAATTAAGTGCTGATGCACCTATCAAACCCCCATATGCCGTATATTTCCAAGGGGGTCTCACCTGGTATCATGCCAAACTAGGGATTTTGAATTCGTTACAATATTTGGTGAATGAAGGTATCATTAATGATAAAAAAATCCTAGATTGTATGGCATAAGAAGCATAATTTTGATTTGGGTTTTTATTTGATAAAAACTGAAATTGCTATACATTGATTTTAAAATGTGGTAGTATAACTATATGTTGTGGATTGGCATATGAGGGAACATGCACAATTTCACAACATAAGTTTTGTGATGATAATTGCAATCTATATTATTTGAATTTTATTGAGATGTTCCGTTAAGGAGGAGCATTTAAATGAATGAAAAAGAGCACATGACTGTGAAGGAACTGCCAAAAGGGGAACGACCATATGAAAGGTTTGAAACGGTTGGCGCAGCAGCACTATCAGAGGCAGAATTACTTGCCATTATACTTAGAACTGGAATCGGCGGAGAAACAGCTGTCGAATTATCAAAAAGAGTATTAGTCAATATTGGCGGCAGTATTCTTGGCTTAAATCATATAACACTAGAAGAACTTCGTTGTATGCAGGGAATTGGCAAAGTGAAATCCATTCAGTTAAAATGTATTGCGGAGCTTTCAAAGAGATTGTCTATGACACAGGCGAAAAAAACATTGGTTTTCAATTCTCCGAGTACAATAGCTGAATATTATATGGAGGCATATAGACATTTAGAGAAAGAGCATGTTTTGGCCATTTTTTTGAATGGAAAGAATAAATTTCTAGGTGACTATCTGTTGTCAACAGGTACTGTAAATCAAACGTTAGTCTCTGCAAGAGATATTTTTAAAAAAGCGTTGCATATTGGAGCAGTATTTTTTATGCTATTGCATAATCATCCGAGTGGAGATCCAACGCCGAGCAAGCAAGATATTTTGATTACCAGAAAGATGAAAGAAGCCGGTAGTATTATGGATATTGAATTAATTGATCATATTATTATCGGAGATAATAGGTATATTAGTATCAGAGAAGCAGGACTTTTCTGAAAAAAATGGAGAGTATAAAGGAGGACGTAATCTGTGGCTTCCAGTGCATTTGGTATCGATTTAGGTACAGGTAACATTAAAATATATAGCAATTTAGATAATTTGATTTTGAATGAAAAAAACATGATTGCTATTAAGAATAGGAGTATGTTGTTTTCATATGGTAACGCAGCATATGAGATGTATGAAAAAGCACCTTCAAACATCGTTGTTTCAAGACCTGTTAACAACGGTGTTATTGCTGACATTCAAAATATGCAGACATTACTTAGAAACCTTGTAAATGATATTAGTGATGGTAACTTAAGACCAGCTGATTATTATATTTCAGTGCCAACAGATATCACTGAGGTAGAGAAAAGAGCATTCTTTGATTTGGTCAAAGATGCAAATATTAAGTCGAGAAAGATCATGATTGTGGAGAAGGCAATTGCAGACGGGTTAGGACTTGATATTGATGTAAAGAATTCACAAGGTACTATGATTGTAAACATTGGCTTCGACACAACTGAGATTTCAATTCTATCCTTAGGTGGGATTGTTTTAAGCCGCTTAATTAAAACTGGTGGGAAAAAACTGGATGAGTGTATTCGAAATATAATTCGAAAAGAATATAATCTCATGATAGGAAGTAAGACTGCTGAAAGGGTAAAAATCGCGTTAGGCGAATTGGAAGAAACGGGAGAAGATGCTATTGTATATGGCAGGGATATCGTGACAGGACTTCCGGTAGAACGAAGTATACCCTTGGTATTGTTAAGAAAAGCGATGAAAGAGCAAATTGAGACAATCATAGATAATATTAAAGTGATACTCGAAAGAACACCACCCGAGTTAGGTGCAGACATATATAGAAAAGGCCTTTATTTGACAGGTGGCGTTGCCAGAGTAAGCCATCTTAATGAACTGATTGCACAAGGTACTGGACTAAGAGTTAATCTCGCAGATAATGCAACGGAAAGCGTTGCTTGTGGTTTGGCAAAGGTTATTCAAAATGATGAATATAAATCACTGGCTTACTCCATCGTGGGAATGAGTTAGAGATAGACTATTAAGTAAGGAGTTTCTATATGTCTAGAATGAGAATTAAAAAGAGTAAATTCTCTATTCCAAGTAAATATATACTACTTGTTATGACCGTATTATGTATTATTATGATGGTTTTGACTTTTACGACGAATGTAATTACTGGGCCGCTAGAAGCTGTATCTGGTTATGTGGTGATTCCATTTCAAAAGGGCATCAATGAAGTCGGTATGTGGCTGACAAGTCGCTCTGATAATATCAAGCGTATGAATGAGCTGATTGTAGAAAATACAGAATTACAAAGTGCGGTTGATGAAATGGCTTTAGAAATAAATTTATTACAGCAGGATAAATATGAATTGAGCCGGCTGCGCGAATTATATGAGTTAGATGAGCAGTATGGTTCTTATACAAAAATTGGTGCACGTGTGATTGGCATGGATCCGGGTAATTGGTTTAGTATTTTTCTTATTGATAAAGGTACCAATGACGGTATTCAGATTAATCAGAACGTTATTGCAGGAAGCGGATTAGTAGGCAGAATCGTAGAAGTCGGTCCTAATTGGGCAACAGTAAAATCCATCATTGATGATTCGAGTAATGTGAGCGCCATGGTATTATCTACATCAGATACAGTAATTGTTTCCGGTGATCTCGAGTTAATGAATGATGGAATTATTAGTTTTGAGCAATTAAAGGATGAAGATGATTTTGTGGCGGAAGGTGATCAGCTTGTTACTTCCAGAATTAGTGATATATATTTGCCTGGTTTAACTGTCGGCTATATTACTGAGGTTCACAAAGATCCAAACAACTTAACTAAATCGGGCTATTTAACACCGGCTGTTGACTTTAAGCATATAGATACGGTGCTCGTTATTTTGGAGTTGAAACAAACTGTCGAATAGATGGTGGAGGAATGTTATATGCTTCGAAGAATAGTGGTTTTTTTAATTATTATAACTGGGTATTTGTTACAGTGCACTGTGTTTCAGAAAATTTCTCTCGGTGGTACGGTTCCAAATATTTTAATCATCATAACTTCTTCCTTTGGTTTCATGAGAGGTAAGAAGGCTGGATTACTGATTGGTTTTATCTCTGGACTGTTAATTGATGTTTTTTATGGTGATATTTTGGGCTTTTATGCGCTGATTTATATGGGGATTGGTTATATCAATGGATTTTTTAAACGTTTATTTTATCCAGAGGATATTAAACTTCCTCTTATTTTGATATCTGGAAGTGAATTATTATATTGTTTTTCAGCATATGTGTTTTTATTTCTTTTAAGAAGCAGATTTCATTTTTCATTTTATTTTGTGAAGATTATTCTGCCTGAAATAGTATATACTGTTTTAGTTACCCTAGTATTCTACAAAGCTATTCTCTGGGTCAATGAAAAGCTTGAGATCAGGGAAAGAAGGAGCGCAAGTAAGTTTGTTTAGTGATATTAGAGATTTTATTAAAAATATAATTACATCTAGACTTTTCATCCTAGCACTTGTATTTATAGTTGCTTTTACGCTGCTAATACAACGTCTGTTTGTGTTACAGATTGTTAATGGAGCATCCTATGTAGATAATTTTGAATTAACAATAAGAAAGGAAAAGATTTTAAAGAGCACGAGAGGAAATATTTATGACCGCTATGGGAATGTATTAGCTTATAATGAGTTGGCATATTCAGTCACAATAGAGGACACATATGAATCATCTGGAAAAACTAAGAATGCGCAGATTAATGATACCATATATCGTGTATGTAAAATAATTGAAAAGAATGGCGATAGAGTTCTTAATGATTTCAATATATATCTGGGCAAAGACGGAAATTTTGAATTTGCTGTTGAAGGTAATGCATTAAAGCGATTTCTCGCCGATGTATATGGAAGAGTAAAAATTGATGATTTAAAATATAACGAGACGAATGCTACACCTATGCAAGTGATTGAGTATTTAGGCGGAACAAAGAAATTTGCAGTTGGTGGTTATGAGGATGAAAATGATAAGAATTCATTTGTTGTTGGAAAAGACATGACAAATGCAGAACTCTTACAGATTATAACAATACGCTATATGATTAATACAAATAGTTATCAAAAATACTTAGCAACCACAATTTCAAAAGATGTAAATGAGAATACGGTTGCTGCAATCATGGAAAATCTAGATACACTTCAGGGCGTGGACATTTCAGAAGATACGTTACGAAGATATGTAGATGGCAAGTTTTTTTCACATATTATTGGTTACACGGGAAATATCTCTACTACGGAGTTAGAAGAATTTAATTTAACAGATGATTCTTATACACTTACTGATATGGTGGGAAAAGCTGGCTTGGAGCAGACAGAAGAAACCGTATTACAGGGCGCAAAAGGGAAACTAGTTCTGTATGTGGATAATATGGGAAAGACGATTGAAACATTTGAAAGAGTTGAACCTGTTGCTGGAAATGATATATACCTTACAATTGATGCTGATTTGCAAAAAGCGGTATACAATCTTCTAGAGCAGAAATTGGCTGGAGTATTGGTTTCTAAAATCGATAATGTCAAGGAAGTTAATACAACAAATGTTACGTCAAGTAAGATACGAATCCCGATAGATGATGTATATTATGCCATTATTAATAATAGTACTATTGATATTAATAAGTTGGCAGAAGCAGATGCAAAGGAATATGAGAAACAGGTATATACAAAATTTCTTGATAAGGAAAATCGTGTCATAGCAGATATCATGACGGAGCTTAGAACTACTGCTACACCGTATGATCAATTAGCTATCGAAATGCAGGTATACGAGAGTCATATCGTATCTCTCCTCAGCTCGAGCAATACAGGTATCCTTTTAGATAGTGAGGTTGATAAAACAGATGATATGTATCTTGCATGGAAAAATGAAACCATAGGTTTAAAAGAATACCTTACTTATGCAATTGCACAAAATTGGATTGATATCACGAAGTTCAATCTGGAATCTCAGTATTCGGATACAGAGCAAATATATGAAAAATTGTTAGAGTATATTGATGTTAATTTGAGAAAAGACACTTCCTTTGCAAAGAAGATGTATAAGTATATGATTCGTGATAATGAGGTATCTGGAAAAGAGATCTGTATGATCTTATTTGAGCAAAAAGCTATTATGGGAACTGCGGCAGAAAAGAATGCAATTGCCAGTGGTGGAATCACAGCGTATAGTTTCTTGCTGGATAAAATCTCAAAATTGGAGATTACACCAGAGCAGCTAGCACTTGATCCTTGTTCGGGTTCATGTGTAGTAACTTCTGTCGATGGAGAAGTACTTGCCTGTGTCACCTATCCGGGATATGATAATAATCGCCTTGCAAACAGTATTGAGGCTGATTATTGGAATTCATTACGGAATGATTTATCTTTGCCAATGTATGACTATGCGACACAGCAAAGAACAGCACCAGGTTCTACCTACAAAATGGTTTCCTCCGTAGCAGGATTAGAAGAAAATGTTATTGCTACTGACACAATCATAACCTGTAAAGGTATTTTTGAAACGATTGTTCCTTCACCAAAGTGTTGGATTTATCCTAATGGAACACATGGTGATTTAAGTATTGTTGGGGCAATTAAAAACTCATGTAACTATTTCTTTTATGAAGTCGGATATCGATTGAGCACGGATTCTACTGGCAATTATGATGCAGAACTTGGTTTAGAGAGATTGGCCAAATATGCAAAGATGTTTGGCTTGGATGAAAAGACAGGTATCGAAATAGAGGAGAACGAGCCTAAGATTTCTGATGAACTTCCAGTATCATCTGCCATAGGGCAGGGAACTAATAACTATACTACTATAGGGCTATCGAGATATGTGACGACAGTTGCAAATAGAGGTACCTGCTATAGACTAAGTTTACTTGATAAAATGACAGATTCATTAGGAAATCTTTTAGTAGACTTCACACCAGAAATACGTAATAAAGTGCAGATTAAGAGTGACACATGGGATGCCGTACAAAGCGGTATGAGAGAAGTGGCATTGAATACAAAAGCATTTGACGAAATCAATTTGGCGGTTGCTGGGAAAACGGGTACAGCACAGGAAAAGACCACACGGGCAAATCATGCTCTCTTCGTGGGATATGCACCATATGAAGCACCAGAAATATCGGTTGCTACGCGTATTGCATATGGTTACACTTCTGCATATGCGGCAGAATTATCTAGAGATGTGTTTAAATATTACTTTAAACTAGAAGATAAAGAAAAATTACTTAGTGGTGAAGCTTCAGAAGTAGGAAATACAGTAATCGAGGATTAGAAATTAAAGGGAGATGCTAGTGTTGAGAAATTTAGTAACCATTAAAAGTTTTCAAAATGGAATATCAGTTCTATTAGATCCTGACATATCATTTCAAGACCTCTTTTTAGAAGTTGCAAGGAAATTCAGAGAGTCAGAGAAGTTCTTTGGAGAAGCTAAAATGGTTTTATCATTTGAGGGAAGAATATTGGATCAAGATGAAGAAATGCTTTTGCTTAATGCAATAACAGATAATTCGAAGATACAGATATTATGTTTAGTTGGAAACAATGAAGAAAAAAATCAATCTTTCTTAAGAGCAAGAAATCAATTAGTTAATGAGGAAGAAAATGCTGAAGGGCAATATTTTAAAGGAACATTACGCGCAGGACAGGTATTGGAAACAGATTCAAATGCCATTATACTAGGAGATGTAAATCCAGGGGCAAAAGTTATTTCAAAGGAAAATGTGATTATTTTCGGGACGCTCTATGGACATGCATATGCTGGCGCAAATGGCAATTTAAAAACATTCATTATTGCGATGGATATGCAATCAACAAAGCTTCGCATAGGTGAATCTGATACGGTAGCATCTTTCAAAGATAGCAAATGGCCTAGAACCAGATCTGTTCCTAAAATAGCATATTTTAGTAATGATCAGATTTACATTAATGCAATAACAAGAGAATTATTGATGGACCTTCCGCTATAGTTGTATATAACAATAAGGATTGAGGTATTATGTTTAAAAAGCTTGATTTTAAAAAATATGATATAATGTTGGTTTTGCTTATGTTGACAATATCTATTATTGGAATCATAATAATTGGCAGCGCAAAAGAATCAGAACAAATCAAACAAGTATATGGTTTGATTTTGGGCATGGTGGGCATGATTGCTGTGTCCTTAATAGATTATCATTTTATTCTAAGATTCTATTGGTTATGGTATATTATAGGAATAGGCTTATTAGTTATGGTTCATTTTTGGGGCGAAAATGTTAACAATGCTGTGCGTTGGATTTCGATATTTGGAATTCAGTTTCAGCCGTCAGAAGTTGTAAAAATAATATTGATTTTATTTTATGCACAGTTTATCATGAAAAATATAGATAGTCTGAATACATTTAGAGTTCTTGCAACGATGCTGTTATTGCTGCTTCCTCCAGTATATTTTATTAAAGCACAACCAAACCTGTCAACAACGATTATGATTTGTCTTTTGTTTTGTGTAGCAGTGTTTGTAGGTGGTGTCAGTTATAAGTTAATAGGTGCTTTATTATCCATTACGATTCCTTCCGTAATCATTATTCTGAATATGGTATTGCAACCTGACCAGAAATTGATTGATAAATATCAGCAAACACGTATTTTGGCTTGGTTATATCCTAAGGAGTACCCTGATATTGCTTTTCAACAGACAAACTCTATTATAGCGATTGGCTCTGGTCAGCTATATGGAAAAGGTTTGAACAATAATGTGGTTGGTTCAGTTAAAAATGGAAATTTTATTGCAGAGCCACAAACAGATTTTATATTTGCAATAGTAGGTGAAGAATTAGGATTTATCGGCTGTTGTGCCATTATTATTTTACTCGCGCTTATTACGATTGAATGTATCCTTGTTGCCAGAAAAGCAAAAGATTTGGCGGGCGAAATTATCGCAATCTGTATGGCTAGTTTGATTGCTTTTCAGAGCTTTATTAATATTGGAGTCACCACTGGTCTGTTACCGAATACAGGAATTCCATTGCCATTTGTAAGCGCTGGACTGACTTCTTTAGTAAGCTTATTTATCGGCATGGGTTTTGTAATTAATATACGAATGCAAACACCAAAATATTTTTAAATAAGAGAGGTATTTATTATGAACATTGGATTAATTGCTCACGATTCAAAAAAGAAACTAATGCAGAATTTTTGTA
>Ga0209373_10005283_pt1 | contig 10611 bp, 11 predicted proteins | sample Higcelweek5metaG_FD_187173 | JGI IMG/M metagenome (GOLD analysis project Ga0209373, IMG submission 187173) | Freshwater pond sediment microbial communities from the University of Edinburgh, under environmental carbon perturbations - High... | ecosystem: Environmental > Aquatic > Freshwater >...
TTAGGACATCGCTTAGTGGAGTTGAAATTCCTTCGGCGATACGATAAGATAGGACTGATGTGTTCAAAAAATATGATGGAAAGGTAAAACTACGATGGACTATAACAAATTGAGTCTCGAATTGTGCGAAAAAAACCACGGTAAACTGGAAGTCGTTTCCAAGGTTTCTGTGACTTCAAGAGAAGAACTTGCGATCGCCTACACTCCAGGAGTAGCGGAACCTTGCCGACAAATATATGCCGATAAACACGAAGTATATAAATACACCATCAAAAGCCACACGGTCGCCGTCATATCCGATGGAACGGCTGTTCTTGGTCTTGGCGATATCGGTCCGGAAGCGGCGATGCCGGTGATGGAGGGAAAAGCCCTGCTCTTTAAGGTATTTGGCGGCGTGGATGCTTTTCCGATTTGTTTGAACACCAAAGATCCGGAAGAAATCATTAAAACCATCAAGTATCTCGCCCCCACTTTTGGCGGGATCAATCTGGAAGATATTTCCGCTCCGCGCTGTTTTGAAATTGAAACGCGTCTGAAGAACGAGCTCGATATACCGGTTTTTCATGATGATCAGCACGGAACGGCCATTGTTGTGACGGCGGCGTTGATTAATGCGCTGAAACAGGTAAAAAAAGAGTGGAACGAAACGAGCATCGTCATCAACGGAGCCGGATCGGCCGGCATTTCCATTGCGAAACTCCTTCTGCAAATGGAACCAAAAAACATCGTTCTGGTCGACAAAATGGGCGCTCTCGCCCCCGGAGAATCGTGGATGAATCCGGCGCAGGCAGTGATGGCGAATATCACAAATTGGGATCATCAGCATGGACCGCTTGCGGAAATCATCAAAGGAAAAGATGTATTCATCGGCGTGTCCGCACCGAAAATCGTGACAACCGCAATGATCGCTTCGATGGCGAATGATGCCATCGTTTTCGCAATGGCAAATCCGATTCCGGAGATCATGCCGGAAGAGGCAAAAGCCGGTGGAGCGAGAATCATTTGCACGGGAAGAAGCGACTATCCGAACCAAGTGAACAACGTTTTGGTTTTCCCGGGATTGTTTAAAGGCGCTTTGCTGGTGGAAGCCAAGCAAATTGTGGAAGAGATGAAGATTGCCGCCGCAAAAGCACTGGCGTCTTTAATTACGGATTCCGAACGCCGAGATGATTATATCATCGCTGATCCGTTCGACCCTCGCGTCGCGGAGACGATTGCCAACGAAGTGGCGACGGTGGCGGAACAAATGGGCATTGCCCGCAAACCGCGTCAAAGATAAGAACTTCAATTCATTACGAGCGTGGACTTTTTTTACCAACGCAGAAAGAGACAAATGTATGAACATCTGGTTATCCATCGAAGTCGTATTGCCAATCTGTATCTTTATTTTGCTAGGGGTTTTAGTAAAAAAGCTAAAATGGATCAATGACGAAGGCGTCAGTCAGTCCAATCGTCTCATTTTTCGATTGTTCTTTCCGATGCTGATGTTCTCCAATATTTATCAGGCAGATTTAAGCACGTCTTTAAATCTTCCCGTAATTGGGTTTATGCTGGCTTTGACTGGCGTCATTTTTGTTTTGCTGATGGTTCTTGTTCCAGTTTTTTCCAAAGATCGGGCAAGACAGGGCTCAATCATCCAGGGAATTCTGCGTCCGAATGCCATGTTGTATGCTATTCCGATTGTTTCTACCATCTTTGCGGGTGAAAATATTGGGTTGGTCACGATGTGCGTGGCAGTAATCGCTCCCGTGTATAATATTCTTACCGTAATTGCATTGGAATCCAAACGGGGTGAAAAGGTTCGTTTTGTCCCACTGTTAAAGAGCATCGTTACCAATCCGATCATTGACGGAGCGGTGGTTGGAATTCTGTTTAAAGTGTTTCAGCTTACGCTTCCGACAGCGATTCTGAATGTGGTTACGGATATGGCTCAAGTTGTCACCCCGTTTTCACTGATCCTGCTCGGGGCGGGTTTGACACTCGGGGGCTTTAGATCCAACAAAAACAGTCTCGCGGTTGTGACGATTTGCCGACTCGTTCTTACACCGGCTTTTGCGATCGGTATTGGATATTTACTCGGTTTTCGCGATGTCGCGCTGACCACGATTTTTGCCCTTTCCAGCGTACCGACCGCGGTTTCATCCTACGTGATGGCAAAAGAAATGGGAGCAGATGCTCCGCTTGCCGGCGAAATTGTTGCCACCACTTCCGTCCTATCTATTCTTTCCATCTTTTTGTGGATGCTATTACTGACGGGAATCGGGTGGATTTGAGTTTCCTTGTACACATTTCATCATCTATTTGTTGATTTTTTTGCTGGTAACTAAAAACCATTTCCACATCGAACCTTCGAGATAATCACTCTCAAAGCGTTCGATTTTTTTGTTTTGAAAAAAGAACTCACTTTTTAAGTCAAGTACCTTGACAGACATAGTACTTTTTTGATACAGTAGTAATGTGAAAATACATCAACTATTGTATCCATCACTTTGTGGAGGTTCTAATGTCAAAGATTGCCGTTATCACGGATTCGGGTGCTAATCTCACCCCCAGATATTTACGTCAAAATCCAAACCTTTTTGTTCTTCCGCTTGTGATCGTCATTGATGGAAAAAGCTATCGCGATCAAGTTGAGATTACTGCGGATGAAATCTATCAAAAGCTTGATTCCTGTTCAGTTACTACGAGTCTTCCCAACTTGGAAGACCTCGAAAAACTGATAGAAACTTTAAAAAACGAAGCTTACACCGATATTCTCGCCATCAATATCTCTTCGGGACTGAGCGGAACATTTAATGCTTTTCGCTTAATGTTTCAGAATGTGCAAGGGATCCGCATTACCCATTACGATTCCAAAACACTGGCCGCAGGGTTAGGTTATGTGGTGGAGTATGCCATGGAACTCATTCGTCAGGAAAAACCCGTTGCCGAAATCGTGCCGTTGCTGGACCAACTGCGATTTCATGACAGTTTGGCATTTTATACCATTAACACCCTAAAGTATCTGCGCAAAGGCGGAAGAATCGGCAAAGTCGAGGGCACCATTGGCGACATTCTTCATATCAAACCCGTGATCACCGTCAACAATGAAGGCGTCTATGTGACCCTGAGCAAAGCGTTTGGACTGCAGCGATCCTTGCTATCAATGAAACAACACCTTGTCGAAAAATTTGATCACGAACTCATTGATTTGACCATCCATTACGGGAACGATCTTCTCAAAGCGGAAGAACTGGCCAAGAAATTACTTCAGGAACTGAACGTTCGCCACTTAACGATCTCTCAGTTAACGCCGGTATTAGGTATCCATACCGGTCCGGAAATGTTTGCCTATATTGCTCGCAAAATCGTTTGACGAATCACCTTATTTCGATAAATGCCGATCTCACAAAATTACTGGGAACGGCATTTTTTTCTTTCGAAAGTGAACCATACCCGATCAAATAGAAGAAAAAAATGAATAAAATTCTTTTGAGCAGATGATTTGGACAACGAGTTTTTTCATGCTATAATGCAAATGAAGACAAATGATAAGGAGAATAAAAAAATGTTAAACAGCAACGTATCAAAATTATTGAATGAACAAATCAACAAAGAAATGTATTCCGCTTATCTGTATCTGGATATGGCAAACTATTACATCAACAAAGGAATGAATGGTTTTGCCAATTGGTTCAATGTACAGGCAAAAGAGGAAATGGATCATGCCTTCCTTTTTACTAAATATCTGCAAAACAACGGTTTCGCTGTTTCGCTCGCTGCGATCGCCAAACCCGACAAAGTCTATTCGTCATTGCGCGAGCCGCTTGTCGAATCGTTGAAGCATGAAGAATTTGTAACAGCCTCGATTCATACCATTTTCACCGAAGCGCTGAAGATTGGCGATTATCGCACAATGGAATTTCTGAACTGGTTCGTTAAAGAACAAGGCGAAGAAGAGAAAAACGCAACGGATCTGATTGTTTCCTTCGATTTACATGGAACACCCGGTCTTTTCGCACTTGATGGACAACTTCACGCTCGTCAGTACCATGCACCCTCGCTCGAACTAGACTAAAAATCGCAAAAAAAATAACCAAAGATGGCTGCTCATTGCGGCCATTTTTTCATTTACGGACTGGATAAATCGTAGTATTTACTCTTAGTCTCTTTATTTATCCGAAAAATTAAGGTATAATGCAACTAGTTTAACGAGAAGAATCCATTTACAGGAGGCAAAGATATGGATATTTTAGCATTTGTAAAACCTCTGCATGAAGTGGTGTACGTTTATGATGATTTCCCCATTAAAGATGCATTGGAAAAAATGAAACAATATCGTTTCTCATCGATTCCCATCCTCAGCCGCGATGGCAAATTTGTCGGTACATTAACCGAAGGTGATTTGCTATGGTATTTTCAGGGATTCGATTCTTTTGATCGGGAACAAGCAAACAACGCATTCGTATCGCAAATCCGTCGGTTCCGCGATTACAAAACGATCAATATTCACTCGAACATTGACGAACTGATTATCAAAGCATCCGACGAAAACTTTGTTCCGGTCGTTGACGACCAGAATATTTTTCTTGGAATCGTAACTCGAAAAACACTACTCAATTACTTTTTCGAACATAATTTCATCGTTTTATAAACTTCGAATTCCGAAACGCACTCAGCGAGTGCGTTTTTTCGTTTTTAAGCAGATGAATGGCAGTTTGATCGAAAGTACGATATAATGAAAGTAAATAAGAAGTCTTGCAAGTCTATATATGTCCCATTCAAAAAATACGCAACGAAAGGAAGAAATAACAATGAAAAAAATCTACGAATCGGAAGTAAAAAATATTGGCGGTCGGACCGGAAAATCATTCTCTCCCGACCGATCTTTTGCGGTTGATATTGCGCCCGCAAAAGAAATCTCCGGGGTAGAAACCACCGCCACAAATCCGGAGCAACTGTTCGCCGCCGGGTATGCGGCCTGCTTTCACCAGGCGCTTCAGTCGGCATTTCGAAGAAACAATGTCCAAGCGCTCTATAGCGATGTCACGGTTTTTGTCGCACTGAATATGGAACCGGCAGATCGTTCCTACGAAATCAGCGTTCGCATCCGCGCTTCCATCAAAGGATTCAGTAAAGAAGATGCAGAAAAATACGTTGCCCAAGCACACACCATTTGTCCTTATTCAAAAGCAATTAAGGGCAATGTCGATGTTAAATTGGAAACAGTAGTTATTGCATAAGGAATAAACATTCTCGGAAAGACAAAAAAAACATTGAGTAATTTCCAATGTTTTTTCTTTTTTCTTGGCGATGAACAAAGAAACAGTTTGTGCCAAAAATATCGCAACGATGTGCAATGGGCCTTCTTTTCTGGGAAAACCTATGGTATGATTTTTAATGAAAATGATCGTTAGGGGGGCCGCATTGAAAAACAATAAGGTGATTGACATTTCCAAGAAGACTTTTATCCAAGTTATTCTCATTCTTGCCGGACTGATCGCCCTGTCGACGGTTTTGACCTATATTGTCCCGGCCGGCAGTTTTGCCGTCGATATCAACGGAAACATCGATTACAACACCTACATTCGGGATGATTTGACAAGCGGAATTCCGATCTGGCAGGGGCTTTTGTCTCCGGTCTTGCTCCTGTTTTCCAATGGGGCGATCACCGTAATCATGTTATCGCTCTTCCTGCTCGTTGTCAGTGGCAGTTTTCAAATTATGAACGATGCGTTTGGGATGAAAGTGATCATTGAATCTCTGATCCGGCGCTTTAAAAACAAGAAGAAATTGCTGATTGCGATCATTGTTTTGGTCTTTATGATTTTTGGCGCCTTTTTTGGATTGTTTGAAGAGACTCTGACGCTTTTACCGTTGATCATCATGCTCATGATTTATCTGGGATATGATTCCTTTTCCGGATTCTTAATCTGTACGGTCGCCACCGGATTCGGTTTCGCTTCGGCGGTGACGAATCCGTTCACCGTGCTTGTCGCTTCCGAAATCATCGGCGCTTCCATCACGGCGGGCATGGCTTATCGAATTTTGATTTTCGCCATCATGTACGCATTGTTATTGCTCTTCATCTTCCGGTACTTGTCAAAACTGGAGAAAGACCCTTCCATCTCGCCAAGCCGATCGCTTGATCAGACGAAAAAAGAGATGTTCGTCTTTCAGATCGATCCGCAGCAGAATCAAAAAAAGGTATTCTGGTCTTACGCCATTTTCTTGTCCACGGTATTTGTGTCCATCGTGGTGATCAGTCTGATCGACTCCCTCAGAGATTACATCATTGTTTTCTTAATCGTGATTTTCCTCATCGGCGGTATCATTGCCGGGCTTTGTTCCACGGAAGGCAACACCAAACTGGTGGCGAAAAGCTTTGGCAAAGGGGTGTTGTCCGCGCTTCCTGCGATTTTGATCATCCTGATGGCTTCCAGCATCAAATATATTCTGGAAGAAGGACATATTCTACCTACTATTACAAATTTTATCAAAACAAGCGTGGAAGGACGGTCGCCGTTCCTTGTCGTGTTGATCCTTCTTTGCATCACCCTTCTGCTTGAATTTTTTGTCAGTTCGTCGACGGCAAAAGCCGCATTTATCATGGGAATCTTGAAAGGTACTGCATTAGGAATCTCAAACGAATTAATCGTGCTGACGTTCCTTTTCGGAGATGGGTACACCAACATTCTGTTTCCGACCTCTCCGGTGCTGTTGCTGGGTCTGGCGATGGCGGGAGTGGAATACGGACATTGGGTCAAACGTTCGAAATGGCTATTTGTGGCAGTGTTTGGATTAACGGTTGTTTTTCTGCTGATCGCCACGATCATCGGATACTAGAAAAGGGAATGAGTGGGAGGGACTACAATGAAATATTGTCCAGATTGCGGCATACTGCTCAAAGAGGGACTTGTAGACAATCACCTCGTCAAAAGGTGTGATTGCGGATTTGTCGACTGGGACAACTGGGTCAATGTTTGCGTCATGTCCATTTGCTTTAATGAGAAAAACGAGTTTCTGATGGTCACGCTCAAAGGAAACGAAGAAGGCAAGATGACATTTCCCGGCGGATTTCGCGAGCTACATGAAACGATCGAAGAAGCCGCAAAACGGGAAACGCTGGAAGAGTCAGGTTATTGTATTGATAATTTGACTTTATTCCGCGTCTTCAACAATGATGCCAGAAGGCTGGTTTGGATCGTGTTTCGCGCGAAAATCGTATCCGGTTGTTTTTGTGACAATTGCGAAACAAAAGACGCCCGCTTCTATTCGAAAACAAATCCGCCCGAGATGGAACACATGCGCGGAAAAATTACCGCAGAACTGGTCACGCAATTGCTGAATGATCCGATGATCCTATAATGGATCATTCGTAAGATATCATGATGTTGATGGAATTATTCTTCTATTCGAGGTGATGGCATGATGTTCTTAACGATATTTCAAGATATCTGGACATGGATTGTTGATGCTTTTTTTTGGTGCCTAGAAGGGCTGCTGGGATCCTTGCAGGCGGCGGTTCACGTGTACTCCGATGTACCTCCGCTTCAATGTATTCTGGGGAGTGCGGCTTTGGTCGGACCCATCATTTTGATTGACATTTTTGTGGTGGAGCGCATCAAAAAAAGAAAACAACGCAAGAAATGGGAAAAAGAAGGCTATTAATGCTATTCAGTGGTATCATATTGATCAAGAATCTGTTCGTTCTAAATTAGAAAAGTCATTTTTCGGCCAGATGAGATGGGGTGTTTGAAAATGAGAAACACAGTGATCAGTAAAACCAATGTTTTTAAAGGAATCGACAAAAACCCCTCTTTACTCGGCTTTGGGTGCATGCGTTTTCCGACCTTGGAGAAGGATAAACCCGATATCGATGAAGTGTTAGCGGAAAAGATGATCGATTATGCCTACTCGCATGGAGTAACCTATTATGATACGGCGTATCCGTATCATCACGGTTTATCGGAACAATTCATTGGCAAAGCGCTAAAAAAATATCCGCGTGATTCGTTCTTCCTGGCATCGAAAATGCCGAGTTGGCTGATTCGTTCCCAGGCGGATGCCAAGCGGATATTTCAGGAGCAATTGCAAAAATGCCAGGTAGAGTATTTCGACTTCTACCTGTGCCATGCTTTGAGCAAGGACAATTATAAACCCTATCAACTTCCCGGTGTGATGGATTTTCTCCGGCAAATGAAAACGGAAGGGAAAATTCGTCATCTCGGATTTTCTTTCCACGATACGCCGGAAGTGCTCGCGGAAATTTTAGAGTCTCAGGAGTGGGATTTTGTGCAGATTCAGTGCAATTATCTGGACTGGACCCTGCAAAACGCGCAAAAGCAGTACGAACTGATTGAAAAAAAAGGAATTCCCTGCATCATCATGGAACCGGTTCGCGGCGGAACCTTGGCCACGCTTTGCGAAGAATCGCGAACCATTTTTCATAGTGCCGACCCCAAATCCAGTATCGCCTCCTGGGCGATCCGCTATGCGGCATCCAAACCGAACGCGATGGTGGTTCTTTCGGGCATGTCCAATGAAAATCAGACAAAAGACAATATTCATACCATTTCTCATTTCCGCCCGATTGATGAAAAAGATCAAGCCGTCATTGATCAGGCGTTGGCTGTGTTTCTTTCCAATCGTACCATTCCGTGTACCGGTTGTCGATACTGCATGCCCTGTCCGCAGGGAGTCGACATCCCCCGCATGTTTACGATCTATAACGAGTACGCCCTTTCGCACTATGCAGACGGCTTTATCGAATCCTATGAAGAAGAAACTCAGAACCAGTCCTCCCACTGTATCGCCTGCGGCCAATGCAAAAAAAGATGTCCGCAAAAAATCGATATTTCTACCCGCATGAATGAAATCACCGAATTGTATTTGCGGCTGAAGCGGGAAGCACAAAAATAAAGCATTTCTGATTCTTACTCTGCGAAAAATGCTTTTTTGTGATAAAAAATCAACCAAAATATGAGAATTTCATAAAAAAAACGTGGTGTGAGGGGGTTACCCTTTCACCACGTTTTTACCTTGATTTTTTGCTTCATATAATTTCACATCGGCCGCATCGATCAATGCATCCAAATTGGTCTCGATATCCAGACATTTCACACCCACGCTCAAGGTGAGGTGAAAGGGGGGAAAGGATCCAAAAATGTACTCGTTTTTTGCGGCCTCCGCCAAAATGCGGTTGGCAACGCCCTGCGCGGATTCACGGGAGGTATCCGGTAAACCGATGATAAACTCATCGCCGCCATATCGTCCGAGGACATCCGTCTCCCGCAGTTGACTTTGCATATCGAAAGCCACTTTTTTCAGCACGGAGTCGCCGGCGGCGTGACCGTATCGGTCATTGATCTGCTTGAATGAATCGATATCAACCATTAAAACAGACAACGGGTGACCGTTGTTTCGCGCCTGAACGAACAGATCACTCAGCAATTTCATACTATGTTGCCGGGTATAGGTACTGCAGAGAAAATCCGTTTGCGCCATCTTTTTCATCAACTGGCCTTCGACTTTTTCCGTGATGTCCATACAGCTTCCGATGAATCCCATAAACTGACCGGATCGATTGTAGATCGGAGTGCCGCGATCGTTAATCCAGCGGTACTCTCCGTCAAACCGTTTTAAACGGTAATCCATTTCAAAAGGTTGTCGTTTTCCGAAATGTTCTTTATAGATATTGACGCATCGATCCAGATCTTCGGGATGAACCCCTTCCGCCCACCCGAAACCGAGTTCTTGCTCAAAGGTTCTTCCGGTGAAATCGAGCCATGTCTTGTTGAAAAAATCACATTCGCTGGTAAGATTTGCCCGCCAGATCATGTTTGGTGACGATTCCACGATCAATCGATATTGTTCCCGGTTCATGCATGTCGCCCCCAAAAAGAATGAATTGAAAGTATGTTTTAAGTATATCACGGACCATGTGGCTTTTCAATGCAAGAGACTTCCATTAATACATATTGTCAATCTATTTCATGGGTGGGAGACGAGCAATACTTTTTTTTGATAAACACCCGACATAACCAGTCTCATTATGAGGACGGAACGCAAAAACGGACGTTTAAAAGTGACATTTGTTTTTTTTTTTTAAAAGAAATATTATATAAAATGACAAAAAAAATCGTAAGAACGCTTTCATGACTTTCCAAGGAGTGGTAAGATAGTGGCAACGACACAATTTATTGACGGGGTGAAACTGTGAACGAACTAAAAGGAAACATCCTATACGGACAGTCGGGAGGACCGACGTCCGTGATCAACGCCTCTGCATATGGAGTGATTCAAGAAGCATTTCGTCATCCGGAGATCATCGGAGATGTTTACGGAATGAAATTCGGCATCAAAGGAGCCCTCTCGGATTCGTTGATTAAAATCAGCGATCAGAATCGGGAAGAATTGGCGAAACTACCTTCTACTCCCGGAGCCGCTTTTGGTTCCGTCCGCTATAAGATGAAAGAATTTACCGAAGATGAGACTGAATACCGGATTTTGATGGATGTTTTCCAAAAACATAACATCCGTTATTTCTTCTATAACGGCGGAAATGACTCGATGGACACCTGTGACAAGGTGCATCGTTATTGTCTTTATAAGGGTTACGATTGCCACATC
>Ga0209373_10005284_pt1 | contig 10610 bp, 5 predicted proteins | sample Higcelweek5metaG_FD_187173 | JGI IMG/M metagenome (GOLD analysis project Ga0209373, IMG submission 187173) | Freshwater pond sediment microbial communities from the University of Edinburgh, under environmental carbon perturbations - High... | ecosystem: Environmental > Aquatic > Freshwater >...
ACCATTTGGAACCCATATCTTCGTATTGATAGTTCAGTATATAACTCAGGGCCTCTTCGGGAGTATTAACCGATGCAAATAATTTTCGATAACTTTCTTTAGCGAAATTTTCACTGTACGATTTTTCAAATTGCATGAATAAATCGTTGAAGAAACCATTCACGTTAATAAAAACAATGGGTTTTCTATGATAATCGAGTTGTTTAAGAGTGATTACTTCAATGATCTCTTCCAACGTACCAAATCCACCGGGAAGGGCAATAAAGGCATCTGACATTTCCCGCATCAACGCTTTTCGTTCATCCATTGTCGGTGTAACAATCAATTCATCCGGATGATCAGAGGAGAGTTGTTTATCGTGTATTTTCTGAGGAATAATACCTACAATTTTTCCTTTGCTTTCTTTAACAGTCTTTGCGACTTGTTCCATCAATCCAACGTTTGCTCCTCCATAAATCAGAGAATCACCTTTTTCTCCAATGATATGTCCCAATTTACTGGCTGCATCAAAATAGATGTCGGCTACACCATTACTCGATGAACAAAAGACACAAATATTCATGATCAAAGTTTTATACTAAAATTTGAGCAGAAACCTATTGTAAAGTTTCTGCTCAAATAGATCGTTAATTTTGAATTATTATTTCAATATTATGCGTCAATATTCGCATATACAGCATGATCTTCAATAAATTGGCGACGTGGCGGAACATCATCACCCATTAGCATAGAGAAAACATGGTCGGCTTCAACAGCGTTTTCGATGGTAACTTGTCTCAAAGTACGTAATTCGGGATTCATTGTCGTATCCCAAAGTTGCTCTGCATTCATCTCACCCAAACCTTTGTAACGTTGAATATGTATTCCTGTTTCCTTACCTGCACCCATCTCTTCAATTAAGCGCTGACGTTGTTGTTCAGTCCAGGCATATTCTTCACGCTTTCCTTTTCTAACCAGGTAGAGTGGAGGAGTGGCAATATACAAATAACCATTTTTTATAAGTTCTTGCATGTAACGGAAGAAAAGAGTCATAATCAATGTGTCGATGTGGCTGCCATCGACGTCGGCATCAGTCATGATAATTATTTTGTTATACCTTAGCTTGTTAATATTCAAAGCTTTTGCATCTTCTTCGGTGCCAATACTCACACCAAGAGCTGTAAAGATATTGCAGATCTCTTCGCTATCGAAAACCTTGTGTTGCATTGCCTTTTCAACATTCAATATCTTTCCTCGCAAAGGTAAGATAGCCTGAAACTGACGGTCGCGTCCCTGTTTGGCTGTGCCACCTGCAGAATCACCCTCTACAAGGAAAATCTCACAATTTTCGGGATCTTTATCTGCACAGTCGGCAAGTTTTCCAGGTAATCCTCCACCTGACATTACATTTTTACGTTGAACTAATTCCCGGGCTTTACGTGCAGCATGGCGAGCCATGGCAGCAAGTATAACTTTATTAACAATCGATTTGGCATCTTTAGGATGTTCTTCCAAATAAACAGAAAGCATTTCACTAACAGCCTGATCAACCGAAGCGCTGATTTCTGAATTACCGAGTTTGGTTTTTGTTTGGCCTTCAAACTGCGGTTCAGCAACTTTTACCGAAACAACGGCGGTTAAGCCTTCACGAAAGTCATCGCCACTAATTTCAAACTTTAATTTTTCGAGCATACCCGACTTATCAGCGTAAGCTTTCAATGTACGGGTTAAGCCACGTCGAAATCCGGTAAGATGGGTTCCACCTTCAATGGTATTGATATTGTTGACATAAGAATGAAGGTTTTCGTTAAATGTCGTATTATAATGAAGCGCAATTTCGACCGGAACATCATTCTTTTCAGTTGAAATATGAATCGTTTCATCAATTAGCTTTTCCCTTGTCCCGTCGAGGTATTCCACAAATTCTTTCAATCCCTGTTCTGAAAAGAAATGTTCGCTCCTGAAATTACCCTCTTCATCGGTTTCACGCCGGTCGGTTAAGTTCAGGTTGAGTCCGGCATTTAAGAACGCAAGTTCCCTCAAACGGGCTGATAATATTTCGTATTTGAAGACAGTTACCAGGAAAATCTCAGCATCAGGTTTAAAGTAAATTATTGTTCCCCTCCGGTCTGAATCGCCAACTATTTTTGCAGGATAAAGAGGAATACCCTTTTCGTACTCCTGATTCCAGACTTTTCCATCGCGATGGATTTCAGCCTTAAGGTGTGATGACAGGGCATTGACACATGAAACACCAACTCCATGTAATCCTCCTGAAACTTTATATGAATCTTTATCGAATTTGCCCCCGGCATGAAGAACGGTCATTACGACCTCGAGTGCTGATTTTTTTTCCTTTTCGTGCCAATCAACAGGAATACCACGACCGTCATCCGTTACAGTTATCGAATTGTCTTCATTAATGATCACATCAATATTTCGGCAATAACCGACCATCGCTTCATCGATAGAGTTATCGACTACTTCATATACCAAGTGGTGAAGGCCTTTCTCGTTAATATCGCCAATGTACATTGCGGGCCTTTTCCTAACTGCTTCTAATCCCTCCAATACCTGGATACTGTCGGCCGAATAGCTTCCATTATCGATTCCGTTACCGGTACCGTTTCCATTATAGATTCCGTTTGCCCCGTTCTTGTTTTCTAATTCGCTCATGATATTTTATTAAATATTTGATCAAAACAAACTCACTCATCCTTTTCCAGACGATATTCCCTAAATAAAAATTTAATGGTTAAGGAATGTATCAAAACCTTATCGTACATGCCGATCCAGAAATTGATTACTATTATTGAAAAGTGACATATTGATATTGATTCTCAGTGTTTTATAAAAGACTTCGCTTTCTTTTTTAACAGCGATCAAATATAGTAAAATATCGCCTGTTTGCCTAAGAAATCAATCTCTGAAAATCAAAAGTTTTCAACAACTTAAGGTTAAATTAAAAGGTGTAAGCCGCACCGCCCATAATCAAAATTCCCTGTGCGTTATAGCCATGCCAAACCTCGTATTTCTGATTGATCAAATTCTTGATATCAAGGAAGAAATTCAGTTTTCTACTGTAAGAATATTCTGCTCCCAGATTAATTGAAACAATGGTTTTCAAATCATAATTTTTTGTTTCAAATACAGGTTCTGATAGAAGTCTGGTTGCAGGAACAACATTGTATGTGCGGGTATTAATCTCTGCTTTGCGAGGTCCAATGACTGCTGCATCAAGCTTACCTTTAATTTTTGATGTAATTTGTACCGAAGTGGCTAATGTTGCATCAAAATCGGGCAAGTGTGTAATTGTTGAATTACTTCCCGCTTTGTAATTATAATAGTTGCCTTGAAGGGCTATTGTCACATTCTCGCTGCTATATCTGATTTTGCCACCAAGTCTGAAAACATTCAAATCGTCGTATCGCACATCAAATACGTTTGAAATCTGATCGGAAACTGTCGGATAATTGGTTTGATTGAGAAAATAAAATGGTTCATCGCTTTTGATGGTATAATCTACATCAAATAAATAGGAGATATTGCGGCTGAATTTGCCCTTAAAACCACCAAAGAGTTTGATCAGATCTTGCGAAGGACGTATTTCCGTATTGTAATTTAAATACCTGTTTTTAAGGGTCATCAACTGATAATTGTTGGTCGTTAAATTTCCATCGGTTCCTGCAAATACCGTGAGTATATTTTTTATTGGATGATAGGCAAAATAAATCTTGGGTGAAACATGAAAAAGGGCGCTGGTGTCATTATCGATGATTGTTGCCAGGTTTAGACCCGCTTCAAGATGCCATGTCGCACGTTCAAATATAATTTGAGGGCTTAATCCGGCATAAACAAACTGATGATTAAATTGCTGTGTATATAAGTTCCTGACGCTATCCTGATAAAAATAATCGACTTGGGAGCCTATTGAAATATTGAAATCTTGTTTATTGATGAGATATGTTCCTGCATAGCTCCCACGGTGTGATTTTTGACCAGTTGCATTCCAGAAATAGTTATATCCCAACGTAATATCATAATCAAAATCAGCACGGGCATCAATTTTTTTCAGGTTAAAGTTTGCAGTTGCATTGTTGAAAACCTGCTTTTTATTCAATGTGTTTGAAATATTTTCAGATTCTCTGTAAAGAAGAGAATCTGTTCCCGGGAAACCATAATAATTAAACCTGTCTCGTTCGTATTGTAGATTCCACTCCAAAATTGCTTTTCTGAAATAATTCTTCACAAAAATTCTTGCCAGGTTGTTGCTATAGGGCGATTTGACCTTTAGTTCATTGCTGAGCTTAACGGAGGGATTTGAAGAAAAATGATAAAGTTGTATTCCAAAATCTGTAGACCTTGAAGGTTTGGTATTCAACACAAATTCACCGTATGGAGTAAGAGCGTTACCGAATCCCGCTTTAAGCAACCCTGTGTTACTACTTGTTTTAGGCGGGTTACCCAATTGCACTACCGGAAGGTTTTGAATTGATTTACTGACAGGTACTAGTGTTGATTTAATTTTATATTCAAAAACCGGAGAATATTTTACTGTGTCGCTAATTTTCGGGGAAGAAACAATTTTATTGGCATCTGAAATGCTGGGTTGATAGGCTTTGATTACTTCAACCTCCTTATTCATAATCGAATCGGATTGGGAATAACCAATGAAACTCGACAATAGTAAAAATGAAACGGATAATATTTTGACTGTTTTTTTCATCTTAAATCGATATTAAAATTCATTTACTGAATTGTGTCAATTTTATTCTGCAATAAGTTCTGACTTTCCAAAGATTCTATTACACTCATTTTTTCTTTTGCCGCATCGATAATCCCATCAGTTTGATTGGTATAATTAGTAATGAGGCTGCTAATCGTATATTTAGCCTGAAAAATGTCATTTTTGGCAAGGTAGATATCCGACAAAAGAATAAACGATTTGGCTAACCAATATTGATGAGGCGAATTTTTATTAATGAAATCCATAATCTCAGATTCCGATTCGGTCAACATGTTCTTATCAAAAAGGATTTTTGCCTTGTAATATTTCGATTCTGCCCCTTCTGCTATTTTTGTATCAACGGCAAGTAAATTAAAATATTTGAGCGCTTCATCGGGTTGAGATTGCTTGTAATAGGAGCTGGCCAGAATGAAATTGGCTTCTCTGATCATCGTTTCAGTAATATTTTCAGTTGTTAACAATGAATTGGCATAAATTATAGAATTCGCATAATCATCAAGCTTAAAATAGCTGCGCATAATCCCTGCTTTCGACTTTAGGATGTTCCACTTTGTACTGGCCATCTTTTCGAAACGCAAAAAATAGCCGAGAGCCTCATTGTAGTTTTTTGCGTTGAATGTTAATTCCCCGGCTTTCAATAAAGATTGTTCAGAAAAAATATTGTCGGGTTTTGAAACCACTTCGCGGTATAAATCAAGCGATTTGCTAAATTGCCCTTTATTGTAATAGCCTTCAGCAAGATAAAATGATGCGTTTAATCTGAAGCTGCCATTGGGAAAACGATTCAGGTAATCTTCAAGTTGAGATTCAGAGCCGCTATCGCCAGCCATATATTTCTTCTCAACGGCCATGTAATAGATCGAATCTTGTGCAGATGACGTCACTTGAGATTGATTTCCAATAGAGCTTGAATAATCAAAATAGTCATCTACTTTATTCATATCAATATAATTGTTTTTGATCCCGACCAGCGCGGCATTCGATTCTTCCGTATTCTTATAATTTTCAACTACTTTCTTGTAATAAACCAACGAATTGTTAAAATCGCTTTTATTGTAGTAGATCAATCCCAGTTGCAACAACGCTTTTCGGGCATAAACACTTTGAGGCATTTGCGACAGTATTTTATTGTAATTTTCAATTGCCGCATCATATTCTTTTAATCTTTCATACGTCCGGGCCATCTCAAATATTGCATCATCAACATACGAGGAGTTTGGATATTTTTCAATCAAAGTTGTTAGATCTGTATTTTTACCCGTATAATTTCTATCCAGTCCAAGACATATTGCCTTTTGATAAAGAGCATAATCGGTGTCGAAACTATTGAGTGAAATTGAAGCGGAGTAATACTTTAGTGCTTCAGGATATTCTCTGTTCAGATAATAACAATCACCGATCCGGTTATTCGCATCGGCCTTCAACTGATTCGTTGTCTTACTCTGATTGAGGTATTTACGGAACCAAACCGAAGACTCATCATATTTTTTCTGACTAAAATAACAGTATCCAATTGAATAATATGCAGTTCCAAATTCCGGTAACGAAAAAGCGCCTGGGGTCGATTGAAAAGTCGTAAATCCTTCTATTGCCTTTTGATATTGACCTGTACGGTAATTGGCTTCAGCATTCCAGTAGATTGCCTGTGCTTTGTAGGCAGGGTTAAACGAGGCATTTTCAAGCGATTTGGTAAAGTATCCCATAGCACCGCTGTAGTTACCATCGTTGAAAAGTTCAAGCCCTCTGAAATAGGTAACCCGTTGATAAGCTTCCCTGATTGATAACGATTTTACTTTTATTTTTTCAATCGAGGTAATGGCATCACGGTAGTTTTTAGTGGTCATATACACTTTAACCAAATAATCGAAAGCAGCGTCGTTTCTTTCTGAATTTGGATATTTGGTAATATACTGGTCAAACGCTTTAATAGTTTCATTAAATGGGGAATATGAAAGTTCGTATGATAATTTCGCGTAATTAAATAACGCATCTTCTTCTATTTCGGGATCAAAGTTGAATTTCGAAGCTTGTTCAAAGGCTGCCCGTGCATTCTTTTTACTATTTATCCTTAAGTTGCAATCGGCCAAATGATAATAAGCATTCTGTGCCATTTCATCCTTTTGGGTAGTAACATTTTCAAATGCCTCAATGGCTTTTTGATTCTCTCCAATCTGGTAATAACAATACCCCAGCTTATAAAAATCTTCCCTTGTTTTTTTACCATTCACGCCATCATAATCTTTCAGAAATTTGATCGCACTGATATATTTCCCAGTTTCGAAATAGGCATCACCCAATATCTTAAGTAGTTCGTTCTTTTGTTCTTCCGGCGCGGAAGAAACTATTTTTTCACCTATTTCAATGACCAGATCATATTTTTCCTGGATGTAATAAATTTGAACCGTGTAATAGGGGATAAATCCTGAAAATTGAGGATTTTTCTCAAGCTTTTTAAATTCTTGTAAGGCCGTTTCGTATTTACCGTCAAGGTAATTGATGTAACCCCAATAATAGGAGGCCGATGACGCGTATTGGGAATTTCCATTCTTGATTTCAAAGAAATATCGTGATGCTTTTTTCAGATCACCAGCTTCAAAGTTACTGTACCCTGAATAAAATCTAAAATCTTCAACATCAGACTTTGGAAGAATAAACTGATCGACATTTTCAAAATTTTTGACTGCAACTTTATATCGCCGGTTTTGGAACTGAAGTTTGGCCAACTCGTACCACAATTGGTTTTCCCATGGGCTTTCGGGACTATTTGAAAGATAATTGATAATTTCTCCTTCAGCAAACTTATTCGTTTGTTTAATCAAACACATTAACCGATAATAATCAAGATCATATTTTACTGGATCATTTACCGGTGTGCTCAACAAAATATCGTTGAAAATCTTTTCAGAAGCGATGTAATTGGAGGTTTTATATAATTCAACGGCTTTATCGAACTGAGTGGAATAAATTGGTTCCTGAGCAATCAAAGGGTTTTCAGCACCAATAAAAACTGAAAAACAAATGATTGTTAAGATACTCGATAACAGTTTGTTGTATTTCATAATCCGATATAAATTTATTTAAGGTAAAAATAGATATTTAATCTTAAACACTTGACTCCATTTCGAGCGAGTTCTCAACATAAAACTGTTTATTTCGTTGGTATAGTATCCTTTTTGAATAAAAAATTTAGTTTTGTGTTATATAATTTTGAAATCGATGGAAGATAATTTTTCTATTTCAGTAACCGATACTGATATTTATCAACGTGAACAACTCGTGCTTTCTCAGGTTAATTTTAAAATTCAAGCCAATGAATTTGTTTATCTGATCGGTAAAGTTGGCAGTGGAAAATCTAGTCTGATTAAAACCCTGAATGCTGAAATTCCTGTTTATAATGGGACAATAGATGTTGTTGGTTTCAATCTGCAAACCATCAAAACAAAGGAAATTCCTTATTTGAGACGAAAAATAGGGGTTGTATTTCAGGATTTTAAGTTGCTTACCGACAGGAATATATTTAAAAATCTTCATTTTGTATTGCGTGCAACTGGCTGGACTGATGAAAAAGCCATGAACGAACGGATTGATGAAATTTTAGATCGTGTTGGCATGAAAGATTTTAAGTTAAAAATGCCTCATCAGTTATCAGGTGGTGAACAACAACGGATTGTAATAGCCAGGGCGCTCTTGAATAATCCTGAAATAATTTTGGCCGATGAACCTACAGGAAACCTCGACCATGATACATCGATTGAAATTTTGGAACTTTTCAGAAAAATTAATTCGGAAGGCAAAACAGTTTTAATGGCAACCCACGACAAATTAATTGTTGACAAATTTCCGGCTCGAACACTTGTCTGTTCTGAAGGAAAACTTATCGAGTCAAATACTCTGGGGGAACTGCTCGATTTCAGATCGTTTATTGATTAGTGCCTTTAATCGGTTATTCATTAATGATCATGCGGGCGAACGGAACCATTTCGTGACTCGCAAAATCTCCATTTAAGAATTTGTAATACCCTGTGATTGCTATCATAGCGGCATTGTCGGTGGTGAATCTTAATTCGGGAATAAACAATTTCCAATTCCTTTTTTCAGCTTGTGAAATTAATTCACTCCTTAAACCCGAATTCGCTGATACTCCTCCGGCTACCGTAATTTCATTAATCCCTGTTTCTTTGGCGGCACGAATCAGTTTTCCAACTAAAACATCGATAATTGTTTTTTGGAGCGAAGCACATAAATTGGCTTTATTGTCTTCAATATAATTTGGGTTTGTTTTCATTTCATCCCTGATATGATAGAGAAAACTTGTTTTCAACCCGCTAAAGCTGTAATTCAATCCCGGTATTTTGGGTTTACTTAATGCGATTGAATCAGGGTTTCCCTCCTTTGCCAATCGATCAATGGCCGGCCCGGCAGGATAGGAAAACCCCATTATTTTTCCGCATTTATCGAAGGCTTCACCTGCAGCATCATCAATTGTTTGCCCAATCACCTGCATGTCAAGATAATCTTTTACGATAATGATTTGAGAATTACCTCCTGATACAAGCAAACATAAGTGCGGAAATTTTGGTTGATCAAAATCGTTTTCATCTTTTTTGATGAAATGCGCGAGAACATGCCCCTGAAGGTGATTTACGTCAATCATAGGGATTCCTGTTGCTAACGAAAACCCTTTGGCAAAAGAGGTCCCTACCAACAACGATCCCAATAAACCTGGCCCACGTGTAAAAGCTATGGCGCTAATCTCCTCTTTCGGAATACCTGACTGCCTGATAGCCAGATCAACAGTTGGCACAATATTCTGTTGATGTGCACGCGAAGCCAATTCAGGGACTACGCCTCCATAAATTTCATGAACTTTTTGACCTGAAATAATATTTGACCTGATAATCCCGTTTTCGATAATTGATGCGGAAGTATCGTCGCAAGATGATTCAATTCCCAGAATGATGATTCTTTTATTATGAGGCATAAACTTTATTTATCGTTATTTTTCAATAGTTGTAGCCGTCTTTTAACTCAAAATATGTTATTTTGTAACCTAAATTCAGGAGGACAAAAATATTAAAAAAACCCTAAATATTGTATTTGTTATCGTTTCGCTGGTCGCTCTGACTCTGGCTATTGTTTTTTTTGCTTTTCAAACACGTTATTTCCAGAAAATCATCATTACCAAACTGACTTCGAACATTTCTGAAAGTATCAATGCTGATGTTTCCATCGGAAGGGTGAATCTAATCCTTTTTCAAAAATTAATTTTAACCGATGTATATATCAGCGATCAGCAAAAAGATACCCTGCTGTATACACAAAAAATGGTTGCAGGGATTGATTCTCTTTCGTTTAAACGCAAGAACATTCATTTTAAATCAATTTCATTTATCAATCCCATTGTTAACATCAAGAAAATTGAAGATGAAAGTTTCAATTTTGATTTTCTTTTTGAACATGATTCCCTTGAAAAGAACAAAAACACATGGAATATCCATTGCTCGCGGGTTGAACTCAAAGCCGGAGAATTTAATTATTCCGATCCCGGGTTGAAAAAAGAGTTTCAGGAACTTCTTCAAATTCAAAAATTTGATTTGATAGTGGACGATTTGAAATTAACAGAAGTCAATAACTTCTCTTTTAATATTCGAAAGTTTAAGTTCGCCAGCACCAATGGTTTTGAATTGAAAGATTTTTCAACGAACCTGCAATATGTCGATAGTACTTTTATTGTCAAACAATTAAAAGGGTACACTGATTATTCGCAAATAAAAATCGATGCCTTTTCAATCGATCTGAAAAAATATTACTCAAGTAAGAATGCCTATGACATAAAGATTGACCTCCTTCTCAACAAATTGAAGTTGGATTTTCATGACTTGGA
>Ga0209373_10005286_pt1 | contig 10604 bp, 7 predicted proteins | sample Higcelweek5metaG_FD_187173 | JGI IMG/M metagenome (GOLD analysis project Ga0209373, IMG submission 187173) | Freshwater pond sediment microbial communities from the University of Edinburgh, under environmental carbon perturbations - High... | ecosystem: Environmental > Aquatic > Freshwater >...
ATTGCTTTTAAAAGAGAGAAATCATGAAAGCAAGAATTTAGAGGAATTTTATTCTTATAAGACGATAATAAATGAAGATACTAAAATTGAACGAATAGTCACGCCAGATGGAATAAAAGAAGTGGTTAAGGAAGCTACAAAAATCTTAGATCAGAAGTTATATAAAACCAGACTATATTTAGAATGGCAGGCTGATGAGTCACTATATGGGTTGGGACAAAATGAAGAAGAACATTTAAATTTACGGGGTAAGACAGTTTTTCTTCATCAGGCGAATAAAAAAATTGCAATTCCGTTTTTGGTATCCAGTCTGGGGTATGGCTTGCTGGTAGATACTTATAGTCCAATGATTTTTAGCGACACTTGTTTGGGTTCTTATTTATATACAGAAGCTGATTATGAGATGGATTTTTATTTTATAAAGGGTGAAAATATGGACGGCGTAATTCGTGGGTATCGTTATCTGACAGGTAAAGCTGTGATGCTACCAAAATGGGTATTTGGGTTTATCCAATCACAGGAACGATATGAAACCGCAGAAGAATTAAATCATGTTGTGAGTGAATACAGAAAAAGAAATATTGGCTTAGATGGTATTGTTTTAGACTGGCGTTCATGGGAGGGAGACTTATGGGGGCAAAAGACCTTTGATCAGAAACGTTTTGAAAATCCAAAAGCGATGATGGAAAAACTCCATGAGAAACATGCAAATTTAATGATTTCTATCTGGCCCAATATGAGTTCAGATTGTGATAATTTTAAAGAATTTGAAGAAAATAAGCTATTGTTGCAAGGAAGTAGTATTTACAATGCCTACGCTGAAGAGGGAAGACGATTATACTGGAAGCAGGCAGAAGAGGGGTTATTCGCATATGGTATTGATGCATGGTGGTGTGATTCGAGTGAACCGTTTACACCTGAATGGAATCATATCGGAGAACCAGAGCCTAGTACAATGTATCATGAATACTATGACACTAGCAGTCAGTTTATTCCTGCACAATTTACAAATTCTTATGGTTTATTTCATGCAAAGACAATATATGAGGGGCAGCGCAGAGTTACACAGGAAAAGCGTGTGGTAAATCTTACGCGCAGCGGATATATTGGACAGCAAAGATATGGAGCCATATTGTGGTCTGGAGATATTTCGGCTAGTTGGATTACCCTGAAAAGACAGATTGTGGCTGGACTTAATTTCTGTGCTAGTGGTATCCCCTACTGGACCCTAGATGTTGGGGCTTTTTTTGTCAAGAAGGGTATTCAATGGTTTTGGAACGGTGAATATGAGAAAGGATATCATGATTTTGGGTATCGTGAGTTATTTACACGATGGTTTCAGTATGGATGCTTTTTACCTATATTCAGAAGTCATGGGACAGATTTTCGGAGAGAATTATGGTATTTTGGTGATAAAGGTGATTTATTTTATGATGCTTTAGTGGCCGCAAATCATTTGAGATACAAACTTATGCCTTACATATATTCAATTGCAGCGAAAGTGTGGAAAGATGATTTTACAATGCTTAGAATGCTGGCATTTGATTTTGCAAAAGATGCAAGGGCAAGAGAAATAAATGACCAATTCTTATTTGGAGATAGCCTGATGGTATGTCCAGTGACTGCACCAATGTATTACGATATGAATTCAAAAAAAATAGAGGGTTCTGCGAAAATAAGAGATGTCTATCTTCCTCCGGGGTCAGATTGGTACGATTTCTGGACAAATCAATATTATGAGGGCGGGCAAACAATAATAGCTGAGGCGCCTATTGATATTATTCCATTGTATGTGAAAGCGGGTAGTATTGTGCCAATGACACAGTTCATGCAGTATGTTGATGAAATTCCAGATGCTGAAATTGAAATACGTATCTATGCGGGAAAAGATAGTGAGTTTGAATTTTATGAAGATGAAGGAAACAGCTATCGTTATGAAGAAGGCGTATATTCTATTACAAAGTTTATCTGGTCCGAAAAAAAAGAAAAATTAGAAATTGTTAATAAAATTAGAAAATATCAAGGAGCGGAGAAAGACAGGAACTATAAAATTCAAATCATAAAGAGATAAAATATTTGCGTCATTCCTGCACCCTTAAAAGAGCAGGAATATTAAAAATCTCATTTTCAGTCCCGAGGACTTCACAATGAATGTTATATGTCACATGGTTCAACAGCCAATATTCCACGCTGTAAGGGGATCCGATTTGTTTTTTACCGGTTCTGGTTAAATTTGCATATATCATCACCTTCTCACTTGTATTTCCGGCACAGTCAATCAGTGTAATGGTATATAGCGCAGAATCTAGATATAAAGAAAACTCTTTATCAAAAAAGCTTGTGGGGGGTGATATCCCAGGCTTTAGTGATGTTGGATTTTTTTCATATCGCGTTGCCACTCTAAAGGTATATGCCTTCCCGTTTTTTTTAACTTCCATCCTTGCAACACCGTAGTTATCCAATATGGGACTAAAATAGAAACAAATAACTGGTTTGCCTGCAACCAAGATGACTTCGCCCTTGACATATTCTATTTTATTAGGAGGTACATCATCCAGTAGGCCTGTCAAAAGATAGTCACGATAGGTTTGATAGAAAAAATCACCACAGTTACTTTTTCCAATGTAATTGGTGTAACTACACGTCATGATATTATCAACATAAGGCTGCACAATTTCTGTTTGTGCAATTAGGCGGTCAATATAAACGGATTGTCCAGTTTCAAACTCTTCTTTTTCAGGCGATTCGTGGAGCGGAAATTGAAAGGTCTCACAATTGCTCCAAAGCTCAATTCCTTTTCCACCTGCATTTACTGCATTTCGATAAGCCTGCGTCACTTTCTCTAATTGTGAAATTTTTACGCCATTTGCACCGACACTATCCTGTGGTGAGAGGATATCACCTTCACGAAAGTTTGTATTCTTGATTACTTCAGTCCAAAAAAGCGCAATCACATTTGTATCATGTGTATTCCAGGTAGCCTCTTTTTTAAGATTCACATAAGGAGATAACATCAGCACTAATCCGGGATCTAATTGATTTATTTTATCAATTGTAAGATTCAATGCTTTTGATAAAGATTCCACTCCGATTTCAAATTTTTCTTTTTCTTCAAATTCGACTGAATTAGATATTTCGGGAACGAAATAGAAGCCATAAAAACTATTATGATACGTTTCACCATACAGTTCATAAAGCTCCTGCATATAGCGATGTGTGTCATAGACCAATTTTTCAAATGATTCCTGGCCTTTTGTGACCAAATTTCCTGAGGCATCGTATTCATCATGACGGCAAAGATTAATTTCAGCAAAATCATCATAAGTTCCGCAGGCAACAAAACATTTTACGTTTGCCTGCTCGCAATGCTGCAATATAATTTCGACAGAATTATAATAATAAATATCTGCATATTGTGAAGGATAAAAAGTCTGCCATTTTCCATCAGAATCGCGAATTGCGCTTTCTCCGATGACGACATATTCAATCCCCATTTCCTGCCACTCTTTCAGCTCATTTTCCCATTGCTCATCAGAAAAATCAACAGCAAGGTGCGATGGAAAAAAAGTGCCATTAATCGGAGATAAACCTTTGGCAGGGGTATCAATTACGCTACTTAATAGACAGATGGTAAAAATGAGTGCTGCCAACCAAAATCGGGGTAATAATCTCGTCATCATTATTTTGCTATGGTTTTTAATCATAAATATGCCACCTCAATTTATCTTTTGCAGCAATTTTAATACTAAATTTACTATACTATATTTCTAATTAGAATAACAGTATTGAAATTAAGATGGACGTCATTTTTCTTGCCATTTTGTAGTATTAGTGTTAAAATAATATCAATATATTGTGTCTAAGAGTTCACAATTTAGCATAGGTAGATAAATTTTATATGGGGGATAATAAATATGAAACTGAAAGTCAAGATTACTTTACTAACATTAGTACCCTTGGTACTTATGGGATTGATTTCGTATACGATTGCGAAGCAGCAGATTACTTCAAAAATGGAGGCTGAAGTATATACAGGATTACAAGCCACAGTATTATCGGTACGAAATGCATTAGAGTTAGATGTTCCGGGCGAGTATTTTGTTGATGAGAATAATGAATTGTACAAAGGTGAACTCAATATATCGGAATCATTTGAAATTGCAGATGAGGTAAAAGAGAGTACTGGTATTGAAATAACAATTTTCTTTGGTGATACTAGATATATGACATCTGTATTAAATGAGGAAGGTAAACGCGCAATTGGAACACAAGCCACAGAGAAAGTAATAGATGCGGTTCTTACCAAAGGAAATGATTTTTCCACAGATCATGTTAATGTTGCTGGTTCTGATTTCTATGTTTATTATGTCCCAATGTACCAAGAGGGGACGACAACACCATGTGGCATGGTATTTGCAGGGAAGAGTCAGGAAAATGTAGAGAGAGAAATAGCCTCCGTCACCAATACCTTGCTTATGACAGTTATTATTTTAATTCTTGTTTGTGGAGCGTTTGCAGTATGGATATCATCACGTCTTGTAGATAATTTGAAAAAAAGTATTTTAATTGTGAAAGAAGTATCTAAAGGAAACCTTGGGGGATCAATGGATGAAAAGGTGTTAAAGCGCAAGGATGAGGTTGGAGAAGTGGCAAGATATGTCGCTCAGTTAAAAGAAGAATTAATTCTGATTTTAAGCCAGATCAAACAACAGAGTGCAGTATTGAACGATACTTCAGAGAATCTAGAGAGCAATTCAAATAAAGTATTTGAAGCAGTAGAGCAGGTAGAAAAAGCTGTCCATGAAATAGCAGAAGGAGCCACTTCACAGGCTGATGAGACACAAAAAGCAACCAGTAATGTGATACATATGGGGGACATGGTGGAAGAAACCTCAGCAGAGGTAGAAGAACTGCATAACAATGCTTCTGAAATGCAGAAATCAAGTGAAGCTGCATCGGCAACTTTGAATGAGCTAAACATCATTAATAAGAGAGCGAAGAAAGCCATAGATATTATTTATGAGCAGACGAATACAACAAATGGATCAGCCCTGAAAATCAGGGAAGCGACAAATATTATTACGGCAATTGCAGAAGAAACTAATTTATTATCCTTAAATGCATCAATCGAGGCAGCAAGAGCGGGAGAGCAGGGAAGAGGATTTGCAGTTGTAGCGGCACAGATTCAAAAATTAGCAGAACAGTCCAATGATTCAGCAAGACAAATTGAGCAGATTATCACATTGCTAATCCAGGATTCTACAAAGGCAGTTATAACGATGGATGAAGTGCGTGAGATTATGGATTGTCAAAGTGAGAATGTTACAAAAACAGAGAATATTTTTTCACTTGTCAAAGAAGGAATAGATTCTTCACTCAAGGGAGTAAATGCAATAGCTGAGAAGACTAAGAGTCTCGATAATGCCAGAATAAATGTGGTTGATGTGGTACAAAACCTTACAGCAATTGCAGAGGAAAATGCAGCCTCAACAGAAGAAACATCTGCATCAACTGTTGAAGCAGGTAATATGATGGGAAATATACAGAGTTCTACTTCTCAACTTAAAGATGTTGTAGCTGGTTTGGAAGAGAGTATAAATGTTTTCAAGTTTTAGAGAATTAGTTGTATTATTAAAAGAAGCGGCCAGCAACCGCTTCTTTTGCGATAATGTGCGAATTAAGTATAGTGAGGAGATAAGTTATGGAATTGAAAGGAAAAGAAGTTGATGGATTTGTTTTTACAACTATGGCAGATGCTGACATAGCACGAGATGAAATCAGAAAGATCAAGCATATTGCAGAAAAAATGGATTATAGCAATCCAGAATTGGTTTTGACTGCTTACAATAAAATGATTACAAATAGAATATTAATCACGCCAATTGGATATGCCTATCTTCGTGAACTTCAGTTATATTTATATTCAAACATTAATATCGATGATGAACAGGTGAAAAGCATACCATTATATGCCGAATTTGGGCCGATATTGTTAGAAAAGTCAAAGCTTGAAACACAGTATATCAAACCAAAGGAAAAGAAGAACTATCGCAAAGAATATATAACGGCAGTATGGACTTGCATTATGTTAACAATCATAGTAATAGTAATGTTTTTCATTACATTAAAGGCAGATAATCCCAATATTATAAATTACAAATCAGTATTAGAAAATCAGTATGCGGATTGGGAACAGTCACTGACGGATAGAGAAGCTGTAATTAGAGAAAAGGAAAAAGAATTAATGATAAATCCGAAGGTAGACGAGTAAATTCACAATTATTACATAATTATTGTTTATACTATTTGTTGAAAGGCATGGTGATGATTATGGAAAAGCGAAAAATTCTAGTTGTTGATGACGAGAGTAGAATGCGTAAACTAGTCAAGGATTTTCTGACAAAAAGTGGTTTTGATGTTATAGAAGCTGAAGATGGTGTGGCGGCACTAGACATTTTTTTTGAAAGTAACAATTTTTCATTGGTTATTTTAGATGTCATGATGCCGAAGATGGATGGATGGCAGGTGTGCCGAGAATTAAGAGAATATTCTAAAGTCCCAATCATTATGTTAACTGCAAAAGGTGATGAGCGAGATGAATTACAGGGCTTTGAGCTTGGTGTCGATGAATATATATCGAAACCATTCAGCCCTAAGATACTTGTTGCAAGGGTAGAGGCTATTTTGCGGAGAACAAATGCATTATCGGAAGATGATATTGTTGAGTCAGGTGGAATTGTTGTCAATAAAGCGGCACATTCAGTTTCAATTGATGAAGAAGCGGTTGAACTTAGTTTTAAAGAATTTGAATTATTGACATATTTTTTGGAGAATGAAGGTCTTGCCCTTTCTCGCGAAAAGATATTGAATCATGTTTGGAACTATGATTATTTTGGTGATGCAAGGACTATCGATACACACGTTAAAAAATTGCGTGGCAAAATGGGGACAAAGGGCGAATATATCAAAACAATTTGGGGAATGGGATACAAATTTGAGGTCAGTGAATGAAACATTCAATAAAAACGCAGTTTGCTTTGATTTTCATAGGATTAATGGCCGGCACAATTTTATTGTGCTGGTTTGTTAATAATACATTTTTAGAAAAATTATATATGGAAAACAAGGAAAATCAATTGCTAGAGGCCTATTATAAATTAGATTTAGCTTTTGAAAAAGATGATATTGATTCCGAGAAATTCGATATTACATTTGAGCAAATATGTTCAAGAAGCAATATTGATGTTTTGGTGATTGATTCCAGTACAGAAAAAATCAAATCTTCCATGGATAACTCAGATATATTAGCGGCTAGACTACTTGATTATATTTTGCTAGAAAATAACAAAGCACGTATTTTGCGTCAAAGTGAAAAATATATTGTGCAGGTCACAGATGATATCAGAATGGATACTGATTATATGGAGCTTTGGGGAACGCTTTCTAATGGAAATCTGATTATAATGCGTTCAGCAATTGACAGTATTCGAGATAGTGCGGCGATATCTAATCGTTTCTTGGCATATATAGGTTTGATAGCGGTATTGTTAAGCGCGGTGGTGATTAGCTATGTATCAAAGAAGGTCACGCAGCCAATTATGCAGCTTACACAAATATCTGCCAGAATGTCTGAGCTAGACTTTAATGTTAAGTATACGGCAGGTGGAAATAATGAAATAGCATTACTTGGAAAGTATATCAATCAGTTGTCTACAACGCTTGAAAAAACTATTTCAGAGCTAAAAACAGCAAATAATGAATTGAAGAGTGATTTACAAAAGCGATATGAGATAGACGAAATGCGCAAGGAATTTTTGTCAAATGTTTCGCATGAATTAAAAACACCGATTGCACTTATACAGGGCTATTCAGAAGGCTTAAAGGAAAGTATACATGATGATGAGGAGAGTAAAGATTTTTATTGTGATGTAATCATAGATGAAGCCAATAAAATGAATACATTGGTGAAGAGCCTGATGGAGCTTAATCAATTAGAGTCTGGAAATGATAGTATTATCATGGAACGGTTTAATCTTGTCGAACTCATTCAAAACTGTATACAATCGGTTGATATCTTGCTGAAACAAAATGATATTGAAGTGATATTTGAGCATACGGAAGAAGTATTTGTATGGTCGGACGAGTTTAAGACAGAACAGGTTTTTAGAAATTATTTATCAAATGCCATACACCATGTGGTGGGAGAAAAGAAAATCGATGTAACGATATCACAGCAACAGGAGAATGTTGTTAGAGTAACAGTGTTTAACACAGGTGAGCCAATTCCAGAGGAAGCAATACCACAGCTATGGACAAAGTTTTATAAGGTAGATAAGTCAAGATCAAGAGCATATGGAGGTAGTGGAGTAGGACTTTCCATTGTAAAAGCAATTATGGAATCCATCAACCAACAATATGGTGTGATAAATTATGATAATGGAGTGGCATTTTGGTTTGAATTGGATGGAAAATAGTAATTGCGTCATAGTGCGCGAGATGCTAAAATATAAAGAGTGAAGTCAGAATGATGATACAGAGGAGGGTGACATGAATAGGATACTGATAATGGCGGTATGTGTACTGACATGTGGGTTACTGTTAACCGGATGTGAATTAGTCCCCTCAGTGAATTTGACAGAGGAGCAAAGCGAACTAGTTGTGGAATATGCAGCAGGTTTGTTGATGAAATATGATGCAAATCATGTAAACGGATTAATGAAAATTACAGATGATCCTATTATTGTATTGTCGCCTAAGCAAGATGAAAAAAAGGAAGACAAGGCAGTTGATGCAGCCATTGTAGAAGCATCGGATTCTGTTTCTGCTGCGAGCATAGAAGTCTTGCCAGAAATGGCAGTAGCATTAGGGATACCGGATTTTTCCGTTACTTATCAAGACTATGAAATATGTGATATTTTTCCTGAGACCGAGACAGAGAAATTAGTTTTTTCAATGCAGGCCCAAGAAGGCTATCAGTTATTGATTCTTCATTTTGATTTGACGAATCCATCGGACAACCCTATGGAATGTGATGTTGTTACAAATGCTCCGCTTATTCGCCTTTTAGTTAACGATAGTGAGAGAGTAAACATGCAGACTACTATTCTTATAAATGATTTGGGTTCTTATAAAGAAACAGTAGATGCAGGTGCGACAAAGGAAACTGTATTAGTCTTTGAAGTTAGCAATAGTGTAGCAGATAATTTAATAAGCAAACTGGATTTAATTATTAAAACGGAGGATTCAGATTATACTTATCCTTTATAGCATGATTATTGTATGATTTTTATAAAATATATGTTTTTTTTTACAGAGTTATGTTATAATTTTATTAATAATAGCAATTAGTCGTTTAGGGTAATCAATTGAATGAAGTTGCGTGAATATAAGCAAAGGTGAGGGTGACGACATGGATACAAAAATCTTATTGGAAAATGGAACAAACGAGCTGGAAATATTGGAGTTTACATTGGGGGCAAATTCCTATGGCATTAATGTTGCAAAGATAAGAGAAATAATACCTTATCAAGAGGCAACGCCTGTACCTAATTCGCATCCAAGCATAGAAGGAATTTTTATGCCGCGTGATACGATGATAACAGCAATCAGTTTAAATAATTGTTTGCAAAGAGGTGAGGATAAGAAAGACGGATTATTTATTATTACCAATTTCAACAAATTGGATGTGGCCTTCCATGTTGATCAGGTTATAGGAATACATAGAGTTTCATGGACGGAGATTATCAAGCCAGACGCAACGGTTAATTCATCAGAAAATGGTATTTCAACAGGTATCGTTAAACTGAATAACAGACTTGTAATCATCCTTGATTTTGAAAAAATTGTAAGTGATATTAGTCCAGAGACTGGACTTCGAATTACAGATATAGATGCGCTTGGAGAAAGAAAGAGAAGTAACTTTCCAATTTTAATTGCAGAGGATTCACAGTTGTTGAATAAATTAATAGTGGAGTCCTTAAAAAGAGCAGGATATGACAATCTGGTAAAAACGGGTAATGGTCAGGAAGCTTGGGATTATGTAAATAAATGTTTAGAGGATGGAACGCTCGATGAACATGTAAAATGTCTTATTACAGATATCGAAATGCCGTTGATGGATGGTCATAGACTTACGAAGTTGATGAAAGATAATTATGATACGAAGCATATTCCTGTTCTTATTTTTTCATCACTTGTTAATGAAGAAATGAGAAGAAAAGGTGAAGCACTTGGCGCAGATGCGCAGTTATCCAAACCCGAGATTGGAAATCTGGTCAGGGAAATTGATAAACTGTTGCTAAAGTAAATAAGCAAAAACCACTTGTGAACAGGCCAGAAGTTTCTGGCCTGTTTTTGTTTTTTAATTGTGCAATAAAGTTAAATGTGGTAGACTATATTCGAATATGTTGCAGGATATGTATGGGAGGAAATACCAATGAGTGATAGCGAAAAATACTTAGATGAATTATTAGGTGCCATACAGAATACAACTATGGAAGAGCCAATCATAGAAGAAAAACCGATTATAGAAGAAGAACCAGTTATAGAAGAGCCAGTTATAGAAGAGCCAGTTATAGAAGAAGAACCAGTTATAGAAGAGCCAG
>Ga0209373_10005288_pt1 | contig 10602 bp, 8 predicted proteins | sample Higcelweek5metaG_FD_187173 | JGI IMG/M metagenome (GOLD analysis project Ga0209373, IMG submission 187173) | Freshwater pond sediment microbial communities from the University of Edinburgh, under environmental carbon perturbations - High... | ecosystem: Environmental > Aquatic > Freshwater >...
CTTCTGATTATCCTCTTTGGAATTGTACTGCCGATTAAGACTTTCAACCTTGAGAATCTTCTCGGTGCGATGCGGGCGGGAGGGGACACACGATTTGCTTTCGTGGCAGAGCTTGTTCCTCTTTGGCTATTCTCCATTCCTTTAGCATTTTTTGCCGGAAGATACATTGGTGCCAGTCTCGCAGTTGTATATTTACTAACCGTTTCCGATGAATTGATCAAGGCTGTCATTGGATTTTTTCGCTTCATATCGCGAAAATGGATTCATATTCTTCCGGGAGCGGATAGCGAAGAATAGGTTGCGAGAGCTGCTTTCAAATCGGTATTCGCAAGAAAATTGGTGCATTGCCCTTGCTTTGCTCCGTGTGTTACAATGAGCGGAAACGTTATGGTGTCCTTATGGAGGTGTATATGTTGGATCGTTATGAACTTCTTCGACTCATTGAACATAATGCCAGATTAACGCAGCCGGAATTGGCTGTTATGCTCGGTGTTTCGGAGAGTGAGATCGCCGAAGAACTCACGAAGCTTCGTGAGGAGGAGATAATTCTCGGATACACCACAGTTGTCAATTGGGACAAGACGAAGAGGGAGTCTGTTACCGCACTGATCGAGGTACGGCTAAATCCGCAGCGCGATCAGGGCTTCGACCGTATTGCCCAGCATCTGTTCCGTTATCCGCAAGTGACAAGTTGTTATCTAATGTCCGGTGGCTTTGATCTTATGCTGATCATTGAAGATTCGACGCTCAGGGAAGTTGCATCCTTTATTTCTAACAAGGTGGCTCCGATGGATGGCGTTGTTTCGACAGCAACACATTTCATCCTGAAGAAGTACAAGAGTAACGGCGTTGTTTTTGACGATAAGCCGGTAGACCGCAGAGAAGCTGTTATATTGTGATTGGATTGACCCGAATTCGTAGTAAAGAGAGTCAACATATATGAATAGAGATTACAACGACCTACTGTCTGATCAAGTGAAATCGATACCGCCCTCGGCGATCCGTCGCTTTTTTGATCTCGCAAACGAAATGAAAGGCGAGGTCATTTCACTATCGATCGGTGAACCGGATTTTGTCACCCCGTGGCGCATACGTGAAGCAGGGATCTACTCGTTAGAACTGGGTTATACGCATTATTCGCCGAATGCCGGATTCATTGAGTTGCGTGAAGCGATCTCCGAATACCTGTATCGCCGCAACAGCCTGACATATGATCCCCGTAATCAGATACTCGTTACCGTCGGAGGTAGCGAGGGCATTGATATCGCAATTCGATCCCTGATTAATCCCGGAGATGAAGTTGTCATTGTTGAGCCATGTTTTGTCGCGTACAAAGCCGCTGTTAAGCTTGCTATGGGCGTTCCGGTGATCGTGACAACACGTGCTGAAGATTCCTTTAAACTTCTTCCACAAGATCTTGAGGCAGCAATTACGGATCGTACAAAGCTCGTGATGATCGGTTATCCGAATAATCCGACAGGAGCTACGATGTCGAAGCAAGAGTTGTCCGCGATTGTCGAGGTTCTCGACAAGTACCCGGATGTTCTCGTTCTATCCGATGAGCTCTATTCGGAATTATCTTATGCGGAAGAACCGCATTTTTCTCTTGCGGCATTTCCGTCCATGACGGATCGAACAATACTAATCAATGGCTTTTCGAAGGCGTATGCGATGACAGGCTGGCGTATCGGATATGCGTGCGGACCGCAAGAGATCATCGGTGCGATGAATAAGATCCATCAATACTGCATCATGAGTTCACCGACGACCGCGCAATATGCCGCGATCGAAGCGGCGCGCAATTCAGATAAAGAAATCGCCGAAATGAGGGACGAGTATAACCGCAGGAGACGTATTGTGGTCAAGGGTTGCCGTGACGCAGGACTTTCCTGCTATGAACCGACCGGAGCTTTTTATGCATTTCCGTGCATCGCGTCGCTCGGCATTGATTCGGATACGTTCTGCGAGCGTTTTCTTCGTGAGAAGAAGGTGGCTATCGTGCCGGGCTGTGCATTCGGCGACTGCGGCGAGGGATTTGTTCGTATCAGCTATGCTTCATCTATCGAAAACATTCAGCAGGCGATGATTCGTCTTGGGGAATTTGTAAATCAATTGAAAGAGGAAGGACAATAAATTATGTTAGAATTTGACACATTGCGACTTGAGCTCGAAGGAGCAGAAGGCCAGCTTCGTGTTTTGAAAGATGCTCTCCACATTTCGCGTCTTCATGACGAGATTTCTGAGTTGGAGGCCAGAGCGCAGGAACCCGATTTCTGGGGTAACGTTGAACGTGCGCAAACGGTTCAATCAAGAATGCGTCAGTTGCAGAAGAGAGTAAATCGATATCATGCGTTGGAGAAGGAGAGAGAAGAGCTTCTCCTTCTTTGCGAGCTTGGAAATGAAGAAGAGGACCGTGAAGTTCTCGCCGAGGCTCTCGAGGGAAGTACACATTTTCATCATGAGCTGGAAAGCATGCGTCTACAGACACTGCTTACGGGAGAGTACGATAAGAACAACGCGATTCTCACACTTCACGCAGGTGCTGGCGGAACAGAAGCGCAGGACTGGGTATCCATGCTTTACCGAATGTACAATCGATGGGCAGAGGATCACGGCTTTGAAGTGAAGGAGCTCGACTATCTCGACGGTGACGAAGCAGGTATCAAGAGTTGCTCCATTCTGGTATCCGGTGATAATGCCTATGGTTTTTTACGCTCGGAGATAGGCGTCCACCGTCTCGTGCGAATCTCTCCGTTTGATTCATCCGGTCGACGTCACACATCATTTGCTTCTTGCGAAGTCATACCGGAACTTGACGATTCTATCAATATCACGATAAATCCAGTCGATCTGCGTATCGATACCTATCGTGCGTCCGGCAAGGGTGGCCAGCACATCAACAAGACAGATTCTGCCGTAAGAATTACGCATATTCCTACTGGTTGTGTCACGTCCTGTCAATCCGAGCGATCACAGGTACAGAATAAAGAGACCGCAATGAATATGCTCAAGGCGAAGCTTTTTGCTCTGGCTCAGGCGGCGCATATGGAGAGGATTGAGGACTTGAAGGGCAATCAAATGGATATCGCCTGGGGTAGTCAGATACGATCCTATGTTTTCTGTCCGTATACGATGGTTAAGGACCACCGAACCGGATATGAGCTTGTCGATGTAGATAGCGTGATGGACGGCGAATTAGATGGATTCATCAACGCGTTTCTTTCCGGTATGAAGATCGAGAAGTAAATACCTTTCGCAAACGTAAAAGAAAGGCCTTCGGTTCCATCGGAACCGAAGGCCTTTTTGCTTGTAAGATGAGACGAATCAAGAGTAACAGAGAACGTAATACTTGACCGAGTATTTACCGATTGCTACACCGTCTTCGGAAACAGCCGAAATGGAGACGGCTTTCGATTCTTTCTTCGCAATAATATCTGTGCTGACAGGAACTCCGATAAAGACATTCGTCTTACCTTCCTTGGGAGTAAAGATGAAGTCATCCGAAGTAACCGACTCAATGATGGCGCCATTGGTGACGAAGGTAACGGTAATATTCTCGACGCCGTCAAGCAAAGAGACATCCGTTGCTCCGGTGTTTTTGAAATTGATAGTAAAGCTCGCCGTATCTGCCGATGATTTACCGTCCGTGATTGATGTTGCAAATGCCGAAGGAATCATTGCGGAAGTAGTGGATCCACCGGACTTGGTTGTCGTTGCCTTGGTCGTCGCCGCTGTGGTCTCCTTCGTCGTAGCTGCCGTTGTCTCTTTGGTCGTCGCTGCTGTTGTCTCCTTCGTTGTAGCTGCCGTTGTTTCTTTGGTCGTGGTCGCTACGGTCGTCTCCTTCGTCGTGGTCGCTGTTGTCGTCTCTTTTGTGGTGGTAGTAGCTGTTGTGACCTCCTGTGAGGTCTCTGTTGTCGCTACAGCAGAAACAGACGACGTCTGGTCAGCAGTTGAAAGAGTTGTTGCCGTAACGATGGGTTCGGCTGTTGTCGGAGATGTAGAGCGTCCGAAGAGAACACTACCCATATCGAGGATGGTCCATAATGCAAAAATGGATACGATTATAGCGATAGAAAGAAAAGCAAAAAGAATGGGTAAATGCGAACCTTTCTTACGTGAAGCTTTTATGTCACGCGATGGAAGAGGAGCGATCTTGCCCATTTGTTGTGCGGCGGTGTAGCGATTCGAAATTGAACGCTCATTCGCCTGGACTGCTTCGGCTTCGGCCACGACTTCTACTGTGGCCCGTACTTCTTGAGAAGCTTTGTTTGGCGTCGGTTTTACAACCTGTGCTCGCTGATCCTTATGGTCGTGGCCGCCGGGTCTTTCCATCTTAGAGTCCAGCGTAGCTTGGCGCTCCGCAAACCTTTCTTTGGCACCCGGCCGTTCATTTGGCTTATCTTTCGAGTTGGCATTATCACGCTTGTCCTTCGTCCCCGGACGTTCTGTATTCTTTGTCGGTTGGAATACCGGAACAAATACAGGCGGCGTCTCGGAGGCAAAAGGGTTCGCTGATGGAATAGGAGCAGGACGTTTCATAGAAGGAATATCAAGTGCAGGTGACTCATCAACCGGTTTAGCGGAAGGTTTATCCTGGCTGCCAGAAGATTCTGCCATGGATCTTTGCGAACTAAACGGTTTAAAAACAGGCTTGTAGTCGTCCGTGAAGAAAAGAGGCGTTGGAGAAGTACTCACAGATTCGGATGGCGCGACTACTGATTGCGTCGAGACGGGCTCTTCCGACAAAACAGCTGATGAAGGCATTTGTGCGGCAACATCTTCAATTCGCTCATTCTTCTGAGAAGTTGATGAGGCCTGTGAAAAAACATCCGGAATTTCGAAGGAAGCAATAGCACTCTCAACAGGGGTAGCACTCGCAACAGGGAGTTCATCTACCGTCGAAGGGGATATACCTGCACTTACGGGAATAGCAGATAGTGGTACACTTGCTGAAGTGTCAGAATTCTCAGAAGGTGATACACGATCATTAGGTACAGAACTCTCTGTGTTTGAAGAAGAGTCATCTGAAGGAGACAGAACCGGCTTAAAGATCGGACGATTCAGGAGATCCTGATCGATATCAAAATCGTCGAGCTCATCCAATATCGGTTCGCTGTCCAAAGCTACTTCTTCGATAACGGGCGCTGAAGGGGAAGTGGAGGGGAGGTCTACATGCTCCGAAGCATCTGTCGATGTGGTTGAAGAGGTCTTCATCGCTTTCTCGCGAAGTGCATTGGACACGCTCGTGATATTGTCATTTGCCTTGAAAGAAAGAAACAGGGGAAAAGATTGTTCGGACAGTTCGTCGTCTGAAGCGTCGATATTTGTAGAAGCCTCCGATGCTTGCGTCGATGAGGCTTCCTGCTCGTTCGCGGGCGTTTCAAATGTTATCGATTCATCCGGAACCGATGGCTTCTCTTCCGGCGTAATCTCAGGAACATCTGCCTCCTGCTGTGTTATCTGTTGCTCTTCGGGCAAAATCGTTCTCTCAGACACTTGATCAATTTGTTCTTCTTCCTCCGGATTAACATAAGAGGAAAACAAACGATGACCTGGTTCCGAAGATGTTGAACTCGTCGAGGCCGCGTGAAGTCCTCCTAGTGACGGTTGAGCGGAAGAGGATCGTAATCCTCCAAGAAGACCTGCCTTCTCTCCGGCTGGCTGTTTCATGAACGATGTAAATACAGAACCTTCTGAATCATTGTCTTCAAATTGTTCCTCTGCCGCCGCGTCGTTATTCGAATCACGATTCAAGGATGAGTATAAATTGTTGTTATCGCCTGACTGCGTGCCGTCCATATCGCTATTTCCCCTCCAAATTACGAATAGAATCACGTATTTATACAATATTACCATGAAACACGTGTTTTTCGTCAAAGAAAATGGTACAACCAACGAGAAAAAAGGTCAATGAATTGAAACATTCTGAGATGAGATTGGGTCGATTTATAATCGAATTAATTATATAAAAATCTCGTTTGACATATCAAAACACACATGCTACAATAGCAAGGCACCTAAGCGGGAACAAGCTCGTGTGGCGGAATCGGCAGACGCAACGGACTTAAAATCCGTCGGGGTAACTCCCGTACCGGTTCAAGTCCGGTCACGAGCACCATCCTTGGATGGATTCGTAAAGGTTAACATTATATCGCGGAGTGGAGCAGTTGGTAGCTTGTCGGGCTCATAACCCGAAGGTCGCGAGGTTCGAGTCCCGCCTCCGCAACCATGAAGAAGACCCGGTATCGCAAGATGCCGGGTCTTCTTGTAATTTCATAAATAAATCGATTTAGGAATTCACATGATTACTCATGACCAATCATGTATCCTGTGATCGATTTGAATTTCCACGCATATCATGACCCGTTGGTTCCTGAAAAAGACGAAGATCAAAAAATGGCGCGACAGCATATATATGATCAAAAATGTCGGATTGAATGTTCTCATACGGGATCCAGTCCGTCTCACGGGAGAAGCAATAGATCTCCATCGGCAGCCCGCGATTCTCCGCAGGAAGTTGTCGAACAAGGATGGTCATATCATCATGAATTTGCGAATTTCTTCGGAGGTATTCTTCAAGGTATACGCGAAAAACTCCGATATTGGTCAGGCGGCGATGTTCGCTACTTTGCTCCGCTGTAGCGCCCTTGTTGCGGTGAGCGGCAAACTCGGTTCTTTTCGCGTGAATGTAGTCGCCGAGCAAAGGATTGGAAGCGAATCTAACCAACATCGACTCGGAACAGAACATGATGCTGGTCATATCGATGTAAACAGCTCTCTTAATTCTTCTGGATCCGGAAGCCGTCATGTCCCGCCAGTTCTTGAACGAATCCGTAACAAGTGCGTACGCAGGGACGGTAGTGCTCGTGTGATCGAAATTGTTGATTTTTACAGATATGAGAGTAATATCCGTAACCGTTCCGTCAACGGAGTATTTTGGCATCTCAATCCAATCTCCAATTCGGACCATGTCATTGGAGGTCAGTTGAATTCCTGCTACAAATCCCAGCAATGTATCCTTGAAGATTACACTCAACAATGCCGTGAAAGCGCCGATTCCACCAAGGAGTACAGCGGGACTCTCGCCAATCCATGATGCGATCATAACCGTCGAGAACACGATGACGATAACGAGCTCAATAATTTGCAGAAATCCCTTAATCGGACGTTTCTTCGATACTTCGTACGTGCGATAGACATCGTCAATGACATTCAGAATCGAATGAAGAAGAAAAATAAGGACGAGAATAATATAGATATCGGCGATACGCGTAAGCAATAAGGTGTATTTACCGTACGTATCCGAGGCCAGGTAGAAGACGAAAGGCGGAAGGAGAAGTGTCATTCGCTCCAGTATCCGACGTTTGCGAATGATTCCGAATATACGAAGGCGACTATGCTTGGTCAGATGGAAGATCAGAGGAATGAACACATATTGAATGAGTAATGAAACGCCGACGCCCAAGACAAGGACAATGATCGCCAGAAGAAAATAGGCGACCACGAACAGCCACGACCCCGAAAGGCCAGCATTCGTAAGAAGATCCAGTAGAATAGAAAGCATTATGGACACCTCCACTTGAATGATATCATAACAAGGGAAAACGGTCAGTGGTTGAAATTATTGCTAATAAGCCTTAAACTAATTTGAGAGTAGTAAATCATCTTTCACGTGATGGAGGTAATTTGTATGAAGAAACCATTGAAATATATCGTGATTCTTTTATCCGTTATTCTTTTCATTTCACTTACGGGTTGCAATTCATTGTTCAACAAAGCCGCAGATCTTGCCAAAGATAAGATAGAAGATGAGATCAGCAAGTCTAATGACGACGAAGATGACGAAGAAGATGAAGATGACGAAGATAACGAAGATGATGATGATCAGGACGAGACAGAGGACGTTTCGGACGATGATGATACGAAGATGACAACATCTGATGCGGACTCCAAGGATTGGCCCGAGGATGATATGGGCCCGTTAAAGAATGTCTTTCCGAAGATTACGAATATTTTCACGCTAGAGAATACGACGACGGTTACGTTCGAAGGACTCTCGCTAGAGGAAGCGGAAGAATACGTTACATATCTTGAGGAAGATCTTGGATTCGACGACGGATTCAGCGGGTCGGACAATGAGACAGTTTTCTTCACAAAATCAGATGATGATGGCAACTCGGTTGCGTTTACAAGAGCGGATGACGGTACAGGAACCGTTACCTATATCGAAGCGACGTGACGATAGGACAATGAAGGCGAACCTAACAGCGGACCGCCGGGATGGCGGTCCGTTTCGTCTGTCAAGCCTTTCGTCACTATTGGACCACACGACAAAGGACGAGAATATCATTAACGACCGCATCGAATATAACGACATGGGGGACATATATGAATGAGAGATTGATAAGATTATTTTCCCGAAACAGCACGGAGTATCGGAATCCCGAGATTCGCCGCCGCATTGGGCAGGGAACAAGCATTACCGGTATGATTGTCAACATTCTATTGTTCGCATCAAAGCTGACGGTAGGTCTTCTTGCGAATAGTATCGCTATTGTTTCGGACTCGATAAACAATCTTTCGGATGCGGCGACGCAGTTCATCAACTTGTTCGGTTTTATCATGTCCGGCAAGAAGGCTGACAAGGATCATCCGTTCGGCCATGGCAGAACCGAGTACATCACTGGCCTGATTATGTCGTTTCTGATTATTGCTATCGGTATTGAATTCATGAAATCGTCCATTGACCGAATTCTTCATCCATCGGATTTATTTGTCTCACCCGTGATGCCATTCATTCTTGCCGGCTCCATGCTTGCGAAGATCTGGCTATTCTTCTTCTATCGCAAAGTCGGAAAGAAAATCGAATCGCAGTCGATGGCCGCAGCTTCCGTTGACAGTATCTCAGACGTCGCCATAACGTTTGTGACATTCATGTCGCTCATCGCATACATGATCTTTCAGATATCTATCGACGGGTATGTCGGAATCGTGGTGTCGCTTCTCGTGCTTTTTGCGGGATATTCTGTCGCGAGGGATGCTCTTTCTCCCTTGCTCGGTCGCGCGCCGGATCCTACGATCATTGAGGGAATATCCGAGAAGCTTCGCGATAATGATAAGATTCTTGGTGTTCACGATGTTATCGTCCATGACTATGGTCCTGGTCGGCTACTTGCTTCTGCTCATGTTGAAGTTGATGCCAAGGGAAATATTCTTGAAATCCATGATCTTGTTGATCTTCTCGAGAAGAAAATCCTTACGGAAATGGGAATACCGATTACATTACACATGGATCCCGTTGATCATGATAACCCTCAAACGCTGGAATATAAGCAGAGGATCTCAGACATCCTAAAAGGAATTTCGGATGTTTTGTCGTTGCACGATTTTCGCGTTGTATATGGAAAGACCCACACAAACTTGATCTTTGATATTTCTGTTCCTTCGCAACTATCTATGACGGATGAAGAGATCACATCGTCTATTGAGAACAGTTTGAAGGAAACAACACAAGAAACCGTTTTTCTTGTTATTCAGTACGATCGATTTTATTTGTAGTCTTAGGGCAATCATGGACTGCATTTCGCCATTATGAGGATTTCTTTTCGATATTGCTTCCTTAGGGTATAATTAGCACTTAGAAAAGAATTATGGGGGTGCGTATGTCTGTTGCTTCTGAGCCGACGACATCAACCGGGACCGGATATGCCGGTATTCGGATCCTTCTTCTCGCTTTGTTTACGGTCGCTACAGCAATTGTTGCGGTATCCTTTGCCGCCAATCATCTGCGAAGTGGATTCGAGCGCGAATATCAGGATCAAATGAACCATACACTTCGTGAGACATCGTCAGCGATAGCTCTTATGATCCGCGGCGACGATCTTGTCAACGATCCCGTGATGGCTCAGAACAAATATTCTGCAGCGATTCCAGCCGTTCTGGTTGACTCCGGAGCAGACCAGAAGGTATCTAAGTCCTTTGGATTGTATGCATACACAAACGGTTCCCTGGTGACCTTGATCCAGAGTACCTCGACCGGACTCAAGGCGCTTGAGGTTCCTGTTTCCGAATGGTTAACCGTCGAAGCGGGACCGTACTATATCTATGATGATACAAGAACTGTTGTGTTGACACCGATTAAGGATGGCCAGGGAAAGGTTACCGGACTTCTGGAAGTTCAAGGGTCATTCTCTTTCCTGAATTCATTTGGCAGTCAGCTTGAGCGCAATGTTCTGCTTGTCGTTCTTCTCTGCGTAGCGGTAGGAATTGTTCTGTTCTCTGTGCAATTTATTTTGCCGCTGATCGTCAACAGTATACGCAAGAAGGGGGGGAGAGGTTGATATGAAGGATTACATTCTTTCTATGCTCTCAACACCTCCTCGCGGTAGCCGCTCTCTTGCTTCGCAAATCGGACATTGCTTTGTTATTTTGCTCGTTATCCTTGTCGTCATCTCTTCACTGGTTTCCGACACATACACGGCGGTTCTCAAACAGGATCGAAGCGATTCACTTATGACCACAGCGTCCGCTTCTGCATTGGCATCCGCGCATCTTCCTCTTCAGGAAGGGATGGAATACCCCGTATCCATTCCGACATATCTT
>Ga0209373_10005290_pt1 | contig 10599 bp, 9 predicted proteins | sample Higcelweek5metaG_FD_187173 | JGI IMG/M metagenome (GOLD analysis project Ga0209373, IMG submission 187173) | Freshwater pond sediment microbial communities from the University of Edinburgh, under environmental carbon perturbations - High... | ecosystem: Environmental > Aquatic > Freshwater >...
TTGCACAATATGAAAGAAAACAAAATTTCTATTTTCTCGCCCGTTGCCACAGCTTTAATCGGATATAAAATATCAGACGAAATAGAGTGGATTGTTCCATCAGGGCTGACGAAACTACGGATTGACGAAATTATTTATCAGCCGGAAGCAGCGGGTGATTTTGATCTGTGATCATTTAATAAGTGAAAACATGATCAATCATGTCAAAACCAATGCAGTTTAAGACGATGATTACAGAATCATACAATAAAAACATTGAAGATGTCTATCGGACATCTATTGTGCAACAGACAGCTTTCTGGTCAGAAGTAAAAAGAAAACTCGGTCTGAAAACAACCGCAATTGATTTCAAAGTGAAGGGAAATGAATTAGGCAGGGATCCAGGAGATAATAGTAGCATAAATGGTGACGTACTGATTATTATCAGGAGATTGGACAATAACAATTCAATTGCTTATGTCCCGTATGGACCTGAAATTGAACCTGAAGAACAAAGGCAGGGAATTTTTCTGGAAGAGCTGTCGGAAATTTTAAGATCATACCTTCCCAACGATTGTATAATGTTAAGGTATGATCTGGCTTGGGAATCTTACTGGGCAAAAGAACCAGATTTTTTCTGTACTGATGGCACATGGCTGGGTCCGCCGGAGAATTCGGTTCAGGAGATCAGGTTTAACTTCAATACAATTAACTGGAATTTCAGGAAAGCTTTTTCAAACAACCTGCCTTCCAACACCATTTATATTGATCTTACAAAAAACAAGGAAGATATTTTGAGATCAATGAAACAGAAGACAAGATACAATATCAACCTTTCCGAAAGAAAGGGAGTGACTGTGCGTACTGCAGGAATCAAAGAGGTTGACACCTGATGCCCAGCTATGCGTTACAGTAGAAAGCCATGAATATTGCAAAAGAAATGGGATGTAGTGAATATGATATGTTCGGTATTGCTCCGGCACCTGATCCCGGCCATCCGTTATATGGACTATACAGGTTCAAATCTGGTTTCGGTGGTGAGTTTTTTCGTACACTTGGTTGCTGGGATTATCCAATTGACCAGGAACAATATTCTACATTCAGATCAATGGGATTAACGCAAAAAGGTTATCATATTAACTGATCACAGTTTTTTATCTCTAAGTTCGGGGATAACATGTTTCCCCCATTCAGTCCAAAAGCCGGTCGCCTTGATCACATCGCGCAAGTAAAATGGGCATTTTTATATTTTTCTATAGATCCATAGATACACTCCGGCCCTGGGTAGTCAATTTGTTCTGCCGGGAGATGGTCAGGGTCATTGGCTTTTGTAGGTACTAATTTGATTTAAAGGCTAATTAGTAAAGAAAAATATCATGGCTACTGTTATCCCAACAATGAAGACAGTCATTGGTAACAAGGAAAGTAACTCTTGTTTAGGTTTAGTCCGGAAAGTTTGCCAGCTTTTTCTTAAATTTCTCAGGCTTAAATACATTCCGGTTAAAATGATTATAGCCTGGAATATGGGTATGTATCTGGGAAACAGTTGATGCCAGGGTGTATTCGCAGTACCGAGGAAATCCCATCCCCAACCAAAAGGATCTGATAAAGACTGAAGAATAAAACTAACATTTACAAAGAGCATTGGGATTACAAAGGCAATCCAGAGCATAAGGCCAAGGGGAAGCACGGATCCTGATGATAAAAGGAAAATTGTTCGGGGACTTTCGCTTAATTTGGAAAATTTTAGTCCCGTAAATGAGAAAAAATATATAAGGCCCGGCATTATAACCAGAGCAAATATCCAGACGATTATGGCATATATACCAAAAAGGTCCCAATTGTGTTTATCCAGTATATTCACATAATCGCGCACTATCGGCCAGTGTCCTTCGTACAAAACACTATACACTATTGCCAGGGTAAAAATGGCGATACTCAGCCATGCCTGACCAGGGTTGCGAGTCCCCAGCTCTGAGGCAAAAGGACGTTTATAAAGTGATACGTTATTGTACTTACAGCTCCTTGTACATTCCATACATAATCCGCATTCCGAATTCTCCTTTAATTCACCCACATTGATTCCATAAGAACAAGCCCAACCTTCAGAACTTCCTTTCTGGCAATATTTTGGTTTACAACGATCACATACTGCCTGCGATTTATTCCTTACTGCAAGCATGCTCATGCGGGAATAAGGTCCGACAAAAACACTTACAGGACATACGTACCTGCAGAAAGTCCGCAGTTCCCAGATTAAAGACATTATTGTTGGTACCAGCAGGAGCATAAATACCGTAATTCCGGAAACCGCAGGAGTAGCAACCAGTGTTGTAGAAAAAGTTGCAAGCAGCATAAAAACGAAAAGCCTGGGCCAGTCATTACTTAACCATACAGGCCATTTATGGAAAAGACCGAAAAATTTATTATTATATTCTTTAGTTTTTCCTGTCAGGGGAGAGAAAAATGACCGGCGTTGTATCCAGTCTCCAAAAAAAGGAAGGGGACAAATGGTACACCATATTCTTCCGAACAAGGGAGTGAGCACGGCTACCAGGAAAAACAACCATACTGCCCACATAAGAAGAACTCCAAGATTTCTGCCTGAAACTTTGGTTCCAAGAACTGAGGTAAGGATCACTATATAAATCATCACCATTGCAAAGATTATTAATATAATCTGCGGCCATCTTGAAACAACCAGGTTCTTTAATAACCGGGAACCAGTAAACAAGTCCGTATAACCATTTTGATTTTCAACTGATTGTTGAAAAAGCTCTGACTTACTGAACATTCCAGAGAGCCAGAGAAACAATATACCGGCAACGCATCCAAGGCTGAATATCAATAGGGAATTAGGCAGTATTACGAGTTTTCCCTGTTCAAAAGCATGCATCGGACCGCACCAGACATGACAACGGTAATTACTTCTTGCCACTATAAAATTCTGTATTCCCTGATGGCGTGCTATAAATACAAGTTCGCTTGTGTGTAACGGTTTGGCAGTAGGGTCGCTGGTTTTAAAAACCATTACATCTTCACGGGAAGGACTCACCTTTGCATCAATATCAAACTCCTCGAGGAAAAAGGAATGCCCTGTATCATCAGTTGAAAATGTCAGGTGCAGGGTATCTCCCCGGTTACAACGGATAACTGACGGGTCTTTACCATAACGAAAACTTCTAATATGTATATACCGGCTTGTTGGTGTTTTTGTAAAAAACTGGCAAATTAATGATGGTATAAATCCGAAACCAAATATGATAATTAATTGAATACTAAGTTTCCTAAAATTACCCATAGCCGCGTATTGTCCTCACTTACTTTGCTTTATCGGACATTTGAAATGTTTCTTTCAAGGTTCAAAAGATAATTATATTTTCAATAGAAATTTGCACCGATCTGATTTTTATTAGTTTTGTATGAGCTCCATCTATATTTCTTTTAAATATAACCATGGCAAAAGATAGCAACGGTTCAGAAAAACAAAATAAAAGATTAAAGAACCTCATCCCTCTCGTACTTATTCTTCTGGTTTTTGCTGGTATCCCAATAATATTCCTGAATTTCCAGGCCAAGCGTAGTGGAATGACCTGGGGTGCAGTGATACAGAGGATAATGAACAAAGCCGGAGAGAAAGACAAAGTATCCGGAGTTATTTCTAATAATGCTACAGGGGGTATAATTAATTTCCTTGATCCTAAGCTGATTGGAGATGATTTTATCGAACCTCCGCTGATTTCGAATGTTGCTGTCACTGATATGGACCACGATGGCCTTCCCGATGTGATTGTTTGTGACTGCAAAAGTAATACCATATCCTGGATAAGGCAGAATCCTGCAGGTACGTTTACCGAAACGGTGCTGGCTGATAATCTGGTTGCACCAGCTCATGTTCAGGTTATCGATTTTGACAAGGACGGGGATAATGACATTATGGTTGCCGTGCTGGGTCTATTGTTTCCAAGTAATGACAAGATCGGGTCTGTGGTTATTCTTGAAAATGACGGAAAGAATAGTTTTAAGAAACATGTTGTCGCAGATAAAATTGCACGGGTCTCAGATGTAAGGGCTGGTGATCTGGACGGGGATGATGATATGGACCTGGCTGTCGGACAATTTGGTTATGATGATGGCGAAACAAGGTGGATTGAGAATCTTGGAGACTGGGAATTTAATAGTCATAATCTACAGCATCTTTCAGGACCTGTTAATGTTGAAATAGTAGATATTGATAAAGACGGGGACCTTGATATTATTTCCCTTGTTACCCAGGAATGGGAAGAAATATATGCATTTATAAATGACGGGAAAGGGAATTTTCAAACCAGACTATTATTTGGATCTAGTAATGAGGACTTTGGTTCAAGTGGGATCTATATGTGTGATTTAGACCAGGATGGTGATCAGGACATACTTTATACAAACGGTGATGCCTTTGACTATATCCCGCCCCAGGGCAGGCCCTGGCATGGCGTGCAGTGGCTTGAGAATAAAGGGAATCTGAAGTTTGAATTTCACAGGATCTGCAATTTTACCGGAGCATACAATGCCAGGTCATTTGATATTGATGGCGACGGGGACCTTGATCTATTTGCAGTAAGTGCCTTTAATCTTTGGGATAAACCAGAATCAATGAGTTTAATCTTTTTGGAAAATGATGGAAAACAACAATTTACCAGACATGATATTACAAACAATCCTACCCATCTCATTACCCTTGAATTAGGAGATTTCAACAACGACGGTTTAATGGATATGGTTACAGGTGGCATGCATGCATATCCGCCATATGACAGAATGAGCAGGATAGTATTATGGATGAATAACGGTAAACTATCAGGTAAGAAATAAGAGGTTATGAGGTTATAACCTGCAACCCGGTCAACAAACTAATCCCTGAGGCAACGCACAGATAAACCACAAATTTTGTCGAAAATTTTATAGTTAATATCACACCTGACATAATTCAAAATTCGGATAAAGGCACTCGAGGTATCTAATTCAGTAGCTGACCACCAGTATCCAAAGCTATCATTACCATAAAATATCCCAGAGCTATTTCGGCAGCCTCCCGGAAGACCTGAAAAGCCGTTCTCGTTAGCCTTGTCCAAATTATCTGTTAAACCAGTGGTTCTCATGTTTAATGCCGCCAACACCCCTCCTCCAAGAGAGTTGATCAACTGAGTCCATTCGTCATCTGAAGCCACATGCCAATCTTTTGGTGCTAAACCACGGGGATCAGTTACAGCATACCAGTTATAAAGTTTGCCAAATTTCTTACCATTCTCCGTATCGTTTTGCATCAGGCACCAGGCTGGTTTGCCTTCTTTTCCCATCCTTATCCATTCAAAAGATGATCTCACTTCAGGAATTGTATCGCCATTTCTGAAGTGGCTCACGTTCAGATTTTCAGCCATCCATTTCTGATCGCCTATTTTTATTGATTTGATGGTTTTGCCTTCCTGGTCCTTCACTCCTGCTCCGCATGAAGAAATCATTAGAGATGATGTTAGTATCAGGATTCCAAATAGAGTTTTTGCTATGTTCATGATCACAATGTTTTGGGCAAAATTATTCGAATGAATAATACCTGAGTAACAGGGATAAATATAATTTTAGGGGTGTCAGTTTAATCATTTATTTTTTTTTGTGGGCAGGATATAAATTCCATTAAGATTCTCTGTGGAATTTAGCAGAAAACGAATAGGAATGCTATATGAAACAGAGACGGGTTTTCCATTAATCATCCCTGGTTTCCACTTAGGCATTATGCTTATTACTCTGATGCACTCATTATTCAGATCCGTCCTGATACTTCTTAGTAGCTGTATGTCTCCGATTTCACCGGTTTCTCTCACAATAAACTTTATTACCACCCGTCCTTCTATTTTATCCGAGACAGCTTGCTGAGGATATTTTACATTATTTTTTACATATTCTATAAAAGCAGTCTCACCCCCAATAAATTCCGGCATCTTCTCGCAATACATGTATACAGGACCGTTATTCTGATTTGAAGTATTGTCCAGAATATAATTATCCGGCTCCTTTTTTGTGATTACCTCTGCATTGGCAATATCGGTTTTATTTGTACCGGTAACTGGCTTTATCTTATTGTCATTCTTGTTCTTGCATGAAATCATGACAATCATTATAAGACATATAATTTTGGTTATCTGGTTCATGAAACCTGCAAAATAAAAAATGTTCTTATGCAAATGGATTGGGGAAAAAATATGTAATTACTTTTCATTTCTATTTTCAAAATTAACCTCTATTTTGTTAAATGCAAATTGATAATGCACGTGTGAGTATCCTTGTTGCCTTCTTATGCATGTTTACAAAAGCCGGTCACCCTGATCATATTCCGCCGGTAAAACGGACATTTTTATATTCATCTATAGATCACAGGATTAATTCCGGCCCTGGGTAGTCAATTTGTGCCGGCGAGAGATGGTCATGGTCACCGGCTTTTCCAGTATAGACACTAGATCATAAAATCCTTATTGCGAGGGAAAATTAGTATCAAATTTGCGAGAATGTTTTGTCACAGCCATTAAAAATGAAGTACTTCAGTCAAATTAAGCAACTTCCATAACTTCAGACCAGGATTTTAACCTTTTAAGTCTCGATTTAAATGAATTATAAAGCCCATCCGAAGTTTCAGCTAAAGTCCTTTTTGAGTTAGTATGAGGATTAACAGATGTGGCATGATCAACCTGTTTGATTAATTCCACAGGAATAGAACCGCTACCAGTGAGTGCTCCGGAAATGCCAGCGGCAACTGCAGTAAGACAATCTGTATCCCGGCCCATATTAACGCCGGCTTTCATTGACTCCCATGTATTTCCTTTTGTCATACGCAGTACGCAAAGAGCTTTTGTTACAATTTCATTGGCGTAACTTTGAGAATACGGAACACCTGTACCGCTATATATTTCATCGAATTTCAGACGCATCTGTCGAAAATCACTACAGTTTGCAGTCAACTTAAATGCCCTCTCAATTTCTCCGCGAATACCAGCTTGCCTCATAAATCTTGTGTCAACTTTATCACAATTGTCAAAAACAGCTCCCAGCACACTATCAATAGTCGCACCAGGATTAGTCGCTGCTGCAATGGCAATGACGACAACTTCAGCCCAAAGTATTCCTCGACTGTTGGCTGTATTGTAAAGCTGCCCAATTTCACGGACGTCATCTATGGCGCCGGGAATATCTCCGGCGTTTATAAGACCAATAGGATGACATGATCGGGACAACGATACAAGACCTGAATAGTCACAGTATTTGCCAATATCTGAAGCAGGAATGTTTGTTTCTGCCATGGATAACAGAGCTCCTTCAAAAGGTTCAGATATAAGTCCTGGTGCATTACGATTCATATGCTCAACCCAGGTCCGGCGAAGGTCTTCAGCATTGATTCTATCTTGTTTCTCAATGATAGCTGTAATCATAAGTTTTTGACGTTCAACTCCATCTTCAGTTGTCCCTGGTTCACGTATCCAGTCATTGTTGTTTCCATAATGATGATAAGGCAATAGCTTATCAAGTGTTCCATATTCCTTTTCGATTCTTGCCCAGGAATTTCCTTCAACAGGAGCCCCCATCGCTGAACCAATATGGCACCCTGCAATACAACCTGAGAACTTCTCCCGCAGTTTAACCATACTGGAATCCTGTTCTCTCCAACGGCTATCTTTAAGATACCCGGAGGTTTCACTTTGCGAAAACTTAGTTACTGGTCCATTATGAAAACTTTTGGCACCTAATGCTGGCATTATCGCTGCTGAAGCTGATAATAGGCCTATTTTACGAATAAATTCTCTTTTTCTCATAATACTTTTATTAGTTTTTCACTACTGTCCGATAAAAAACAGGTCGCTCTTACGGAGCTAAAATCATGGTGTTGTTAATTTCTACAAACAGTTCACTCCTACGGAGTTTGGCTTTTGTAAGTCCCGTTAGGGACGACCTGTTTGTAGAATATAATCATCAATAGAAAAATGAGCCCAATCGGGGCGACCTGTTTGTATATGTCATTAATCCAACAACTTAACTCGCAAATAATAAATTTAGTCGGACACTACTGTTAGTTTTTAAATCACATGCCGCAACTTTCCATTTTTCCAAAACGATTTCATGTAAAAAGATCCGGCAGGAGATTATAATAATTTTACCAGAAGAGATCCTGATTAAAGGATATCTTTAAAATATTCCGCCACCGCTTCCCAGTCCACAGTCTCATCCGGTGCTTTTCCTAATTTCTGGTAAAGATTCCTGCGACTTTTTTTGTCATCAATTGCAATTCTCGCGGCAAAATAAAGAACATCTTCAGCGACTTCTATAGGCACAACCACAACACCGTCCCAGTCACATCCTATAATATCACCCGGCCGAACCATAACACCACCACAGGCTACAGGAACATCCACATCCATTAATTCCACACGTCCCGGTATTATGGTCCGGCCAATACCCCTGCAGGCAACAGGATTTTTCTGCAGAACAATCTCGTCAGTGTCTCTGGCATTACCATCTGTTACTATTCCGACAACTCCGTCAGCCTGCATAGCCATTGAATTGTTTGAACCCCAGTAACCGCATTCACGGGCTCCGTTTGTGGAAGTTACAATCACGCACCCGGGCTTTGTGGTGAGCCTGGCATGTGTGCCTCCTGATTTATTCCAGATGTCGTGCTGCAGCAAAGCGTCCTTACGGTCGATTACCGGCATCCGCCGATTAGTTGGAATAACACGCAAAGTAACAGCCGGCCCCCAGAAACGCATTCCCATCCATAAGGGGCGGATTAACGGATCCATTAGTGTCAGATCGGCGCGACCAACAGCATCGAGTCCGTCTGTCACATCGGTAACCCTGAGAAATTTTCCGAAACGCGCGGCGAGTGCGTAAGGATCTTTACCCTGAATTAATTCAGGTTTAGCCTGACTTGATTCTTGTGATATCCGGGAGGCGGAAGCCAGTGGTTGAGCTATTCCCATACCTACAGCAGCAGCAGCAGATAGTTTCAGGAAGTCACGACGGGATGATCCCATCGCATCGGTTCTGTTTTTTTTCATTTCCGTATGATTTTAAGTTTATGAAAATTACAGGGGTTTTTATAAAAGAACGTTCAGTTAAATAGATCCTTGATATAAAGATACAAATACTGAATAGTTTCATATCTCCCGGCGGTATTTTCATCGACAGGCTTGTTCTCTTTTTTTAAGGTGTTGACCTTATCAATTACATCAAGGTAGCGTTTGTCAAAAGGATCAGGTTTCATCAGAAGCGCCCGGATATTCAGAACCATGGCAGGAAATCCCGCAGAATTTTACTCTTCCTTCCTCTTTTAAATGTTTGAATTTTTTTAAAGGACCATTAAAATAGTTTGTTAAAACCTTTTATAAATTTTCAGGATTTTTTTAAATTTCAACATGGATTCTTCAAACTATTACTAGCGTTTAATTAATCAGAAAGCTCTATGAAAAATGTTTTACGGTTTTCAGTGATGTCACTGGCTACTTTTGTCCTGTTGCTGTCAGGGTGCAGGAACAATTCAAAAACAGCAATAGCTGAAAATACTGAACTATCAGTTGAACAGCTTATTGAGAAGGGTAAATACTTTGTTACCATTATGGGCTGCAATGATTGTCATTCTCCTAAGGAAATGGGACCTCAGGGTCCAGCTGTCATAGCTGATTTATTATTGTCAGGTTATCCCGCCACTCGTCCTTTTAAAAAAGTGGAGCCTGAACTTATCAAAAAAGGATGGATTCTTTTCGACACAGACCTAACTGCTGCTGCCGGGCCATGGGGTGTCTCTTTTGCCGCAAACCTCACATCCGACCAGACAGGTATTGGAAACTGGACGGAAGAGAATTTCCGGCGCGCTCTGAAAGAGGGCAGATATAAGGGCCTGGAAGGTTCACGAATGCTTTTGCCACCTATGCCATGGGCAAATTTTACAGGAATCAGCAATGAAGATATCAAAGCCATTTTTCAATATCTGAAAAGCACAAAACCTGTTAATAACGTCGTTCCCTTACCAGTAGTCCCCGAACAGAATCAATAAAAACTGAAAGATTACCGGATATTTGAATTCGCCGATAGCCTTTATACCTGAGGGAGATGGTCAGGGTCTCCGGCTTTTGATGTCAACAAAAACTTTACTACATTTAATCGTATTCTATAACCCATTATCGCCATGCCACACAAAAACATAACAAAAAATCTTGTTCTAGCCTTAATCGCCTTCGTTTTTTCCTGTTTGACGGCGGAGTCACAAACTCAGATTAAAAAACCTGTAAGCATGGCAGTTTTTCGAATGACACATGATCACGTCGGTTTTATACTTGGCAGGCTTAAAAATAATAATTCCGATCTTAAGCTAACCGGCATTTATGAACCCAATCATGAGCTTGTTGTAAAATATTCGAAAATCTATAACCTTGATCCATCATTATTTTATGACAATTTTGAAATTTTGCTCGATCAGGTCAAGCCGGAGGCTGTTTTAGCATTTGGATCCATATTCGAGCATCTTGCGATTGTTGAAGCCTGCGCCCCAAGGGGTATCCATGTAATGGTAGAAAAGCCGCTGGCAGTAAATATGGA